>Ga0208597_1001098_pt1 | contig 10564 bp, 8 predicted proteins | sample LakMenEpi05May12_FD_150673 | JGI IMG/M metagenome (GOLD analysis project Ga0208597, IMG submission 150673) | Freshwater microbial communities from Lake Mendota, WI - 05MAY2012 deep hole epilimnion (SPAdes) | ecosystem: Environmental > Aquatic > Freshwater > Lake > Epilimnion/Euphotic zone ...
TCCCTTTATCTAAAAACTCCTCAATGTACAGTGGTAATTTTTTAGATTTAATTGAATTACCGGTGAGTTTTATTTTACCTTTAGAATCCATAACCGCATAATTCTTACGAGCTAAGTTAATAGTTGAGGGCCAAACACCATCAGTGTCAAGTGCCATCTCACCTCTCATAAAAACATCATTATACTCCGCAACATCTGCCTCAGGTCCATAATATTCTTTACCCTCTTTAACCTTCCAATTCAACCCACGACCAACATAAACTCTATCATTTGCTTCATCCGGTGTGGAGAAGTTAACACCATCCGTATCCATTACTAACGGGGTGTATCCTTTTGACATAAAAAACTTAATCATTTGACGAAGATATTGTCTTCCCGTACAAGTAATCTGTTCCCCCATATACATATCCCCCCAAGCATATACTTGTGGTGCTGATAATGCTCCGAACATCGAGTTAATGAAAATCTTAATTGGTAATTGTTTATTACCATATGATTCTGATTTTGCCCTGTCTGTTTCGTAAAACTCCTCAGCTAATTGTTTGTATTTAATACGAGTATTACGGAAATAAGTCAACATACCTTTCATTGCACCTGTTACATCACAATCAGGGAATACATCGTGTACTAACTGAATTGAGGGGTATAGGGAACTAAAATCGAGTTTTAGGACATTCTTACTATAACCAACTTTTAATAGTCTTGAAAGACCTCCTACGAAGTCAGTCTTAGATTCTTTTGCCGGTATCGCAATCCCATGTTTATAAGACCAAGCTAACATTAACATTTTCCATAATGTCGCCGTACCCATAGTTGAAACCCTTTCATATGTTGTTGGAATCATTGCCGCCAACAAGAATGAACCTTGGTTAAACTCTTGGTCCACCTTAAGGGTTTCATCTAAGTCATCGTCAAGATACCTCTCAACTAACTTATCTCCTGTAGTTTTTTCGTAAGTATCAGTTCTTCTCTCACAAATCCCATCAATCTTAGAATCAACACCAACTTTTTTATAATTACCATTAGTTGTGTTTAACCAAAACTCTTCTTTGTTTGCATAAAATGGACCAATATCCAAGTGGTCAATATAAACACGACTCGGAGATTCTGCATTAATATACTTGGTAATATATTTTAAACCAGCTGCTTTAATACTTGAGTTGATAGCTTGAGCTCTACGAACCGCATGAATAATGTCAATTACATTATAACCCCAAATAGAAGTTTGAGTATAAATCTCAACCTCATTTGCCAATTTTAACATACCATCTTTACGAGTATAAGAATGGTTAGGGTTTAATGATTTACAAACTTTCTTTAAATCAATTCCCAATATCTTACTTCTCTCAAATATCCAATGCCAGTCAAAGTTTGCTGAGTTATACCCACCAATAATAGATGGTTTAAGTTCGTTGATTACTTTGAAGAATTCAATGATTGCTCCCTTCTCTTCATTCTCATCAGTACATTCGATTACTCTGTGGTAACCTTTATTGGTTTTAATTCCAATCATGAAGATACGACCGTCCTTAGGTTCAAGTGAGGTCGTCTCCAAGTCATATACCATTCGAGTAACCTCGTTATAGTTTTCAAACCCTTTAAATAATCTCTTTTCTTTGGATACAAGGTATTGTTCCACCGGAGATAGAAGTGTTATCTTATCCTTGGATTTGTCCCCCCACGGGTCACATCCACCATCCCTAAAGAATTGGATAAGTTCTCGGTAACCTTTCATCGATTTAACTAAAAACGTTAAACCTTTTTCGAGACGTTCGTTTCCATGAGTTTCTAATTTTTCAATTATAATCCCATACTTAGTCATCGCCTCTTTCTGAGCGGCTTTCGAATCATTATAAAATTTTAGATTTCTTAAATCACCTACCCAAGCGAACGGGGTAAAAGTGTCTTTACGGATTTCTTTCCCTTTTCCGGGAATCTCCTTAATTTTGTAGATACAGTTGTCTCGGTAATCATACTCGATGGCAACTATAAATTCTTCCGGGTCATTCCCATGTAGGAATGACTCAATTTCTTCACTGTTAATCATTTGTTTTATTTAGGAGTGGTTTATTGGCAATCACTTAGTTGTGAAGTTTACCTTACTCATCGTAAATAAATATAATGAATAAAAATCGATTGTCAAATTATGAAAAAAAAAATCCCCCAAAAGGTGGGGGAAGTTATTAATAAATTATTTTTTTGTGTTTTGGTTTTCTGTTATAATTTTTTTTACTTTTTTGAATTAATGGTCTTGACGCCATCCATATCTCTTGCATTGTAAAGGTAGTTGTTTTCATGATTTGTGTAGGTGTTTATATGATTGTTTCATTTTGACAGGACAAAAGTAATACTTTAATTTGAATTACACAAGAATTTATAAAAAAAAATATATTTATAAGTTATGAATCAATTAATAAAAAATATACTTAGGGAATTTGTTGATAAAATAGTTTCTTTTGAGGTTGTTGGTAATTATTTAACGGAAGAAAATGGTGAAAAGTTTATCCCAACAATTAGTCAAGAAGTTAGACAACTAATCAAATCAAGATTATCTTTTATTAATCCATTTATAGGTGTTTTTGTTGATAAAAAAACTGGTGCGGAAAAAAAGATAGAATTTGAGATTATCCCGACAAAACATTATTTGGATAGGTTATACAGAAAAGACGACCCTAAATACGCAAATAACCAAAAATTAACTAATCCGTTCCCTTTGGAAGGTCTCAATTTTTTATACGATAATAGGGATAGATTGGCCGAAGAAATAATGACAAAAAGAATTAATGATGGTGATATTGTTGCGGTTAAAAGATATTATGATACACTTTATTCTGTTGTTGTTTCTTTAGATAGAAAGAATACAAAAAACATACCTCTATATCAACTACATTTAAAAACACAAATCAAAGGAGATAATTTTTACGGAAAACGAGGACAAAAAGAATTAAAAATTAAAAACCCCTCAAATAATTAAGGGGTTTTTTATTTAGTACACTAACCTTTCGTGTTGTACTTTCGATTTACGCTTGGTAGGATAATCCAAGTAATCCACTTAATCACCATCGTTAGATGTACTCGCTGTATTTAAAATACCCACTCGTTTTCAATTAAGATTTTTTAATTCTTTGACAAAGATACAACTTAATTTGAACTTGCCAAACTTATTTTATTTTTTTTTTAACAACAAGCAGTTTCTGAAATAAAACTTGGTTGAACATTAATATAAAGTTCTTCTCTAATTGGAAGAATTAAATTACCTTCGTCATTCTTAATTAAGAATTGACCCTCATATCTACCCGGAGTGTTAGTATCTCGGGAGGTAAATTTAAAGTAAATGTAGTATTCAGGAGATGCTCCGTCAGGTAAAATTAAATTTACAATTTCGGCGGGAGCGGACACTATTTTAGGAATACCCGTCTCCACGTCAATCATTGTAAAAAATATTGTAGATACCTCTAAATCTTGCATAAGTTGTTGGTATCCGGCTCTACCGTCCTTAACAACTTGCATTTTCAATACAGGTAATGTTGCGTTTTGTTTGATATAAAATTCCATAACAATAAATATATCGTTATGACTCTTTACGTAACTCTCCTTCGTAATGTTCGAATCTATCGTGTTCAGTTGGGGTTAAAAGTAATAAACCCGATGACAATTCACCCTTTTTAGTTAATTGATACATATGACTCATCCATGTTTGTTCGAATGGATGTGCCCATGTTGTGTCCAAAAACATTTTTTTATTTCCCGGTCTACTAACAATTTGAGGCCAATTACAATAATAAACTTCACCGGAACCATACGGTAAACCTTTGTGAGATAAAATTGATGAAAATTTAGTTTTTGGTGCGTTAGGGTCTAACCCAAGATGAGGTAATGACGATTTTTCAGGCCAAAACTCTTCTCTAACTGATTGAGGTACGTTATACCAAGACCATTGGGTACCATTATCACCATAAAACTCAGAATAATTAAGTTTTAAAAAATCAAAATTTTCTTTTTTAATTATCTCTAATGATTTGGTATACAAATTTGGGACATATCTATTAAAACCATTTCGACAAACAGAACCTTCGTTAGGAAAGAAAAACATATCATCTTCAAAAAATAAATAATAATCTAAATCTGTCGTTTCAAAATGTTCGGCAATCCATTGTCTACCTCCACAAATCCCAAGATTTTCTTTTTTTATGTGTTCAAATCCGTGTTCTTCACATAATTTCAAGTACTCCTCTGTTGTTGATAAATCCGTTGAATTATCCAACAAATATTTCTTAGTCTTTAATAAATAATCATTATCATAAACTTCAAATGATTTAATCAACGTTTTAAATTGATTTGGGCTATTAAAAGTCAAAACATAAAGACCAACTTTATTGGTGTCTAAATTGTTTCCAACAATTACCTTTGATTCGTTTTTTGGAACTAAATCATCGTTTTTTAAATCTTCAAAAAATTTACCAACTAACCCATTAGATTCAATTTCAAAGTAGTTAATTAAATCAGAATGTTTGTAAGACATTATACTAAAGATTGATTCTTCAGTACCCATATAACCTTCACTAAGAGTAGATTTTAGTAAACCATAGTAAATTCCATTAATATCTGTAATAGTACTTTTAGGTCCCCCAAAAAATCCACCTCGAGAAACTTTAGTAACCTTATTACCGGCAATTGAATTTAATTTATTATACTCAAAACCATGTATTTCACTCTCAGCTCCATAAGGAAAACTAATAAATGAAAATTTTGAAACATACTTTGATAATTTATCAAAAACTTTATCGTGAGTAAAATAACCCGGATGAACTGTATTAGTTAATCCACCATCTATCCAAAACATATATTCCGAATCAAACTTATCAAATATTTTTGCATCATGTAAAAGAAAAACTTTTGACATAACTAATGGGTTATAATTCTCAAGTTTTGCCTGTGTCGATTGCTCTAACCACCCAACTTGACTATACCAATTAGGGTTATTCCTAATATTTTGAATCAAAGGAAAGAACTCTGAATCGGTAAACCAATTTAATGGTCTTTCAATAAATTGAGTATTTGATTCATCCCTTTTTGTAAAAACAAAATCTTTAAGTTCTTTATCCCCAAAAATAATCATATTTTCTTGAACATCTAAAAGTTGTTCAAATTTATCTAAATAATGTTGGTACGACCTTGACCATCCTTCAGTTAGGTCACTTCTACCAATATCCCATATTCCTGTTACTAACGTTATATTACTCATTTTCAATGTTATTTAATTTTTCAAAAATTCTATAAAAATATATCTCATTATCAAAGTTATATTGTGCCATATCACTATCTTCATGGTGCCATGTAGTGAATATTAATTTATTAAAGTTATTTTTATTTCTTTGATATATTATTGTATATAAGGCTTCTTCCATGTCTAACGCATCATAATCAATCATTTCTTTTAAAACATCGTCATACATTAAACAAAAATCATTAATAAGTTCTTTTTTACCACCAAACATACCTCCGACAATATGACAATTATCAACAATGTCTATGTTATGATAAAATTTTTGGTTAGCTCTTCGTTCTAATAAGTGTTTTGATTGGTCCCCATATAACACCGTAACCTTATCTTCAACCTTATTCAAGTTCTCAACCATTGTAGGGTTGAATAATGTACATGAGAAAAAGTCGTGGAAATTATCACCACTTCGATATTTTCTTGGAAATAAACCTCCATGTGATAAACCACAATCAATCCAATAATAAAAATCATAATCCTCTGTAAGATGATTTTTAATCCATGAAGTTTTACTATGCATTATTTCATGACATCTATCACTTTTATTTCCATTCAACATTTTTTGAAAATATTCGTGGTTTGGATGTGAAAATAAATCATAAATAATAAACCTAACGTTTGATTTATATTCGGTAAAATCAATATGTTTTTCAAGATATTCTTTATCTTCTTGAGATGTGTAAATTACAAAATCTGATTCTAAATTCAGTAGTGTTCTTAATGAATTTACATAATGATGAATTCTACCAACACGGCCACCTAAAATTGTGTTGTCTAACCCGTTATAAAAACAAGTTATAAATAATGTTTTGTTTTCCATTTTAATGTTTTAAAAAAATATATAATTTTGAGGTTTTCCGAAATTATTTTCGTCCCACCATCCACCAACAAAATATTCATTGGTTTTTTCAATTGGAAAGGTTTTCAAATATGTTGAACAGTGAATCAAATAACTGTCATTAAATAAAGGTACTAATTTTTCTCTTAAAAATTTTTGGTCTGAATCATAGTAATGACCTTCCCAATCTTTACTTAATTCATTCATTTTAACTCTATCATTTTTTTTAATCCCCCACATTCCACCCATAATATTATTATGGCTAGGATTATCTCTAATTGAATGTAATAAGAATTCAGACTCCATAAAAATATCCACACAATGTTTTTCTCGATACGATAGTCTGGCGTCAGCATCTCTTGAAATCATAACTTCAACATCCTCATCGTCAATTGCTAAAAATCTCCACATCATCGGGAAGATATTTTCTTCACCTTCATCCATTAAGTATAATTCAACATTACTATAAGTTTTTAATTGTTCTATAATCTCCGATGAAACTGATTTACCATAATAAATCCTACATATCCAATCCGGAAAAATAACTTGGGCAATCTCAACATTACTTATCATTCCATAAGAATATTTTTGTTGCCCACCATACAAAGAAAATGATATTATTTTTTTCATTATGATAAATCCATAAAAGGCCCGTAATTTTGTACAAACGAATTGTTTTTATACGGGTTTACAACCCCAAATTTATTGTTTAGCACACCATAAACAATAAAATTACTAATCCAACTATAATTTGTAAATATGTTAATTTTTTCTGACATTGAAATTAAACAAAATTCAACTAAACAAAAGTTCCAATATTCTTCATCATTATAATCTCTTCTTGTCGTTTTTAAAATATCATCGTCATATAAAAAAACATTATTAAAATGTTCTTTTATATATTGTTTAACTCTCATACTATTTGAACAAACAAAAACCATTTCATTACTATCACAAATATCTTTTATTTTGTTCATTGTATTTTCATTTATTGAAAATGTCGATTTTAATGTTTTGTGTCTTACTTGAAACTCTTCATCTTGTATGTCAGGATGTAATATTCTAGAATTATATGCGTCTCCAATGTCATCCCACTCTCTAAAATGAATAACACTAAAATTATTTAAATCGTTATCTGTTCTAAATTTTTCTGTGTTTTTAATAATCTCTTTAGATAATTTTGGAAAATTACTTAAGTCTTGATAATTTAATAAACCAAAATGAGATAAATTAAAAAAATATTGATTATATTCATCATTGAATTCTTTAGGGACAAACATTTCCCAACAATGTACCCCTGCATTCCATTTCTCATGTGGGTATTTTATTTTATAATTTTCAAAATCATTTAAAGTTTTTCCATTTTCAACTAAAAATATTTGGTCAAAATATTCATAATATTTGGATTCAAATAAATTTAAAAAATCTATTTTCCTTTTGGAATTAAAGTACAAATGAACATCATGACCTAATTCTTTAAGTTGTTTAGATGAAAAATATATTTCACAAAAATAAGCATAAAAATCTCCAATACCCGAACTAAAATTTATTTGTATATTAATAGTCATTTTATAAATCTAATAATTTTAATGTGTATTCAATACTACTTTCAGGTGATAAGTATTTTTCATAATACTCTCTAGCGTTTGTTGAAATAAAATTCAAAAATTCTTTATCGTCTTTTACTTCTAAAAATTTTTTTGTTATCATATCCGCATGATGTTGTAACCCATTTCTATCTAAGTTCATCCAATCTTTTAAGTCATCCGGTCTTTTAACTGAAATATAATGATAATTCGGAATCAATGGTTCGTGAAATTCACTTGTAAATTCAAATCTAATGAATGGAATACCCATTGCCATACATTCTATATCTCTATAACAAATTTCAGCTCTACCTGCAACAGAAAATGCAACTTCAAAATTCAACATTTCGTTAGCGTAATTTTCAAACCCACCAATTGGTCCTCCACCATAAAAAACATCAGGACTAAAATAATTAAGAATAGGTCTTGTTGATGTATCTCCTCTGAAATAAAATTTATCATTGGAGATGTCCATGGTTTTTCTTAAGTTATAATAATAATCTAAATCATACTCATTTGACGGAAAATATATCCATGGAAAGTATTTGTATTGATTTTGGGGTGAAACATGATGATATACTTTTTCTCTAATAAATTGAGAAATAAAAACTTTTTTTACATTATCATACGATTGTAAGTTTAAAGTTGCTGAGGTTAAATCATCAGCAACTCCAAACACATATGTTTCACCTGTGTCATAATCTTCAATAATCATTTCACATTCGTAGGTCAATACATCAACATCATTTTCATTATGTTGCCACCCCAGTCTAACTAATTTTTGTCCGAGATGAGCATCTCTATAATATCTATCGGTCACGACATCATGTTTTTCCGACAATTTTTTAATAAAATTATCAAAGAATATATTGTAATACCTATATTTTTTACTTTGATGGTTTGTTGGTTGATGAACTATTAATTTTCTACTCATTAATTTTATTAACTAACTATATTATGGTGTAATCTGCCTGTTATTCTATCACACCATCCTTTAGATGTTGAAAACGGCCATACAACCCAATGTGATGGTAATTCGTCTGTTTGGAATTCTCTCCACACTTTACAATATTTGTCAGGGTCTCTCATAAAACCAGCAATTTCGTTTTTATCAGCATCTTTTCTAAATAAAGTCTCATCTTTATCATTATGGAATGCAACAACCCAAAACTCATAATCTTTTTCAGGTACTTGGTCATAACCAATATCAATACAATGTTTGAACATCATACAAAAACTATCTTTCCATTCTTGCTCTGTTTCAAAATTATATGGATTTGGTGGGTAGTTTTTATCTAAAGTGTATTTATCAATCGCTCTCTTTTCAAATAACAACCCTGAATACTTTTCGTAGTCTGTTAAGGTTCTAATTGGACCAAATCCAAATGGACCATCATGTCCTTCTTGTTTTTCACCATCCATACCAAATAGTTTTCTATTTGTAAAATGAGAATGTTTGTTTTTCTCCCCCCACGTTTTGTCGTCATCCCATTGTTTGGTTCTACCTTTACGAGTATATTCATGATATACCACAGGAATTTGTGGATGGAACAAATCGTAACCCCAAGTATAAGCTCTTGCCGCGATTGAAATTTCTTCACCATGAAAATAATATTCAGGGTTGTGTTGGACTTCTAACGAGAAGGCACCCAATGTAAAACAAAAGTGTGCTGAATAGAATCTTGCCGTCACAGGTTTTTTCATTTCTCTCCATCCCGGGATTGTTTCAGGTAAAAAGAATACAGCACCTTCAGGGATGAATCTATCGAATACCATTCTCCATGCTTCATTCACTCTACCTGCTGGGTCATTTTCAGGGTCAAAAGATGGTACGTAACCTGTTAACAAAGGTTTCTCATATCCGTCTTTTTGAAGACCTTTAATCATCTTGATTAAAATATCGTCCCAATCTTTAACAAATCTCATATGAGAATCTATTTGAAGGGTATATGTCTCACCACCATAAAGTTGTTGAGTTAGATTTCTTGCCCAACAAACACCTTTGGATTCTTCGTATGGAATATCCAAGATTTTAAATCTTTTATCTTTTCTATAGTCTTCTAATTTATCGAATCCATCGTCTTCACTAAATTGTCTTGCAATTCCAAAATGAATATTTTTAGGTTTCTTGGCGTTCTCCAACATATTTTTAATTGTTGGTTCTAATTGTGGGTCTCGGTAAGAGGCGATTTGAACAAATATTTTCATAGTATTACTTTTTGTTTTAAAAATAAAAAACCCTCGAGATAAGTCGAGGGTTTAATGAAATATATTTTATTTTTTTTTATATACATCCCACTGGGTTTACAAATGTAATTACACCTGGACCAGATGTACCATCTATTTCAATACTTTTAGTTCCATCAGAATACCATCCATCAGGAGCTTCGTTAGTTGGAGGTATACCTGCAGTTAAGTATAACGTTTCTCCCACGTTAGGACCAGGTCCTCCCGCAACAGTTCCGTAAATTGTTTGTGGTGTTGCAATACACGCCGCATTTTCCGTTCCTCCTGTTCCTAAACTATATGTATAATAAGCGAAGGTTGATGTAGGAGTTGGTGTTTGAGTAGATGTTTGTGTAGGGGTTTGTGTATTTGTTGGTGTAGGAGTTTGCGTAGATGTTTGTGTCGGTGTTGGAGTTAATGTTTGACATACGCTAAATCCTCCTGTTTGTGTACCATTATTTAATTGAACAACAATTTGAGAGTTATTAAAATAACCGTTTAAGTTTTCAGTGCTTGGTCCAATAATTGTATTATAGAATATAATATTTTCATCAAATAAAGAATCTTCACCATAAATTGTTATTGATGGGAAATATTGTCCACACGCCTCGTCAGATGTTGTTCCTGAATATA
>Ga0208597_1001102_pt1 | contig 10531 bp, 6 predicted proteins | sample LakMenEpi05May12_FD_150673 | JGI IMG/M metagenome (GOLD analysis project Ga0208597, IMG submission 150673) | Freshwater microbial communities from Lake Mendota, WI - 05MAY2012 deep hole epilimnion (SPAdes) | ecosystem: Environmental > Aquatic > Freshwater > Lake > Epilimnion/Euphotic zone ...
GGACTTTTCAATTCATTGGAGGCTCAATTCGAAAATATGGGTATGCGTATTACTTCTTCAGAAATGGAGACGGATATGATAAATGATTCAAACAACAATTATCTTAGACTCATGTTGTGCGGAGATATTTTGCATAGTAGAGAGTTGTTTAACAAACATACTACGAGAGATGAATATAGGAATATTTCCTATCGAACTTGGTTTAGACAAATAAAGCCAATGTTTTTTTTTAGTGATTTTGTGGTGGCAAATTTAAAAACAAATTTCCCTGATTATAATTCGTCTAGCAAATTCGAATTTTCGGCACCCGATGAGTTTTTAGGGGAATTGAGCTATTCGGGTTTTAATATCATGATGCTAGCCAATAACAAAGCAACGTCCCTTAATGATAATTATAATTTTAAAACGCTCAACAAGTTGGATTTAATAGGATTCTATAGAGCCGGCTTGTATTATAATGAAATCGACAAGAAGAAAAACTTCCCTTTGGTTTTAGAAAAAAAAGACATTAGAATTGGATTTTTGAACTATACAATGGATTCTTCATTTTATGATTTTGGAGAGGAAAATGTCAATTTTTTTCGTATAGATAGTGTCCGTAAAGACATAAAAAGAGCAAAGGATATGTTGGTTGATTATTTAATTTTATATATGGATTGGAAAGATTTTCCCGATTCTATGAAATTAGGACTTAATGTAGAGCTTGTCAATTTGGGAGTAGATGTAATTATTGGCACGGGTCAAAAAGGATTTACCAGCGCCGATTTGCTTAATTTTTCGGGAGGCAACAAAAAAATTATTGTTAATAATATTGGGTCGATAAATTCAGATAGCAATACTAGAGAAACCAATAAATCTGCCATAGTAGAAATTGTACTAAAAAAACACAAACGTTCCAATTTAGTAAAACTGCACGATATGGGATTTATCCCTTTGTGGACGGTTAAGGATAACGAACGTTTTGCGGTAGTGCCCATTAATAATATTGAAGAAAAACATATAAAAAACGTAGGGGTCAATTATATTCAGTATTCAAATATGAAAGTAGCTTTGACCGATCTTAGATATGCTTTTTTTGATAAATTGCCAGAACTTCATTATGACTATACCGATGAAATTGTGACCAATGTAGAACAAACGGCATATATTAGAAAAACAATTGTACAAGAGCAACAAAAGCTAAATGAAAGCATGATAGAAAAAAGTCTTCAAGAATACGTTGCCACTTTTGGGCAATTGCCTCCGATTGATAAAAGATATGTGATTCCGTATGAAGATCAACTAAAAATTTATGCACCCGAAAAGAAAAAAATAGCTAAAGACCCACTAGACCCCAAACACTTAAAAATAGATACAACGGACCAAGTGGCAGAAAATGGAATATTGAATGTAAGAGCAAATAAATTATTTTACACTCGAGAAAAAGACACGACAACTCCACTTACAAAAGAAGAAATTAGACGCCGAGATTCTATTAAAAAATATGAAGAACGCTTTTATATTAAAGATACAATGGCCGAATACAAGGCAAAATTAAAAAGACAGAAGGCGGAACAAAAAAGAATTAAAGATAGTATTTATAAAGCATCGATAAATCCAAATTATATTCCAAAAACCGTTCCTGTGTTTGAACCAAAAGGCGTTGAAATTGACTATAAAAAAAGAGAAGAAGAAAAGACAGGTGTATTTACGTCTACAGCTACTATTAAAAGAGACGAGGACGATAAAAGCCCCGTAAAAGAAATTGAAGAATATTTCTTAGTTCAGGTATATAGTATGTCCAAAAACACGGCTATCAATTTAGAAAAATTACCTTTTCTGGCAGGATATGAAGTACGGTATGAAGAGGGCTTTTATAGATATTATATTGGAAGAACCCGGTCACCGCTCTTGGCAATAGAAATGTGTAAATCTATTATATCAAAAGGTGTCTCCGATGCCATTGTTATAAAATATACTGATGGAAAAAGAAGTATTTATAAATCTGATTTTTAGAATATGATAATTTTAAGTGAAAAATCGGATTTAGTAAAAATAGTCTTTGTTTATAACATAGGAAGACATCTAGAATCGAAAAAATTGCAAGCGCAACTGTCTGCGCAAATTTTTAAAAAAGGCACAAAATCAAAAACAGCATACGAACAAAATTCGGCAATTGATTTTTTTGGAGCGTCTATAGAAGTATACGCATCTCCTCTATTCATAACAGTAGAGATGTATGTATTGGAAAAATTTATTGAACACGTAATTCCGCTATTTTTTGAAACACTGTACGAGCAAGATATCAATGACAATGAATGGCAAATTTTGGTAAATCAAAACATAGAAGAACTTAAACAGCAAGATTTACAAAATGATGTAAAAAGCGACAAAGAAATTTCCGAAAAAATATATGGTCCAGAGTCTATTTATGGATATTATAGCAGACCAGCAGATTATGATTTTATAAAAAAAGCAGATGTTTTGGATTTTCACAATCAATTCTTTAAAAAAGCCTTACCACAAATCTTTATTTCTGGAAACATTAATAAAAATCATATAAGTTGTATAGAGAAACAAATTGAAACATATCATTTGACCGAAAAACAAGAATTATATAAAGAAAGCCCAACTTGGGATGATTCAAAAGATTTTTCAAAAATAAATGAAAAAGAAAAAACAACACAAAAATCAGTAAGATTAGGCACTGTTGTGAAATACAACTATGTAGAAGAATGGTATTCTATGGAAATTTTAAATATGGCGTTGGGTGGACATTTCCAGTCGGAGCTCATGAAGGAAATTAGACAGAAAAAAGGCTATACGTATGGTATTTATTCCTACTTAATGCCTTTTCCAAATTTTGCAACATGGATTATTGCTTACGAAACAGCACCTAAAAACATTAATCCATCCTTAATTGAAATAAAGAGGATTTTTGAACGTTTCTATAAAAACGAAAAAATCATTAATGAAGCCAAAAAACAACTTTATGGTCAGTGGATACGAAGCACAAATAGTACCATGAACGAATTGGCGTATCATGTAAAGTTTTATAAAATGGGAATGGACTATAATTTATATAAGGAAAAAATATCAAACTATAATGCTTTTGAAATAGAAAAGATAAACAAAGAATTGTTTGATTTTGAAAAAATGGTAAAAGTAATCATTTAGATAAAATGAAATGGATATACACAATTTTTTGGCTAGCGTTTTGCATGAATTTAAATGCACAGCAATACGATGCACCCAAACTAATCTGTGTTCAAAAAACAACCAATCAAAACATAATAACATGGGAGACACCAGTCGTTTCATGTGGATCGATTAATGGGTATAAATTATATCATGCCACCAATTATTCAGGCCCATATACATTGATTCATACAGAAACCAATGTCTCTGGCAATTCGTATACACACTTGGGCATTTCTAATACATTGACTCATTATTATTATATGGAGTCGGATTTTAATTGTGGGATACAAACAAGTAAAAAATCGGATACATTAGACAATACCCAAGTCCAAAGACCCGAAATAATAAAAGTATCTATAGAAAACAACAAACCGGTTGTGTATTGGACGACAAGTACTCAAAATAAAGTTTGGGGCTATCCTGTTCTTATTCCACAAGTGCGCATTTTGGACACCGTAGTGGGTAGAACGAACTCAAAGTATATAGACAATAATACCGATCCCTCCAAAGAAGTATTAGTATATGCCGTAGCAGCCATGGATAAATGTGGAGGAAATAATGGAACCAGTTCTAGCTCATTTGGACAATCGCCTGTATTGCTGAACAAGGTAGACGACAATTGTAAAGGGACTATAAATCTAAGTTGGATAGGCTACAAAGGTTGGCTAAACGACAAAGTTAAAGAGTATCAAATTTTGGTAAACAAGAATAATACGGGCTATCAAACAATAGCTACTCATACATTTGACAACACGTCTTTTATTTATACAGAATTTAATTATGGAGATAGTTTGTGTATTAAAATCAAGGCGATCCACCCAACAATAGATACTATTATTTCATATTCAAATGAATTTTGTTATAAATCTGAAAAAATTCAAAAACCGAAACTATTGCAAATGGTGAGTGCAAGTTTTTTGACACCCACATCCGCAAAGCTCACGTGGTTTTGTGATAGTATTGCACAATATCAATCATTTGCTTTTGTGGTTCAAAATAATCGTTCCGGAGATATATTTAATTCTTTTTCAACCAATAACCCCACAAAAGAGGGCGGAGGTTTTTATTCATACATCGACATAGCACCACCCACATCTTCTCAGCATACTTATGCCATTGTTTTTTTGGATAAATGCAATGAAGGCATGGATGGAATAGAAACCAATACAGTATATTTAAGCGCAAAACAAACGGGATTGTTTAATAATCATTTGGAATGGACAAAGCCTATTGCGCCAGAAACCAAAACAAAATATACCATACAAGCTCAAAGACTATATGTTCAAAAAGGGACAGGAACTTTTGAACTTTTAAAAGATTTTATGTCTAGCAATACCTTTAGTTTTGATCATGATATTCAAAATGACATTGCGTCACCGGGAGCTTTTTGTTATAAATTAGAATCAGATATTACTTTTGATACCACAGCAGAATTAAAAAATAAAATTTTTACGATTACCTCAACGTTCGCTTGTATTACAGATAGAACCATTGCGCATATTCCCAATGCTTTTAAGGTTAATGGAATTAATACATTCAAGCCTTATTTTGTATTTTGGTCAAATTTAAGTTCGTTTAATATGAAAATATTTAACCGATGGGGATTACAAATATTTGAAACAAATGATCCATTTCTCGGTTGGAACGGAATGAATAATAAAGGAGAAATGTCCGATGAAGATAGCTATATGTATGTTATTTCATATTTAGGAAATGATAATAAAACCCAAACGAAAACGGGAAATGTTATTTTGTTGAAATAAAATTAATCCAAGAGGTCAATGCTGGATGTGCCTAGTCTTTCGGCACCCGCTTGAATGAGGCTAAGTGCAAAATCAAGAGTCTTAATCCCTCCCGAAGCTTTTATTTTTATAGAAGGATGCAATAATTTTCTCAATAGAACCACCACGTCTTGCGTACATCCACCAAAATATCCTGTGCTTGTTTTTACATAATCTGGTTTTATTTCATTGGCTATTTCACAAATTTGTTCTATCTCTTCGTTATTCAAACAGCTCGTTTCAACTATCCATTTAGAAAGAATGTTTTTTTGTTTGCACAAATCTATTAAATACGATGCTTCAATCTTAATATCATTAAAGTCGCCGTTTGACACCATGTGTCTGTTTATTACAAAATCTATTTCATCTGCACCATTATCTATAGCCTCTTTCAATTCTGCAATTTTGCTTTTTGTTGTTTGGTTGCCGTTGGGAAAACCAATTACGGTACACGTTTTTATATCTGTTTTGGCTAGTTCTTTTTTGACAAAAGAAACATAAAAAGGAGACACACAAATGGCCGCAACTTTTTTGTCCACAGCCGTTTGACAAAGAGAAAGGATTTCCTCTTTGGATGCATTGGGCTGCAAAAGCGTTAAGTCAATAAAATGGGCTATCGAATTCATAAATAAAAAATTAGATTTGAAGACAAAGGTATGAAAACCAAGTTTAACTTTGAGTTTAAAAAGAACAGTAGATTAAAAAGATTCTTTTAAAATACTAGAAAGAGTGTATTTTTGTATAAAATTATTCTTATGAAATATTGGATTGGTATCGTGGTTTTATTTGTAACAATATCGTGTCAAAACGAAACACCACAAACCATGGTAGAAAACACCATAGCGCCAGATGGTAAAACATTGTACAAAGAAAGATGTGTGTCTTGTCATGGTGCGGATGGAAAGCTTGGTTTTGCTGGTGCTAAAGATTTAACCAAAAGCAAAAAAACGCATCAAGAAATAATCAATCAAGTAATGAATGGAAAAGGTGCCATGACACCATATAAAAATATTTTGAGAGAAGATGAAATAGATGCTGTAAGCTTATATGCGGTATCGCTTCAAAACAAATAAATAAACACATGAAAACATATAACGTTGTTGGGTTGATGAGTGGATCCTCTTTAGATGGACTAGATATTTGTTTAGCTAAAATATCTACCCACGATGATAAATATTCCTTTGAAATAATTAATGCAAAGACCATCGAATATCCAAATGATTTATATGAAAAATTAAAAAATTGCCGAACCTTAACCTCAATTGATTTATTAAGGCTAGAAAACGTCTTAACTTATTTTTTTGCCGAAGCAATCATATCGCTATTAAATGAAAACAAAGATATAAAAGTAGATTTTGTTGTAAATCATGGACACACCGTTTTTCATTATCCAACCGAAGGTATTACGCATGCTATTTCCAACCATCAGCTATTGGCTCAGAAGTTAAAAATAAAGGTTTTGGGAAATTTACGTGAAAAAGATGTAGCGTATGGAGGACAAGGAGCCCCAATCGTACCGGTAGCGGATAAATATCTTTTTTCAGAATATAAATATTGTCTGAATCTCGGTGGAATTTGTAATATTTCAGAAAAAAGAGGAAATGAAATTTATAGCTATGATATTGGAGTATGTAATCAAGCGCTCAATTATTACGCACAATTGCTGGGAAAAGAATACGATGAAAATGGCGATTTTGCAAAAAAAGGCAAGATATATTTACCTCTTTTAGAGACTCTAAACGAAATAGATTTTTATAAAACAAAAGGAGCCAAAAGTATAGACAATGGCATGTTTTTAAATGTAATAAAACCTTTGGTGGATCAGTTTCCGTTATCTATAAATGACATTCTGGCAACCATGACCGAGCATATAGCTATTCAAATTGCAAATACATTGTCCAATGATAATCAAAACAATCTTCTGGCAACCGGTGGAGGCGCATGTAATCAATTTTTGATAGAACGATTACAATATCATACAAAATGCGAAGTTATAATACCAAACAAGCAAATTGTTAATTTTAAAGAAGCCCTTGCTATGTGCTTTTTTGGAGTGCGAAATATAGAAAACAGAGTAAATGTTTTTGCTACCGTTACGGGTGCCTCACAAGACACGGTGAGCGGTGTTTGGTTTGACTAGTTTTAAAATTTAGCGGAAGGATTTATTTTTAAAGTATTGACCATTCTCTCATATTGTTGGTGCGTAAAACTTTTTCTGCAAATACCATAATTACTCATGAAATTTTCAAGTAAAGGTTTGTAATATTGGTTATTTACATCTTTGTTGACTCCTTCATATATACAAGTAGGGACTACAAAAAGGCCACTAGCATCAGCTGGCGTATCACATATTTTGTCTCCAGAGGTGTTACAATTTGTTCCATCCACTTTTTCACCGGGTTCATACGTGTTCAAAAGCCCAAAAAAATGGCCAAATTGATGAATCCATTCAATATTTATAGCGGTTTTGGTTAATACAATTAAGTCTTTTGAAGAAAAAGAAATACCATCTTGAGTAGCAAAACCACCGTTGTCGTTTGGAGAGGAGGAAGCCACAAGAAAAACATTGATATGTTTTGGTTCGGCAAATAATGCAAGAGTTTCGGTCTTTAACCTTGTCTCATCCCAATCATCAAAATTATAATTGGATATATACCTAATTTCACATACCGAAAAACTTACACACATGGGTTTCCATTCTTGATTCAAACGATTAATTGCTTGATTCAAATTGGTTAAATTATAATTCGTAAAACCAAATTTATCTTTAACTATGTGAACAACTATACTATATGTTCGATTCATACACTCAAGACTTTTTTGCTCTTGAGAATAGGAAAAAAAAGACACAAAAAACACTAAAACAATTATAGATAAAGCTTTCACAATTAAAAATTAATATACAAAAATAAGAAAAATGTTTTATTTTTGAGAAAAATTCTAGGAAAGTAGCGTTAAAACATGAAAACAGCTTTTTTACTGATTCTTTTATCTTTTAATATTTATAAAATGAGCTCCCAAGCATCTCCCTCATCGGGTTGTGCTCCATTGGATGTTGTTTTTACGCCACCTACTGGAATGTCTACATATTATTGGGATTTTGGAGATGGCTCTTCAAGCGAATTGTCAAACCCAACAAATAAATTTTTACAACCACAAGGTTATACCGTTTCTTTAAGGACTTGCAAAACCTGTCCCGTTATTCAAACCTATTCGGTTTCGGTATCTTCCAAACCCGTAATTACGGTTCCTAATGAATATAAGGGTTGTTCGCCGCTCACGGTTAATGTTACACCAAATATAACGTTGCCTCCAGCGGTATCCATATCCAGCCTGAAGTACATTTTTGGGACCGGTGCATCCACCACGGCTACAGGAAGTGGAGTAGCATCCCAAAGTTATACATATATGTCAAATGGCAACTTTAATTTGGGATTTGAACTCAAGACCTCTCCATCTAATTCTAACTGCGATGTCACCGTAAGTATACCCGCAAAAGTAAAAACATCTTCAATAAGCGGTCAGATACAGGGGACACCATTTTTGGGTTGTATATTGCCCATGACGTCTGTTTTTTCAAGTAATGTTATAAACACCGCGCCCATTACTTCATATAATTGGAACATAGATGGCACTATGAGTTCAGCCAAAACACCACCTTCAGCTCAGTTTAATACCTACGGTGTAAAGCAGGCCACATTAACAGTAAAAGATGAAAACGGCTGTGAAGGAACCTTTAATACATCAGTAGAAATTGTAGAAAATAATTTGTCAAAAATTTTTGTTCCCGATACAATTTGTCTTAATATTCTAACAAACGTAAGCCATGATGCGAGCGCTAGAGTATCAACTCAATGGAATTTTTCGGGAGCATCTTCAACAGGATCGGTTGGAACGAGTAGTTCTTATGTAACCTATAGCACTCCGGGAATAAAAACCATATCAGTTACTACACGTATCAATGGACAATGTCCAAAAACAGTAACAAAAAACGTGGTTGTAATAGATCAAAAAATCAATTATAGAATTACTCCAAATCCGTTGTGTAATAAAAAAAACACCTTTGTGGTTGAATATTTAGAACCGGATATTGTATCGGAAATATCATGGATAAAAATGCCGGAAGGAATAATCCTCAGCAATAAAATTAAAGACACTATTACGTATGCCTTTAATTATGACACCATAACGTGGAAACAACCCAAATCAAATATTGCGATAAAAGTTAAAACAAAGTTTGGTTGTGAGCTCTTGTTTGATTCAACGTTTTTTCATCCATTAATAGCACATGTTTTTCCAAACAATACAGAGGGCTGCGCCCCCTTAGACATATTTTTTTTAGATAGAACAAATACTTATAATCCGCCCCATAATATTGTTAAATGGGAGTTGATATATGGTGATGGAAATAGGGACACTTTTTTAACAAATAATCAAATGTTACACAAATTTAGCAATCCAGGTAGATATAATACAATGATGATTACTACAAATAATTATGGATGTGTAGACACAACGTATTTAACAGAAATTAGAGTAGGAAAATCTCCAAACGTTGACTTTTCATTAACTTTAAATGGAGGATGTGCATCGGATCCTGCCACGAATATAGTGCTCAGTAGTTTAATTCCTGCATCAGATTCAGCACAAGTTATTAAATATTGGGCTGAAGGATTTCAGTGTTTTAATCAACCTAATCTAACATATAACCCTAGAAAAAAAGTCGGCGTTCAGACGATAACCATGGAGGCTTCAAACCACGATTGTTTTGCTTCCATTACAAAATCGATATATATAAAAGGGCCTTCGGCAAAGATTCAAACTGTCATGAACTGTGATTCGGGTAAAAAAGTAATGTTTAAGAATTTGAGCGAACAAGCCACCTCTTTTGAATGGAATTTTGCAGGATTGGGAACAAGTACAGCAAAAGAAACGAGTTTTACCTTTCCTTCCGATGGAGATTATTCTGTGGTATTAAAAGCAAAAAACGACACAAATTCTTGCCCTCCCGCATTTGATACGATTAAGGTTAAAATACAAACACCACTTGCAAAATTTGACAAAGATTCTTTCGTATATTGCGTTTCAATTCTTAATAAATTAATAACAGCAAGTGCATCTTCTGGTTATGTAAATGATGGATTAAACACGAGCTTTCTTTGGGAATTTTCCCCCGATACGACACCAAAAAGATCCGAAGTTTCAAATATTAGTTATAACTATAAAGATACGTTAACAAAATCCGTAATTTTGACTGTTCGCAATTATATGAATTGTATTCATAAAGATACGGCATTGCTTATTATAGATAGTGTCTATTCGTTTCCTAAAATTGATAGCGGTTTTTGCGTATCGGATTCGGTTAATTTTTATAGCAATGTATATTCAAGATTTCCACTTACGATGATGCGTTGGGATTTTGGAGATGGAGCCAACACTTTTTTGACAGATAATGATACGTTTCATTATTATATCAATCCAGCAATCACAACTTATACCACTACTTTTACAGCCAGAAACACGTATGGATGTAGAAATGATTTTTCAAAAGTTATAAAGACGAAAATATT
>Ga0208597_1001103_pt1 | contig 10527 bp, 10 predicted proteins | sample LakMenEpi05May12_FD_150673 | JGI IMG/M metagenome (GOLD analysis project Ga0208597, IMG submission 150673) | Freshwater microbial communities from Lake Mendota, WI - 05MAY2012 deep hole epilimnion (SPAdes) | ecosystem: Environmental > Aquatic > Freshwater > Lake > Epilimnion/Euphotic zone ...
TACTTTCTTGTCGAAGTTTTTCGTATAGCCTTTGACCATGCTCAATACGATGGAAAAGCACTAATGAGTTTCTGGGTACTCTTGAAATTACATTTGAGATAAAATTAAGCCGTGCATCGCTTGTAATTACAAAATTCTGTTCTAACGAGAATACGTCCTTACTGTCATATTTATTCTGTGCAAGTTCCATAAATGCAGTTCTCTGTTTTGGAGTTGCATAATTCATTTCAATAACTTTAACGACGCATTGCGCAATATGTCCTTGTTCTTGTAAAAAACTTGCCTTAACTTCACTAATAACAGGTCCTGTCTGACTCATTAAGGTTAATTTGTCAAGTGTTCCATCCTTTGGTATGGTACCTGAAAGTCCAAATCTATATTTGGCGTTTACACATTTACTAAGAATTTCTTTGATTGATGCTCCTTTTGCTTTATGAGTTTCATCAACAATAACCGCGTCGAATTCTGCAAAGTATGCAGCATCTTTTTTAATTAGGGACTGATATGTTCCAATAATTATGTTCTTATTATTTTTGACCTCTTGTCCTGCAAATATCTGTTGGATCCTTAAATCAATTCGGTTTCTGTAGTTATATTCGTGAAAATCTTCATGTGCTTGTACTACTAATGAAACGTTTGGTACAATAAAAAGTATTCTGGTAGCATGTTGTTTTTCAAGCATATATGCAACTGTCATAAAACTAATCAGTGTCTTACCTGCAGATGTTGCTAGCTCTGCAAGACACTTTCTAAATTTTAAAATGTTATATGCAGTCTCGATTTGATAGTCTCGAGGAGTGAACTGCGAACCTTTAAAGAAGTCTAATGCCCATTCTTCAAACTGTTCCGCATTAATATTTGAGTCAATAAGTCTTTTAATACCTTCGATTTTAAGTTCAAATCTGTATTCTTTACATATTGACATGATATGACGCCAAAGTCCGGCAGGAATCCATTTATCATCTTTAATATATGATACATATCCATCCCAAACTCCGCGTTTTACAAGAGGGTGAAACCTCCAACTTTCTATTCTTTTAGTCAGAGAGATTCTAATCTGCTCTAACTCAATTTCAGTAGCTTCGTCAATTCTTAAATATTGATTGTCTTCTGTTAATGTTAAAATCAAACTTCATTCGATCTTTTTTACAACCTTGAAATATCTAGACGATTCTTTATTGCAAAGCCCATATTATCAAGTGTCTTAATTGATCCCTCAAAAAAACTTTTTTGAGTTACTAATAACTCAAGGATAGTTGTATCATCTGAGATGTCTGCTTCAACAAACCTTTCTCGCATTTTATCGGTAAGTTTATAGTCATAGCTATAATACTCAACCCATTTATCTTTATATCTTTTATCTACAGTTGCTTTTTGGGATTTAATACGATTTCCCATGGTTGCTAAGTGTTCAACCAATATTTGACGATAACTAAGTGTGTAAGCACTTACGCCTTCTAGATTATTACCAAGTTTTAATTCCTCGGTTAATCCTTTTATTTTAGATGTCCAATCCTCTCTCTGTTTGATTAAATAATCATCGAGCTGCTGAATTTTATCTTTGGATTCTATCATGTAATGTTATTTAAAAAAGTGAATTGCCTTTGTTTGTTTCCTTAATGTACACTGAACTTTTAAACTTTGCTTTAAGTTTCGGTTTTGTCATTGTAAATTCTTTGCCTTCATGAGAAATACTTGTCGATGAAAAGTCGATAATCAACTTCAGGTTTTTTCTCTTGTTTCTTTCGTTTTCAAAATCTTCGAATTGTTCGTCGATCATTTTTAAAAAATCTTTTTTTATCATAGGTGATACGCATCAAGTTTTGAATCCGAAAAATAATCATTTATTTTAGAAAGGCAAACATTTTTTGTAAACCATGCCGCAATAACCAAATCGTTTAAATCGCCTATTTGTTTAGGATATTTATCTCTTTCATTTTTATTAACTTTAGATAGGAACTTTTCCCAATCTAAGTCAATTTTAGTATCTTTAAAGAACTTTTCCCATGTAAAAATCTTTTTGCCACGTTTAAGTTTTTCCATCATCTTTTGTTTACCAGTTGTATCATTATCAAACATATATTTAATAGTAGGTATCTCATCAAATTCTGTTGTTGATCGACCGGCAGTTGCAAGTCCTATTGAATTTGAGATAAACATAGCATCGATAGGTCCTTCAAACATTGTAACTTCTCGCTGAAAATCAACAAGCATAACTCCAAATAATGTTGAAAGTTTTTTAACGCTTACTAATTCTTCTTCACTCAAGGTCAACTCCAGCTTTGCCTCTTCATATATCTTTTCAAGATCGTATGTCAAATAACGAGAATTAGCCTTCTTCTCAAGGGATCTAGTTTGAAATCCGATCACTTTGTCTTGAGGTGCTAGATTTAATACAACAATTCTTTTATCTTTTGGAGAATACATAAATCTGTCTAATTTATTAGACAATAAACGTTTTCTTAGGTAAAAGAATGCTGGATCTCCTGCTTCGATTTCTTTAAATCCAAACCATTCTCTGACTTGGGCTCTTGTTGGAGATAAATCATGCGTTAGCTTAAATACATCATGCTCAAGAACTTCGATATCATTAGTTTCCATTTTATGTTCTTGAATGTAATCAATAACTTGGATGGAATCATCAGTGCTTTGAAACTTGATGTGATGGTCTTTTAATAATTGATATGCATTTGAGTGGGTAGAACAGTTGAAGCAATGATATTGCAGGGTGTCCCAATACAAATTACCACGTTTCTTTTTATGGTCAGTGCTCGAGTCACCGCAATAAGGACATGCCATTGTAATCCTACCTGGCATCTCTTTAATCATATGCTTGCTCGGTTCATGATGAGCCTTTACAATTGCTTGTTTTACCAAGCTCCTGATTTTTGCTTTAAGTTCCTCTGTTATTTTTTGATTTTGCATACTTATTATATATGAAAAAAGGGCCAAGTTTACACTTGACCCTCTAATCTTACCTAATTATATTAAATATCTAAATCATTTAAGAAAGAATCTAAGTCATCAGATGAATCTACGTTTGTAGAATCAGGGCTTGACGTCATTGATTCAGGAAATTCAAAATCTGAAGATCCATTAGCCGATTCAGCTACTTTTTCAGTTTTAGCTGGAGCTTTTTTAGCAGCTGGTTTGTTAACAACACTATCTAAAGAATCTCCTGGGTTTAAATAGTTTCTTAAGATACTATTAACGAAATCTAATGTTTCGCTATCCCATGCCTTGTATTCGTATGGTTCTAAACTTGGAGCTGCTTCTAATTCAGCTTTAATTGTTCCCATTGTTTCTGCATTTCTTTCTGCTGGAGTACCATTCATATCGATTGGACTCGTTTTAGAAGAGAATTTAGATTTATCGTAGTTGTTAAAATCTCCTTGGCGAGTAATAATTAACTCAAAGTTTTTACCTGCAAATAAGTCAAATACTTGAGTTGGCTCACCAAATGCTGGTTTTAATTCTTCGTCAATTTTCTCTTTGATTTTGTAACCAAATTTAAAGATTTTGTACTGCCCTTCCAATTCTGGATTTTGTGGGTCTTTAATAATCTTAACAAGAGCGAAATATTGTTCACGTCTTTTAAGTTTATCACTCATTTTACGGTCAACCGCTGAATCACTTTTACGTAATTTAAAGAATACGTCTGCGATAGGGCATTTGTCACCAACAGTAGATGGAGAGTCAACCATTTTACCGTCACCGCTAGCGTTTGTTAACCAGTGTACGTACTTTTTTACTAATGAATTTCTTGGGTTTGAAGGGTTCGGAACAAAACGAATCATTGCTTTGTATGTTCCATCTTTACCATCGTCTGCTGTAGGTTTGTAAAGATCGCTTCCAGATGAAGCTTGTGTTTCGTGAGTTTCAACATCGGAAACTCCTAGATTAAAAATGTCAAATTCTGCCATGTCTTTAATTGCTTTAATTTTTGTTAATACTTTAATTGTTCTAAGTTTTTAAGGGCCCTTTAATTAACTTATGATAGTTATATAGAGAATGAATATTTTGTTTCACTTTCTATAATAATATATATCTTTTTTATTCGGGAATCGTGACACCTAGAGACTCTCTTTTTTATTTATAAAATATTTTTAAGTACTTTTGAAACAAAAACTCACATAGTGAATATAACTAAAGTCTTTAAGCCTCTGGGTAAAATAAACTTCTGGCTAAATGATTTAAAAAGTAAGCGTCCACTAAATCGTCCATTGGTTTTGGAACTTTTTTAACGAACCCGATTTGAGATTGACAGAATGCAAGCAGTGACGAGTTTTCCAATGACGAATCATCAAGAACATTTTCCAGGAATTTAACCCAAAGTTCGTCTTTTTTCATGTTACCTTTTCCAGCATGTTTCTTAATTGTCGAAGGAGCAATTGTCATCATATCTAAGACTTCAAGCCTCGACATCATTTCCATCTTTAAGATTGCGGCTCCGGCAGCCATGTCAATAATATTGTTAGTTCCCGCAGAAGAACCATAAGAAGAACCTTCAAAAGCAATCACAAAAGGAGTTTCATTGCCTGCAATTTCAATAATCATATTAATAATATCGTTTGCGGTTTGAGTGTGCCTTTGGATTTTAATCATTTCGCTCTTTGAGTAAGCTTCGTTATTCGTCCAGTCAGGTTGATGAGAGATCTGTGTATCTTCAAGTAGATTTAATTCCTCTTGAATCTTTTGTTCTGCTTTAGTTCCAGTACCTGGTTTTAAATACCCAATAAAATTGTACTTGTTATCTGAAAAAATACAAATACCTGGAGAATTTAATGAAAAGTCAATTGTTACGAAATTCATTTAGATCTTTTTACCAAGAGAAGCACCAAGAGCGGCGCCTACTAATCTTGAAGTTAACATGTCGTACATTACGCCACCTTGAATTCCTAGGATATTTGCAACAGTTTTACCGATAGTTTTACCAAGAGCAAAACCAGCAAGACCTCCAAAGATACTACCTAAAATTCCTTCATTAGTAATCTCTTCGTTGAATCTCTGAACATTGTAAGTTCCATCTTCGTTTTTGTAGGTCTTTGAAAATTCCTCTAAAGCCGCATCAACTTTAGCTTCAAGTTCTTCAGTCCATTCTGTTTGAAGGGATTCGTTTAATATCTGTAGTTCGACTGGAGTAATATTCTCTTCAGCCATATAATCTAAAAATGTTTTCATATACTTATATATCTTAATCTATTTCTAATGCTATATTAAATTTGTTATAATAGAAGTTAACATCAAATGTTGTAAATTCAGCAACGTTAGAACTCATGTTTAAATCAAGTTCTGAAATCGAATTCATAATTGGTTTTTCAAATACAGCGCTAATGATATGAATTCCCTCAGCGTCCATAATTTGTAATTTAATATCGTTAATAAAAGGCTCTCTTACTGCTTTTGAATAATAATAAAGAAGAGTATCTTGTAGAATCCAATAATTAATGTAACCGTCTAATAGTTGCATTGTAACTTTAAACTGTCGATCAATTGTATTTTGTATTGGAATCGCTCCTCTATGATATGTTATTGTACCGTCATTTGGTGATACTTGAATCGGATCAAATGAAACTCCTGGAAGATTAACGCCTTGAATAGAATAGTTAACAAAATCTATTGGTTCGGTAATTAAATTACCTGGCATTCTATTCAAATACTGTCGATATTTGTCAGCAACTTCCTTAGGAATAAAAGTCCTAGGGAATTTAAAATTGAATAAATTATTTCTACTATTTAAAATCATTATATGATGTTAACATTTCCAAAGTACAATAGCGATTCTGTACTTCCATTTTTAATATTAATATAAAATTTGTCCGCAAATTGATTAGCATCTGACTGATCAAATCTAACGGCAACTGATTTTGGTATTTTAAAGAAAACTTCTCCAGCTCCCATATCAACTCCTGGAAATCCAGGGTCATGTGAAATTCTTTGTTCAATAGCTCCACTTTTAATTATTAAAATCATATCTTCAGCGTTTACTAAGCTAATTGATTTTAAATTATCTCCGTCAGGCTGTACAACTTTAAATTTAACAAAGTTATCAGAAACTTTTGAAAGATTAATTGTTCCAACTCCTTCTTTTTCATATACAAATCCGTTTGTTGCATTTGCATTTGCTCCATCAACAGAAACTCCAGTACTTCCGGCTAAAATACCATAAGTATCAAGTGCTACAGGAACATATTTAGTTTCTCCAACGGTCGGTCTAATTGAGTTTACAAATCCATTAAGTTCTCTATTAACGCTAGTATTTGGTAGAGTATTATAAACAACAGTTGGAGCAAAACTTGAATTTAAGTTTAACTTCAATAATTTTTTACCATACTTTTTAGGCTGTCCATATATTAAAGATGCAGACTTTAAAATTTGAGTATTATCTGTTTCATTATAAATACGCATGTTAACACTAATTAAAAAGTTACTTGAAATTGAAGAGTTCATAATTACTGGTCTGAATACAATTGGCTTATCAAATTCAACAGTTTGTGTAAAGGTATTTGTAAAGGTATTAATATAATTAAGACCTAACTGTTCGCTTACTTGAACCTCATAGAACACGATTAAATCATCTCCCGTTGTTTGCAATCTTCCATTAATATAATTTTCAAAACCAGCAGTTGAACCGTCTTTTGTTCCATATATTTTAAAATAATCTCCATCTTCAGCATGCTCAACATTAATAGCTAAATCAACATATTCATCTTCTTGAGGTAAAACTATTGCTTTGCTCTCTACTAAATTGATATACTCATATCCGTTAACTTCAATTACACTACTTATTAATTTAAAATCAAATTCATAATTAGCAGATTGAGGTATTGAATCTAAAGTTCCGTCTAAACCGAAAAAAGTTTCTTTAAACTCAAGATTTTTTGTCGGGTCATACATGTGTACTAGTGAAGGTACTTTAATTTCAATATATTTTGAATATGAAGTTTCACCTAAAATAAATGGATTTGGATTTTGAATCTCAAAACTAGAACTATTTAAGTATACTGTAGAGTTAAAATAACTATAAACTCCAGAATTTTTCTTAACTTTAGTTCGGAATAAAAATCCGTCGTAACCTCTACCACTAAAAGAATATCCGGTTCTTAAGTGTAATTTTATAGTGTCATACCATACCGCTTGAACATCTTGAGATGGTATAACTGTAAGATTTGATGAATTGGTTCCTTTCCATTCTTCAAAATCTAAATAATTTAAAGAATTATTAAGAAGCGCCATTAAGTTTTCAACCTCTGTTGAAACTGCGTAATATCTACCAACTTCACCAGGCGCTGTTTTAATATCATTACCTGTTTGAGAAAAAGGAACTGAAAATAATGAGCTAGCTCTATCAGATACTTGGATTTCTCCACCAATAAAGTTTTTACCAGCTAAATTAGTATAAGTATAAGAATACGCTCCATTTGTAGTAGGAACATAAACATATATAGAACCTGATAAATATCCGTTACCATTTGGTATATTAAATCCATTAATATTATTAATACTAGAATCGCTTAAATCAAACTTGTAAGTTTTACCATTTTTTAGTAATAATTGTCTGCTCGCAAAGTTATTAACAACAACATGTCCATTTGACAATGTAACATTAAATTCAACAACATCTGCCCCTAATTCATGAATTAAAAATCTTGAAGCACTATCATCTCCATCAACTACATTTAAGTATTTTAGTTGACTTCCGTTATTATCATTTTCGATCTTTGCCAAATCGGTGTTTGACTGATCGTGATAGATGAATTCCATTAAAACATCCTCGTCTATCTTCAGGAATCTTGATGATTTTGCCATTTTTTATAATTTTTTAAAATCTAAGCCATTTTGGAGACCACATTATTCCAATCCCAATTTGAGGTCCTACTGTTATAACTTGATTTGGTGTTAAATTCATACCGAATCCTCCGCCAATTCCAATTGACCAACCTGATTTCTTTTCTTTCTTTTGATTTAATTTATCGTTAACTAAATTAATATTTTCAATATTTGTAAATTTAATTCCAGGGTAAAGAGTTGTAATCTTTAAAGAATTAACGCCGTTTTCATTTAAAACTGCAGCTTTTAATTCAATACCTTGTTCAAAATCAAATCTACTTGAAGTAACTGAAAGGCTATTTGTCTCTCTATCTCTTAAAACATTTAATGTTCCATTGAATCTTCTCCAGTTATATTTATCCCAATTTTTTTCATCATTAAATTTAATATTTGATGTTGAATCTGTTAGCATAACTACGCTTCCTTTTGAATTGATTATTGAATCTTTGACCCTAATTTCAGTTCTTAGTAGAGAATTAATACCTCTTATATCTTTTGTTAAATTAAGGGCTCTTTGATAATCTGCAATTGCTTTTTTATTAGCATCAGTTAATGAATTAATGTCATACTCATAAGAAAGCTTTTGAGCAACCAAATCGCCATTTTTATTTCTTTCAATTTTAATAGTATCTAAACCTGCTTTATAATTATTTAATGCCCTTTCAGAGACCATTTGTGTTTGTTCTAATTCTCTTTTTAACGAAGAATTTGAATTACATTGGTGTAAGAAAAGAAGTAAAAACAAAGCTACCCCGATAAAAATCAGGGCATTTTTTGAAGGAATATATTTTTTAAAATCTATCATTTTATTTTATTTTTATTAAAAACTCCTCTTCCGAAAAATTTAACAGCATAATATCTTGCATAGTTATCTAAATTTCTAATTGAAAGTTTTGAAGAGGTTCCGTTAGTTACCTTGCTCCAAATTAACATTTCGGTATTTGCAAATTCAAAGGTAATATCAAGTTCAACGTGATGCTGATATAAATAGTCGTGAATTACAAATGAAATTTCTGCATCGCTATCTGGTGGAACAAGAGCCCATAAAAAACGAGGAACACTTGCCAAATCCCAGATATATCCTTTAGGAATCAATATAGTTTGTAAATTAGAAAGTTCTATCTTTAAATCTTCTAATAAAATATAAGTATTTATATTATTACTTCCGTAAACCCTTGATTTTTTTACAGGGTTATCTACAGTTTTTAATATTTTTTTTATGTTATTTAATGTTATCATTTTATTTTAAAATTTTGAATTTATCATAGATTACTAGCAATTAGCATACGGCGCGCCATAATAACCTGAATATGAACTACATGGATCTGGATAAAGTCCACAGTTTCCATATTCATCCATACAATAATTAGCGCCACAATATTGACCACATGATGGGGAATTATAATCTACAACGCTAGATGTTTCTCCTCCAGCACCATCTGCTTCAAACCATATCAATTCGCACCCGTTACATTCAGACCTTAAGAAGGTTCCGGCTGGTGGAATATATTGTAAAGCAGCTGCTTTAATTTCAAAATTAACAGTAGAGCTTCCTCCTGGATTAACCGAACCGAAGCTATTATCCTTAACAATATAATCTAATCTATTGCCTCCAATAACTGGGCTTACGGTCACAGAGTGCTCTGTAATATTTGCTCCCACTGTAATATTTCTCAGCGCAATCATTGCAAGACTAACATCTTCAAATAAATAATCACCTTCTGAAGCAATAAAATATTTTAGGTATCTTACTGTTCCGGTATCTGCTGTAATTGTAAGATTAGTAAACAGAGTACCATCTGAATCTGGATCAGTTCCCAGGTCTAATACACCAGGTGCTATACTTCCATTAATAACATCATCTACAGTCGGATATGATGATATCGTCGGGTATGTAACAGTTGAAACCGGGATTGGTACTAAAATTCCGGTAAAGTTTGCACTTAATGTTGCAATAGTTCCATTAACTGGCTGGGCAGTAACAGGTACTGAAACATTTATTACAGTATATCTTGGGCCAGAACCACTAAATGAAGTACTTGGATTTCCTAAATATGAATTTCCTCCATTTCCTATAACAGGCAAACCACTCCAGTAATATCCCGAAGGAGCTGTAATTTGGAATGAAGGAGAATATGAACCACCTTGTGAAAATGTGCCAACACCTAAAGTATATGGGTTTGGTGAAACAATTCCAGCGCCATCTTGAACTTTAAAAGTTACATCAGTACTAGGAGCCTGTCCAATTCCACCATCTTGCCAATAACAATTACTCTCTCCTAAATAAATTACTTGAGGTAATCTTTTAATTTTATATGTACTACCACCCGAAGTAGTTTGAATGTCTACTATTGGTGTATCTATTGTTGAAGATATTCCATAAACACCAGGAGAATTAATCGAGGCAGTCATTAAAATGTCTGCACCTCCTACAATATGAACTCCATTATTTGTAACTGTTCTAGAACCTTGACTATTTGGATTAGTTGAAGCAGTATTATCAGCAATTGTATATGAAAATGAATTAAGGTCTGGAACTATATGGTCCCTTGTACCTTTCCAAGTTTTACCGTTGCAGACATACCATCCGTCATAATCGCCAACGCCGCTACCTACTTTAAATTTTATTAAATCGTCTGGATTTGCGAGTGTTTCGGTTTGTGTTTTAATAAATTTAGTATCATCATTAAAAACAGA
>Ga0208597_1001106_pt1 | contig 10521 bp, 9 predicted proteins | sample LakMenEpi05May12_FD_150673 | JGI IMG/M metagenome (GOLD analysis project Ga0208597, IMG submission 150673) | Freshwater microbial communities from Lake Mendota, WI - 05MAY2012 deep hole epilimnion (SPAdes) | ecosystem: Environmental > Aquatic > Freshwater > Lake > Epilimnion/Euphotic zone ...
GGTGTTCGCCCTGAAGGACATCTGTCCGCACCGGGCCGCGCCTTTGTCCGCCGGCAAGATCATGGCCGATGATCAGGGCGAGCAGGCGGTGGAATGCCCCTTCCACGGCTGGCTGTTCCGCACGGGCGACGGCCGCTGCTCCAAGATCCCCTCCCTGGTGGAAGGCCAGGGGCTGGAGGTGTCGCGCATCGGCGTGCGCGCCTATCCGGTGCGCGAAAGCCAGGGCATGGTGTGGATCTACATGGCCTCGGACCCGCGCGCTGGCGAACCCATCAGCGAGCCCCCGACCTTCGAAGGCGTCGTGGGCGGCGCCCCCAAGATGGTGGAGCGCATGGATTTCGACAGCCACATCGACCACGCGGTGGTGGGGCTGATGGACCCGGCGCACGGGCCCTATGTGCATCAGCAATGGTGGTGGCGTTCGTCGAAGAAGCAGCTGGAGAAGGCCAAAAAGTTCGCCCCGCGCGAGCTCGGCTTCTCCATGGTGCGCCACGCCCCGTCCAAGAACAGCCGCGCCTACGCCCTCCTCGGCGGCGCGCCGCAGACCGAGATCAGCTTCCGCCTGCCGGGCCTGCGCTGGGAGCATGTGATCGTGGGCAAGCGCCAGGTGCTGGGCCTCACCTGTCTCACGCCGGTCACCGAGACCAAGACCCGCATCACCCAGATCTTCTGGTCCGACCACCCGGTGTTCACCCTGCTCGCGCCCTTCATCCGGGCCGGGGCCACGGCTTTCCTGAAGCAGGACGGCGACATGGTGAACCTGCAGAACGAGGGGCTGAAATACGACCCCGCGCTCTTATGGATTGACGACGCCGACAAGCAGGCCAAGTGGTATCAGGCGCTGAAGAAGGCCTGGTCCACCTCGCGCCAGACCGGTCAGCCCTTCGTCAATCCGGTGCAGGAAACCGTGCTGCGCTGGCGGAGCTGATCCCCTAGAGCATTTTCCGAAAAGTGGGAACCGGTTTTCCGGTGAAAAATGCTCTAGAATCAATAGATTATGAGCAAAATCCGATTCAGTTTGAACGGATTTTGCTCTAAAGGGATTACATCAGCCCGATCTCGGCCAGGCGTTCTTTCAGGTAATCGTCAGCGGTGATGGGAGCCTCGCCTGGCCGCTCCGGCGTGACGCAGCTCGCCAAGGGCGTGATCAGATAGTCCGGGCGAAAATGCAGGAAGAAGGGCGTGGAGAAGCGGGCGAAGCTCGCCCGCTCCGGCGCCGGATTGATCACCCGATGGCTGGTGGAGGGCAGGCGCCCGGCGGTCAGCCGCTGCAACATGTCGCCCACATTGCACACAAGCGCGCCCGGCGGCGGGGCCACGTCGATCCACTGATCCTCGCCCAGGGGCTTCACCTGCAGGCCCGCCTCCTCGGCGCCCAGAAGGAGCGTGATGACGTTGATGTCCTCGTGCGCCCCGGCGCGGATGCGACCCCCGGTGTTCGCCGGCATGGGGGGATAGTGCAGCAGGCGCAGGATGGAGTTGCCGTCGCGCACCGGGTCGACGAAGAAGTCCTCCGCCTCGCCCAAGTGCCGAGCGATGGCCGCCAGCATGGTCGCCCCCATGGCGTCGAGGGCTTGGAAGAGGCCATAGACGTCGGCCTTGAAGCTCTCGATCTCCGCGGGCCACAGATTGGCGGGCATGACGGCTGAGGCGGGATGGCCGGCGGGCAGCTCACGCCCCACATGCCAGAATTCCTTCAGGTCCACGTGTTCATGACCCTTGGCGACTTCCACGCCGAAGGGGGTGTAGCCGCGCTGGCCGGCCCCGCCCTCGACGAAGTAGCGGCGCTTCACGGCCTCCGGCAGGGCGAAGAAGGCCTTGGAGCTGACGAGGGCCCGGTCGATCACGCCCTGGTCGAGGCCATGGTCGGCGATCACCGCAAAGCCGAAGCGCTCGAAGCTTTGTCCCAGTTCCCGGGCGAACTGGTCCGGATCGGTGCGGCCAAGGGCGAAGGAGACGGGGGCGATGGCCATGGGGCGGGTTCCGGGCGGATTAGGTTAGTGGTCCGCCCGTGCCTGTACCGGTCCTTTGGGCTTGGGCGCAATCCATGCCGACAAAGCCGCCACGGCCATGATCGCGGCGATGATCTTGAACATGTGGTTGGTGGCCAGCATCACCGCCTGCACCTGCACCAAGCGCTCGATATTGCCGATGGCCTGGGCCGGGGAGAAGCCGACATTGATCAGCTGCTGCGCGATGGCGGAAGCGTCGTTCAACGCCCCGGCGGCGTTGGAGTGGGCCTTGATGGTGGCGTTGCTCCAGGCCGTCGTGCCCAGCGACACGCCGAAGGCGCCCGCCGTGGTGCGGGTGAAGCTGATCAGGCCGGCCCCGGCGGCGGTCTGTTCCGGCTTCAAGGCCCCCATGGCCATGCTAGTCACCGGCACAAAGAAGAAGGGCATGAAGAAGCCGAGGGCGAACTGCGGCAGGGCGAGGGCCCAATAGTTCATCTCGGTGTTGAAGAACGAGCGCCAGAACATGACCAGGGCCATGCACCCCACCCCGTAATTCACCAGGATACGCGGGTCGAACCGGCGCACCAGCTGGGCGGCGATGGGCGACATGATCACCGCCGACATGCCGTTCATGGCCGTCACTCTGCCGGCCCAGGTGGCGGTGAAGCCGAGGCTGGTCTGCAGCCACAGCGGCACCATCACCACGGAGACGATGAAGGCGCCGTAGGTCAGGGTCATCACCGCCGCCGAGGTGGCGAAGGCGCGGTTGCCGAACAGGCGCAGATTGACGACGGGGTCCTCCGCGGTGAGCTCCCAGATGACGAAGGCGAAGAAGCCGATCACGGCGATGATGGCGAGGGCGACGATGAAGCTCGAATTGAACCAGTCGCTCTCCTCGCCCTTGTCGAGCATGATCTGCATGCAGCCCACCCAAAGGATGAGGAGGGCGAGGCCGACGAAGTCCACCGGTCGGCGCCAGACGGCGGTCTCGAACGGCGTGATCATGCGCCAGGAGGCGAAGGCCACCGCCGCCGCCACCGGCACGTTGATGTAGAACACCCAGGGCCAGCCGGCCTCGTCGCACAGCATGCCGCCCAGTAGCGGCCCCGCGATAGGGGCCACCACGGTGGTCATGCTCCAGAGGCCGATGGCCTGGGGCGCCAACTTGGGCGGGAAAACCCGCAGCAACAGGGTCTGGGACAAGGGGATCATCGGCCCGCCGGCAAGGCCCTGCAACACCCGGCAGATCACCAGGAAGGTCAGGGACGGGGCGAGGCCGCACAGGGCCGAGAACAGCCCGAACAAGGCCAGCGCCGTGGTGAACACCCGCACCGCCCCGAACCGCTGCGCCAGCCAGCCGGTGAGCGGCACGGTGATGGCCTCGGCCACCGAATAGGAGGTGATGACCCAGGTGCCCTCGTTGGGCGACACGGCGAGACCGCCGGCGATGTGCGGCACCGAGACATTGGCGATGGTGGAGTCCAGCACCGACATGAAGTTGGCCAGGGCCAGCACGAACCCGGCGCCCCAGAGGGGGAGGCCCGAGAGCGCAGCGCCGGTGGCGCCGTTGGCGGTGAGCTGAGCGGCGCCCGCCATCTCAGCGGCTCTGATCGAGCGGCGCGCCGCCGCGCTTGGCGGTGTTCACGGTGGCCTTCATGGAAAGGCCCACCCGCAGCGGATGCTCAGCCAGATCCTTGGGATCGAGCGTCACCCGCACCGGCAGGCGCTGCACCACCTTGATCCAGTTGCCGGAGGCGTTCTGGGCGGGAATGAGCGAGAAGGCCGCGCCGGTGCCGCCGCCGAGGCCGGCCACCACGCCGTGATACTTCACCCCGCCGCCATAGAGGTCGGATTCCAGCTCCACCGGCTGGCCCACCCGCACCTGGCGCAGCTGCGCCTCCTTGAAGTTGGCGTCCACATAGGCGCGGGCCACTGGCACCACGGTCATGAGCTGAGCGCCCACGGCGACGCGCTGACCCACCTGCACATTGCGCTTGGCCACCACCCCGTCGAAGGGGGCGCGAATGACCGTGCGCTGCAGATTGACCTTGGCCGTATCCCAGGCGGCCTTTGCCAGGCGCACCTCGGGGTTGTCGTCCACGCCTGCGCCGGCCACCAGGGCGGAGGCGGCGGCGGACTGGCCCTTGGCGGCGCGGATATTGGCCTCGGCCTGGGCCACCCCGGCCTTGGCGGCGGCGAGATTGGCCTCGGCGTTCTTGAAGGCGTTCTTGGCCGCGGTGAGCTCGTCGCCCGACACTGCGCCCGAGGCGGCCAAGGCCTGGCGCCGCTCGAAGTCGATGCGGGCCTTGTCGTCGGCGCTCTCGGCCGCGGCGAGCAGAGCCCGCGCATGGGCGAGGTCGGCGTCGCGGGCGCCCACCTGCGCGGCGGCGGCGTCAGAGCTGGCGAAGTCCTGCTTCACCCGTCGCACCGCCCGGCCGTAATCCGCGGCGGCCTGGGCCTCGGCCAGCTTGGCGTCGATGGGATCGATCACCGCCAGCACGTCGCCGGCCTTCACCCGGTCGGTGTCGGCCACCTTCACCTCGGCCACGGTGCCGCCCACCTGAGGCGTGATGGCCGCCACGTCTGCGCCCACATAGGCGTCGTCGGTGGAGACGTAGTGCGAGCCGACGAGCAGCCACCAGCCGCCGTAGATCAGCGCCGCTGCGCCGACGCCGCCGGCGAGATAGGTGAAGTAGCGCTTGCGGTTCGCCATGGAGGCGGCGCGGTTGGGGGTCTTCGCGCCATCGGCGCCCGCGGGGTTCGTGTTGGCCATGAGCGATTGCCTGATCTTCGAAGGGGTTAGCGCGAGACGCTCGGGGCGCGATAGCCGCCGCCGAGAGCCTGAACGAGACTGACATTGAGAGCGGTGGCTTGGCCTTCGAGGTCCGCCACCGTGCGGCGCTGGGCCAGCACTGTGTTCTCGACGGTGAGCACGTTGAGGTAAGGGGCGAGACCGCCGGTGTAGCGCTCGCGCACGATACGGTAGGCGTCCTCGTCATGAGCCAGGGCCTCGCGGGCGTGGCCAAGCTCGACCTGCAAGCTGCGCAGACGACTGACCGCGTCGGCCACGTCCTTCAGCGCATTGGCGAGGGCGCCGTCATAGGCCGCCACCGCCGCGGCGTATTCGCCCTTGGCCTCGCCGTAGGCGCCCTTCTCCCTCGGACCTGGGAACAGGGGGATGTGCAGCGCGGGCCCATAGGTCCCGATCTGACTGTCGTGGCGGAAGAAGGTGTCGAGCCCCAGGGACTGGCCGCCCCAGGACGCGCTGAGATTGATGTTGGGGTAGAAGTCGGCCCAGGCGGCGTGCACCCGCTTGGCCGCGGCGGTGGCGCGCCAGCGGGCGGCGGTGACGTCAGGGCGGCGGGCGATGAGATCGGCGGCGAGGTGTTCGGGTAGGCCGAGCGGCGGCAGGCTGGCCGTCTTCGGGCGGGGAATGTCGAGCCCGCGGTCCGGCCCCTTGCCCAACAGCGCCGCCAGGGCGTGCCGGGTCACGGCGATGTCGCGATCGATGCGGTCGAGCTCGGCCTCCGCGGCCGGCACGTTGGCCGCCTGCTGACTGACCTCGCCCTCAGTCTCAAGCCCGTTGGCGCGACGCTGGCGCACCAACTCCAAGGTCTTCTGTCGCACGTCGATGGCCTTTTCGGCCACGTCGCGATCCGCGTAGAGCCTGGCGAGATCGGCGTAGGTGCGCACCACCCCCGCGGCCAGGGTCAGACGCGCGGCGGCGGCGTCCGCCTGCGCCGCTTCCGCCTCCAGCCCCGCCGAGGCGGCCAGATCGTGATACTTGCCCAATATGTCGAGGGGATATTCGGCGCTGATCGCCGCCCGCGCCTCGGGCTTGAAGCCGCCGGGCAGGAAGGGCTTGAACAGAGGCGGGAAGCCGAGGTTCTTGCTCTGCCGCGTCTCCACCACATTGGCGTCGACGGACGAGGACGGGCCGAGCGGCCCCTGCGCCTGTAACGCTATGCCCTGAGCCACGCGCGCCCGAGCCAAGGCCTGGCGGTAGGAGGGTCCATCCTTCAGCGCCTCGGCCACCAGGGCGTTGAGCTCTGGGTCGCCATAAGCGGTCCACCAATCGTCCTCAGGCCAGGCGGCGGCGGGGGCGGCGAAGCTCTTGGCGGCGGCGTAGTCGGAGACCGGGCGCGGCGCGGCGATCTTGGCCAGGTCCGGCGCGCAGGCGCTGAGCGCGACGAGACCGCACCCCGCCAGCAACATCCGCGTCCATGCCGACATCGGCCTTCTCCCCTATCAAAACTTCGACCGTACGGTACGGTCAGTGTTGACGTGAGGCCGCTTCTGGCCCTAAAAGCGATCAACGTCAAGAGCGACTGTACGGTACGGTCATCACATGGGGCTTGAAGAGCCGAAGTCAAATCGCGATGTGCGCCGCCAGGCCATCCTGGAGGTGGCCCGCGCCGTGTTCGCCGAGGAGGGCTACGCCGCCGCCTCCATGTCGAGCATCGCCGCCCGCGTGGGCGGGTCCAAGGCCACGCTGTACAATTACTTCCGCTCCAAGGAGGAGCTGTTCGCCGCCATCGTCCACGCGCGCTGCGAGGAGGAAGGTTCGGTGGTGTTCAACTTCGACCTGGCCGACGACGACTTGCCCAGCACCCTGCAGCGGGTGGGCGAGGGCTTCTTGCGCATGATCACCGGCGACGAGACCATGGCCATGCACCGGGTGATCCTAGCCGAGATCGAGCGCTTCCCCGAGCTGGGGCGCATCTTCTATGAGGGCGGGCCGCGACGGGGCATCCTGCGCCTCGCCGCCTATCTTGAGCGGGCCATGGCCGAAGGACGGCTGCGGCCGGCCGACGCCGAACTGGCCGCCGAGCAGTTCCTCACCCTGTGCAAGGTGAAATACCACTTCCGACGTCAGTATACGGGAGCCCCGCCCCCCACCGCTGCGGAGACCAAGGCTCACGTGGCCCTGACCGTGGACACCTTCCTGCGGGCCTACGTCACAGACAGCGCGGCCTAGCAACCGATCAAATCAGAGGATGAACTTGGCGTCGACCTCGCCATAAGGGGCGATGACCTGATCTTTTGTCCTGACCAGCAAGCCCAGCTTGGTCAATTCGTTCACGTCATTATGGACATTCTTGTAATTGCGGCCAAGCTCCGCCGCCAGCGCCTTCACGGTTCGCACCTGGTGATGGCGCACATGGCGCAGCAAGTCCAACCGCTTGGGGGTCAGCGTCGCCAGCAAGGCCGGCAGATCGTGAAACGTCACATGGGTTTCATTGACATCTTCGCCGCGCTCGGCCCGGCGCCAGGCGTCGATGAAGCGGCGCCCCATGCTCTCCAAATCGCCGATGTGCACATTCAAAGTATCGCTGCGGCTCATAGGTCACCTCGCAACTTTCTCACATCGGCCAGGAAATCGGCGATCAACGCCTCCACCGTGGTGAAGATGTAGCTTTCTTCGCGGTCAGCAAGATGGCGGTGATCGCCCTTGCCCCGCTCGTTGTCGTACCCGACCAATCTTCGCCCCGGATAACCGTAGAACAGCCGATATTTTAGATCATGCGTGCTGCCCTCGACGGCCTTCGGCACCCTCCAAATCGTCAGCTCAACGATAGCGCCATCCGGAAAGTCCTGCCGATCGAAGAACAGGCGCCTCGCTGTCATATGGTGCAATGTACCATAAATCTGTATGGTGTAAAGCACCATAAAGGCGCGGGCGGCGGCCCTGCAGCTCGCTTCGCCATTCGTCGGTGGGGGCTACTTCAGCCGGGCGCGGAAGAAGGCGATCACCTCATCCACCGCCTGGCGAGTAGGTTCGTGCGGCGCGTCGATGAGATCGCCGGTGAACACCGAGTGCGGCTTCCGCCCCTTGGCTATCATGCCGTTTGGGTTGGCGACCTCGTCGGGGAAGGTGGTCCCGACAAAGCCGTCGCCCAGCTTGACCTTCAGCGTCTCGAACTTCTCCGCCGGGGCGATGGGATCGCTGGCGAAGCGATAGCCGCGCACCTGCAGGCCCTCGTTCACGCAGCGACCGGCGACGACGGCGAGGTCCTGCGGTGAAATATCCAGCGCCGGCTTGTCGAAGGGCGGCATGCCGGGCTGCGACATCACCGGGGCCATCACCACCGGGTCCACAGCCATAGAGAGGGCGAAGCCGCCGGTGAGGCACATGCCGATGACGCCCACGCCCTGGCCGCCGCACTCGGCATGGAGCTGGCGGGCCAGGGGCTTCAGCCAGTCGACGATGGGGCTGGAGGCGTTGGTCTTGAAGAGATGAAACTCGCGGCTGACGCAAAGCCCGAGAATGCGCCCGGCGCTCGTCTCCTCCACATTGCTGGCGTCGGGCTTGCCGAGGAGGATCGGCGCATAGACCCGAAACCCGGCATCGCGCAGCCAGCGGCAGAACCTAGCCAGGGTCGGGGTGAACCCAAACACCTCATGGATCACGATCACCGCCGGACCGGTGTCGCCGATCATCAGCACCGGCTTGGTCTTGCCCTTGAAGGTGAAGTCCTTGCGGGTGAAATCGGTGATATCGGTGGTCAGCGGTGCGGCCATTTGTTCCCCCAAAGTTCAGGCGGGGCTCGACGCGCGCGCCGCCGGGCGGCATAGGACGCTGATGAAGTTTCTGGACCAGTGCAAGATATTCATCCGCTCGGGGGATGGCGGCGGCGGGGCCGTGTCGTTCCGGCGGGAGAAGTTCATCCCCTTCGGCGGACCGGACGGCGGCGACGGCGGCCGTGGCGGCGACGTGTGGGTGGAGGCGGTGGAGGGGCTCAACACCCTGATCGACTACCGCTACCAGCAGCACTTCAAGGCCGGCACGGGCGAGCACGGCATGGGCAAGCAGCGCCACGGCGCCTCGGGGGCGGACGTGGTGCTGAAGGTGCCGGTGGGCACGGAAATCCTCGACGAGGATCGCGAGACCCTCATCGCCGACCTCGACCACGTGGGCGCGCGCATCCGCCTGGCTAAGGGCGGCAATGGCGGCTTTGGCAATTCGCAATTCAAGGGGCCGATCAACCAGGCACCTTATCACGCCAATCCCGGCCAAGCGGGCCAGGAGCTGTGGATCTGGCTGCGGCTGAAGCTGATCGCCGATGTGGGCCTGGTGGGCCTGCCCAACGCCGGCAAGTCCACCTTCCTCGCGGCCACCTCGGCGGCGAAGCCGAAGATCGCCGACTATCCCTTCACCACCCTCACCCCCAATCTCGGCATGGTGGACCTGTCGCCGCAGGAGCGCTTCGTGCTGGCCGACATTCCCGGCCTCATCGAAGGGGCCTCGGAGGGGGCGGGGCTCGGCACCCGCTTCCTTGGCCATGTGGAGCGCTGCGCGGTGCTGATCCACCTGGTGGATGGGACCCAGGACGACGTGGCCGGCGCCTGGCGCACCGTGCGTCAGGAGCTGGAGGCCTATGGGGCGGGTCTGGAGGACAAGCCGGAAATCCTCGCCCTCAACAAGGTCGATTCCCTCGACGAAGATCTGCGCCAACTGCAGAAGGAGGCCCTGGAAGAGGCCTCCGGCGAGCCGGTGCGGCTGGTGTCCGGCGTGGCCGGCCAGGGGGTCACCGAGCTCTTGCGCGCCGCCTATCAGGTGGTGCTGGCGCAGCGCGCGGCGGAGAAGGCCGAAAAGGACGGCGGAGCGCCCGCCGCCTGGACGCCGTGAGCGGCGCGGCCACGGCCCGGCTTCGCCTCACCGAGGCCAAGCGGCTGGTGGTGAAGGTGGGCTCGGCCCTGCTGGTGGATTCTGAGACCGGCCAGGCTGACGCCGCCTGGCTGGCGCGCCTGGCTCAGGACTGCGCCGCCCTGAAGAGCCGCGGCGCCCAGGTGTTGATCGTCTCCTCCGGCGCGGTGGCGCTGGGGCGTCGGCGCCTCGGCCTGCCCTTGCGCGGCGGGCTGGAGTTGGCGCAGAAGCAGGCCGCCGCCGCCGCAGGCCAAAGCCTGCTCATGCGCGCCTGGGAGAGCGCCTTCGAGCCGCACCACCTACCCTGCGCCCAGGTGTTGCTCACCCCGGACGATACTGAAATTCGCCGCCGCTGGCTGAACGGCCGCTCCACCGTCAATACATTGATCAATCTCGGCGCGGTGCCGGTGATCAACGAGAATGACACCGTGGCCACGGCGGAAATCCGCTATGGCGACAACGACCGGCTGGCGGCGCGGGCGGCGCAGATGATCGGGGCCGATCTTCTGGTGCTGCTGTCCGACATCGACGGGCTCTACACCGCCGATCCGAGGCGCGATCCTTCCGCACAGCATCTGCCGCTCATCGAGGCCCTGACACCTGAGATCGAGGCCATGGCCGGCGGGGTGAACGCCGATGCGGGGGTGGGCACGGGCGGCATGGCCTCCAAGCTCGCCGCCGCGCGCATCGCAGATGCGGCCGGCTGCGCCACGGTGATCGCCAATGGCCGCCCCCCCGCCGCCAAGGGCGCCTTCGGCACGCTGGGACCGCTGCAGGCGGTGGCCGAAGGCGCGCGGGCGACCCTGATCGAGGCCCGCGCCAACCCCATCGCCGCCTATAAGCAATGGATCGCAGGCTCCTTGGCCCCCAAGGGCGAGCTGATCATCGACGCAGGCTGCGCCAAGGCCTTGAGGCAGGGCC
>Ga0208597_1001107_pt1 | contig 10517 bp, 10 predicted proteins | sample LakMenEpi05May12_FD_150673 | JGI IMG/M metagenome (GOLD analysis project Ga0208597, IMG submission 150673) | Freshwater microbial communities from Lake Mendota, WI - 05MAY2012 deep hole epilimnion (SPAdes) | ecosystem: Environmental > Aquatic > Freshwater > Lake > Epilimnion/Euphotic zone ...
GGTCAAACGAGCTCTCATGAGCCGATCAAAGCATGGAGCTTACTTCGGTGCAAACTTTTTCAGTCCGGGAATGCGCCGCAATACCATGCCGAAGCAATCACGGGCTTCGCGCACGCCGAGGACGTAGCACAGGCCAAAATAGGCAATAGCTACCACGCCGATCACGGCACCGACGAGAAGCCAGCGCAAGATCAACATCATTGATGAGAGATCTTGTAGCAAAAATTTGTTGGCAAGGTAACAGAGGGAGCCCATGACCAATGCCGCAATCGCACAACGCCACAGTGTGTCAAGGATGGCAGATGTGCCCAGACCACCCGTAAGCTTGCGCAAACTGGCAAAGAGCAAGGAAAAATTGAGGACGGCGAGTAAGCTCGTAGTGAGTGCGAGCGACTCGTGCCCCCAACCTTTGACTCTGACAAAATACCAGTTGAGTCCAAAGTTCATTACGATCGAAAGAAAACTCACCAGCATCGGAATCCAGCGCTTATCGATGGCGTAAAATGCTGGCTGCACCACTTTCATCCAACTGTAGAAAAGCAAACCGTAGGCATATGCTTGCAGTGCGCCAGCGATCATCATTGTGCCCTGCATATCACTTGGCCCTTTGTTGAATAGTAAGGTCACCAGCGGCACGGCGAGGAAGGAGAGTCCGATGCAGCTAGGCAACACGAGAATCGTGATCATGTTCATGCCGCGTGTGAGCGTGGGCGCGAAGTCCTTGCCAATCGAGCCAATCGCTGCACGCGATAAGGCAGGCAGAGTGATTGTCGCAACGGCTACGCCGAACATGCCGATGGGCAATTGCATCAAGCGAAAAGCGTAGTTTAGTGCTGTGACCCCACCTGCGCCGGTGCTGGTGGCGAACATCGCATTGACCATGACATTCACTTGCACCGCGCTTGCTGCAATCACGGCAGGGAGCATGAGGGAGAGAATTTTTTTGACGCCGCCATCACGCCAAGCACCGTCCCAACGCGGGCGGAAGCCAACTTTCCAAAGTGAGGGAAACTGCACGACGAGCTGTGCCATGCCACCTATGAGTACGCCGATGCTGATGCCGATGAGGCTCTTTTCACCCCATTTCGGATCGAGCCAGTAGCCTATGACTCCGCCGCCGATGATGCAACCGAGATTGAAAAAACATGAGGCAAGTGCCGGCATGCCGAAGATGTTGCGTGCATTGAGCATCCCCATAACCAGTGCGGAGAGGCTGACGATGAGGATGAACGGATACATGATCCGCGTCAGCAGCACGATGAGATTCCGCTCGCTAGGCCCGAAGGATTTATCGGCGAACGAGAGTAGCAGATCCACAATCCATGGCGCGATGATTACACCGACTATGGTGACAAGGCTCATGAATACGACCGCAAGTGAGAGCACTTTGTTGGCGAGTTGCCAGGCGGATTTCTCTCCTTCTTCTTTCAGTCGCTTGCTAAATGTGGTAACGAAAGCTTGCGATAGAGCGCCCTCGGCAAAAAGGTCGCGCAGCAAGTTGGGGATCTTAAAGGCAAGGTTGAAGCAGTCGGCAAAAGCGGTAGTGCCAAAGAGCCGATACATGAACATGTCCCGCGCCAGTCCCAGAATACGACTGAGCATGACGGCGATACCGATGATGCCAGTGGCCTTGGCTGTGTTGCGGTTTTCTGCGGCGGTGCCTGTTTTTTCTTCTGCCATGGAGGTGTGCGCTGCGGATCAGCGACGGCATTTTTCGAGCAATCCACCGAGGAAGCGAGCGATCTGATGTAGCGCTTGTGAGCTTTCGTTGTCAGGCAGCACCGAGAGATCATCGTGACACTTGCCGAGCAGGTCTTTTGCGGTATCGATGGCGCTTTCTACGGCTCCTTCGTATTCGGCAATGCCGACGAGCACGGGCAGGTCGAGCGGTTGCTGATTGATGATGCGCGCGGTGAGCTTCATGCGCTGCGAATCACTGGCGGATTCGAGCAAATTGAGGATTGGCAGGGTTAACTTGCCTTTTTCTAGGTCGGTGCGCAAGGTCTTGCCGACGGTTTCTTCGACTCCAACGAGATCGAGGCAGTCGTCGTAAATTTGATAAACAGCACCGAGTCGCAAGCCATAATCGTAGAGCCGTTTTTCGGTGTTTTCATCTGCACCGGAGAGTTTAGCAGAAAGACCACAAGCCGCAGCAAAGAGCGCGCCTGTTTTCATTTCCATGATTTGGAAATACTCGTCCTTGGTAAGGGTGAGATCGAAGCGGCGCTGCGTTTGCATGATTTCGCCTTGGCAAACTTCGCGTGCCGCGTGTCCGACCTTGCGGCAGATATCGATCGAGTTGAAATCGGTCGCCAAGGTGAGTGCATGAGAAAATAAGGCATCGCCGAGTAAAACGGAGAGTCCATTGCCCCACTTGGCATTGGCGGTGGGAACCATGCGGCGGGTAGTGGCTCCATCGATGATGTCATCGTGCACCAAAGTAGCCATGTGGATGAGTTCCAAGATCACGCCCATCTTGCGGTGATCATCATTGGCCTCGCCGAGAGCTCCGCCTGTCAGCACGCAGAGTGCAGGACGAATGCGTTTGCCGGATGTATTGCAGACGTAGGAAACATAGGGCTCGACCATGGGGTCGAAGGCACGAACTTGCTCGCGGATGGCGACTTCGACCAATTCCAAGTGAGGTCGGACAAGTTCAAAGGGAAAGGCATCGCTGCGACCTTGATTTTGTGTAATGGCTGGCATGTGGTGGAAAAGCTTGTGAAATGTTTCACAAAGTCGGCAACTAAGCAAGTGGGAGCTGAAAGTATTTCTCGCGGGGGCAGTGCTTCTCGGCTGTCTCGGCGGGTGGCTGCCTCGGCTGCCCTAGGGGCTGGAAAAGCAGCCTGCTTTGGCCTCTAGTTGCCTACTGAATACATAAAGCGCTCTTCCCTTTCAGCACTGATCCGGGAATCAGACTTGCGCTCTCCCGCTCGGTTGTATGGATCTATTTCTGAGTCGCTATCAAAAACGGAATCAAAGGCCGTATCCACTAGCACTTCGCAAGAGCAAAATAAGCAGCAAAATGATCCACCCAAAATGTAAAATCGCAAACCTTTCATCCGGGACAAGATAAATGATTACGACCTTATGGCAAGAATGGAAACATGTCGTGAAAATGCAAAATAGGCGAGACGAGCGGTCTTCCTGTTTTTCGCTTGCAAGTAGGGGATTCCATGGTTTGCTGCGGGCGTGAGCGTTGAGCGGATCATGCGAGTGCCAGAATTGGAAGGTTTGTCGCCGATAGAGGTGGCTTCGCGCTTGCGGCAGTGTGAGGGCTTGGTGTTTTTTGACAGCGCCGGGAATTTTCCCAGTTCGGCAGGGACCGTGTTTTCGATCATCGCGGCTCAGCCCGTGGAAATGCTGCGCGGCAATTTGAGCAAAGCCGAGGATGTGGCGCGATTGAAAGGAGCGTGGTCGGAGCGACGCGGTGACGCGGTGGATTGTGGTTTTCCGCTCGGTGGGCTTTGCGGGTGGGTGGAGTATCAGGGCGATTTTGTTTTTGGTGTCTATCCACAGATGTTGGTCTATCATCATGAGACGGGGCAGTGGTCGGGGACGGGAAATTTATCGGCGCTGCTGGCCGATGAAGATGACGGGGAAAATGGGCAGATTGCTGAAGTCGGTGAGTTTTTTCCCCAGATGTCACGCGAGGATTTTTTAGCCGCAGTGGAGCGGGTGCGCGAATGGATTGCTGCGGGAGATATTTATCAGGTAAATGTGACGCAGCAGTTTGTGGCTGACTGCTCGGAGGAGGGGAGTTTGTGGAGCTTGTATGAACGCTTGCGCGATCGATCGCCAGCTCCCATGGCGGGCTGGATGAGTTTAGCGGGGCGCGAGGTTCTGAGTTCATCGCCCGAGACGTTTCTGCGAGTGAGTGGCAATCAAATCGAGACCCGACCGATCAAAGGCACACGTCCGCGATTTCGCGATGCGGATGAGGATCGTCGCTCGGCGTATGAGCTGCAGACCTCGGCGAAGGAGATTGCAGAATTGGTGATGATTACGGATTTGTTGCGCAATGATTTGGGTCAAGTTTGTGAGTTTGGCTCGGTAAGAGTGGATGAAATGCTGCACTTGGAGACATTGGAGCAAGTCTTTCACTTGGTCTCGACCGTGCGAGGCGAGCTGCGCAGTGATCGGGATGTGGTGGATGCACTGGTTGCTTGCTTTCCGGGCGGAAGCATCACGGGTGCACCGAAAAAGCGGGCCTGCGAAATTATTCAAGAGGTCGAAAAAGTGCCTCGTGGCTTGTATTGCGGAGCGATGGGCTACCTCGGGTTTCATGGTGAAAGTGCCTTCAACATAGTGATCAGGACCTTGGTGCGAGAGCAGGAGAGTCTGCATTATCATGTGGGTGCTGGGATTGTGGCAGATTCTGAGGCAGCCGCAGAGTATGAAGAAACCTTGCACAAAGCGCGCGGATTGTGCGAGGCGGTGGAGGATTGGCAGAATTTTTGTTCAAAAAGAATTGAACAAAGCGCGCGGATTCAGTAATCAATGGTTGTGAAACCAAAGCTCGTAAAGGAGGAAGGCGTGACAGGAGAATTGAGCGCGCTGGAACGCCAAGTTGTCGATGTTTTTGTCGATGGTGTGAAGGTGATCGGTCTGCCGAAATCCCTGGGTGAGATCTATGGTTTGCTGTTTTTATCCCCCGAGCCGCTAGCCCTTGATGATGTTGTAAAGAAGCTGAGTTTGAGTAAAGGATCGGCGAGTCAAGGTTTGCGGATGTTGCGTGAGTTGGGAGCAGTGAAGGAGGCTGAGGCAAATGGTGGACGGCGCACGCTTTATTCTCCTGATGTGGATTTGAAACGCCTCGTGGGTGGATTCATTCGTGAGCAGGTGCGACCGCATTTGGAGAGTGGTAAAGGTAAGGTCAGCAGCCTGATTAAGGCTACGGCAGCGGAAGAAGACAAAGAGCTTCGGAAATTTTATCGCGAGCGCTTGCAGAAGTTGGATTCCTGGATGGCTCGGGGAAGAATTGTATTGCCCTTGATTCAGCGAATGCTGGGAGAGTGATTTTTTAACGGATGAACGACGAGAAAAAATGGTATTGTGTGAGAACGCAGACGAAGCGCGAGCGGGTCGCTGCGGATAACTTGCGCGCGCTCGCCGAGGTGGAGGTATTTTGCCCGGTATTGCGCTATCGTAAGGCGACGCGGCGCGGCAAAATCTGGTGGGAAGAGGCTTTGTTTCCTGGCTATGTTTTGGCGCGCTTTCAGATGCAGGAGAGTGAGCGTGCGGTATCTTTTTGTCAAGGTGTGCGGGGATTTGTGAAATTTGGCAGCGTGATCCCCGATGTGCCCGAATGGTTCATTCGCGAAATGCGTGAGGCCTGGGAAACGCATGCGGTAGAGGAAATTGTCACGGTGATGCCAACGCTCGAAAAGGGCGATGAAGTCGAGCTCGCAGTCGGTCCACTCAAGGGATTGAAAGGGCAAATTGTCGATGTCTTACCAGGTGTTGAGCGGGTCAAGGTGCTGCTCGAATTTCTGGGTCAGGCGCAAGCGGTGGATGTTGATTTGTTCTCGATTTTGCTACCGCGCAAGCCCATGCCTTCTGATTTTGCTCCTTGAAAGTAGGCGTTGATTTTTATTATTGTATCAGTGCTTTTTTTTTCGTTTGATCATCAAAGACTTACGCAGCTTATGAACACGCAGCCGATGAATATGACGACGTTTTGGACCACGCTTGCCGTGGGTGCATTGGTAGCACTGCTCGCCAGCTGGCGCTTTTCCAGGACTGGCTCGCATCCGCGCTTTCGGCCGGCAATGGGCGTCGTGTTGATGGTTTTCATGGCAATCATGGGCGTTGTGGCATTTCTTGCCATGTTTTTTGGCAAAATGGTCGGTAACAAATTGCCGCCAGTCATGACAGCGGAAGAGCGCAAGGTCTTGGAGGCTGAGAAAAAAACGACGATTCCTCTGACGCCCGCAGAGCCGTCATCTTCTCTGGTGCCGCCAGCCACGGAGCTTCCATTGCCTACACCAACTGAGGAACTGCCCGCCCCAGCGGAGTCGGTGCCCGCTGAAGCGCCTGTGGGGCCAGCGGTCGAGCCCGTAGCTCCTGTGCCAACAGATGAACTGCCTGAACCAGCGCCTTCGACACCTGAGCCGTAAGTATGTTTTCTTGCGTCTACTTTTTTGGAATCGCTGTTTCGCCTTTACTTTCAGCTCTAACGGGTGCATGTAGCTGGCACTATGCAAGCGAACATTCACACTGAATTTCACCGATTTCTCCAACGCGAAGACAAGGAGCACAAGCTCGGCCAACGCGGCATGGTGATTTGGATGTGCGGACTCTCGGGTTCGGGAAAATCCACCATCGCCAATGCGGCAGAGCGGGTCTTGCATCAACGCGGTCGCACCACCGCGATTCTTGATGGCGACAATATCCGCGCTGGTCTCAATGCCAATCTCGGTTTCAGCGATGACGATCGCTTGGAAAACATCCGCCGCATTGCCGAGGTGGCGAAACTTTTCGCGCAGCAGGGGATCGTGACTTTTGTTTCGGCGATCACGCCGCGTGGCGAATTGCGCGATGTCGCACGCGGCATTCTCGGCGATGATTTTTATGAGGTCTACGTGAAGGCTAGTTTCGAGGCTTGTGCACAGCGCGATGTCAAAGGTCTCTACGCCAAAGCCGCCAAAGGAGAGATCGCCCATTTCACCGGAAAAGACTCATCGTTCGAGGAACCGATGCAGGCCGATCTGGTGCTCGACACCGTGGAAAACGAGCTGGAAGAGTGTGTGGATTTGTTGCTTGAGTCAGTGAAAAACCGCATGAATCATTGATTTTCAATGCTTTATTGAATCATTAGTAAATTACGCAACAAACTAATATTTTTTATTGACGGATGGGATGAATGAGGACAAACTGCGCCTGCGCCGCGTGCGTTACACTTTTCATCATGCCCAACTATCACCTCAGTCACTTGGATCAACTGGAAGCGGAAGCGATTTTCGTGCTTCGCGAAACCGCCGCCCAGTTTGAAAACCCCGCGCTGCTTTTTTCTGGCGGCAAGGATTCGATCGTCATGGCCTGGCTCGCTCGCAAGGCGTTCTGGCCCGCCAAAATGCCCTTTCCTTTGGTTCACGTCGATACCGGTCACAATTTCCCCGAGACTATGGTCTATCGCGATGAGTTTGTCGAAAAAATCGGTGCTCGCTTGGTCGTTGGCTTGGTGCAGGAATCGATCGACACCGGACGTGTGGTCGAGGAAAAAGGCCCGAATGCTTCTCGCAACAAATTGCAGACCGTGACCTTGCTCGATACCATCGAGAAGCATCAATACGATGCCTGCCTCGGTGGCGGTCGCCGCGATGAGGAAAAGGCCCGCGCTAAGGAGCGCTTCTTCTCGCACCGCGATGACTTCGGTCAATGGGATCCCAAAAACCAGCGCCCTGAGCTGTGGAATCTTTTCAACGGTCGCAAGAATCCCGGCGAACACTTCCGCGTGTTCCCACTCTCGAACTTCACCGAGATGGACATCTGGATGTACATTCAGCGCGAAGAAATCCCGTTGCCCTCGATCTACTTCTCGCACGAACGCGAAATTTTCGAGCGCAATGGGCAGCTCCTCGCCGTCACCGATTTCCTCAAGCCGCAAGATCACGAAACCGTCGAAAAACGCATCGTGCGTTTCCGTACCATCGGTGATGCCACCTGCACCGGAGCCGTAGAATCCCACGCCTCCAACCTCGACGAAGTCATCGCCGAAGTCGCCGCCGCCCGCCAAACCGAACGCGGCACCCGCGCCGACGACAAACGCTCCGAAACCGCGATGGAAGACCGCAAGAAAGAAGGGTATTTTTGATATAAATCTGAAAATCTGAAATGCTGAAAAGCTAAAAGAAGAATCAAAATGCGTATCACGACTGAACTCAGAGATAGAACCAAAGCCTTTGGCTCTGAGATCATTCGTATCTATATCGCATTGCCTCGTACCAGAGTAGAAGTTCAGATTCTCGGAAAACAAATGCTACGCGCTGGGACATCTGTTCCCGCAACGGTTAGAGAAGCTTCTCGCTCCAGATCAGATTCAGAATTTTGTTCAAAACTAGACCATCTACTCCAAGAGGCAGATGAAACACAACTCTGGTTAGAATACCTCATGGAAGACTACCATATTTCACTACCTGCCATAGCAACCGCTCATCGTGAAGCGGGAGAGCTCATCGCCATTTTCACTACCATTGTCTTAAAAGTTCGCCAAACCCTAAAACGCTAATCAAACATTTCTCACACCTCTAACTTTCAGCTTTTCAGCTTTTCAGTTTTTTAAATTTTACCACTATGGACCTCCTACGTTTCTCCACCGCCGGTTCCGTTGACGACGGCAAATCTACACTCATCGGGCGTTTGCTTTATGATTCCAAATCGATCTTCGAGGACCAGCTCGAGGCGATGGAAGAATCATCCCGCAAGCGTGGTGACGAGCATGTGAACCTTGCTTTGCTGACCGATGGTCTGAAGGCCGAGCGCGAGCAAGGCATCACCATCGATGTTGCCTATCGCTACTTCGCCACACCCAAGCGCAAGTTCATCATTGCCGATACTCCGGGTCACATTCAATACACCCGCAACATGGTGACGGGTGCTTCCACGGCCAATCTTTCCATCATTCTCATCGATGCCCGCAAAGGTGTGATCGAGCAAACCAAACGCCACAGCTTCATCGCCAACTTGCTGCGCATCCAGCACCTTGTGGTTGCCGTAAACAAAATGGACCTTGTCGATTACAGCGAAGAAGTTTACAATCAAATTGTAGCAGACTACCAATCACTCGCCTCACGTCTGGGCAACATCGTTGACATCACCTTCATCCCGATCTCCGCTCTCAATGGCGATAACGTGGTCGATAAATCGAGCAATATGCCTTGGTATCAAGGTCCCGCCTTGCTCTATCATTTGGAGAACGTTTACATCGGCGGTGAGGAAAATCACGTCGATGCCCGCTTCCCTGTGCAGTGGGTGGTGCGTCCTATGAGCGACGAATGGCATGACTTCCGTGGTTACGCAGGCCGCGTGGCTGGCGGTGTGTTCAAGCCTGGCGACAAAGTCACCATCTTGCCATCGGGTTTCACCACACGCGTCAAAGCGATCCATTCGCCCGATGGCGAAAAGGAAGAAGCCTTCGCGCCACAGTCGGTATGCATTACCTTGGATGATGAGATCGACATCTCACGCGGCGACATGATTGTGAAGGAAAACAATCCACCACAAGTCGAGCAGGACATCGAAGCCATGATCTGCTGGTTCTCCGCCAAGCCGATGCCACACAAAGCCAAGCTCGTGTTGCGTCACACCACCCGCGAAACCAAAGCCGTGGTGCAAGAAGTGAAATACCATGTCGACATCAATACCTTGCACAAAGTCGAAGGCCTCGAAACCTTTGCCATGAACGACATTGGTCGCATCACCTTGCGCACAGCCGTGCCCTTGATCTTCGATAGCTACAGCCGCAACCGCCAAACTGGCAGCTTCATCCTCATCGATCCCGGCACCAACGAAACCGTCGGCGCAGGCATGATCATCTAACGAAAATTTCTAGCCGAGATTGTTGTAAACCGCGCCCTCGTAGTGGTGGGCGCGGTTTTTTTGTGTTTGGGTGGGAAGATTGGAGAAGCATAGATGAGCTGAGCGAAGAGGGCTACTGTAATGCATATTTTGATGAGATATGATCTAGCATGGCATCCTGTGCCCGATGGTTACGCTCTCATGTGACATACCTCAAATGGGGGCTGTTCAAAATGGGTGCTCGGGATAGAATGGAGGGCATGAAGTGGTTGCATGGATCGTTGCTGAGTTTGTTGTGCTTTTCGGTTGTTGCTCAGGAAGCATTGACGTGGCCGGAGGCTACGGTGACGAGTAAGCCGTGGACGCGTTGGTGGTGGCTTGGCTCCGCCGTTGATGAGGCGAGCATTACGCAGCAGTTGGAGCAATTTTCTCGTGCAGGAATGGGTGGGGTGGAAATTTGTCCGATCTATGGCGTGAATGGATTTGAGGATCGGGAAAAAAACTTTCTTTCGCCTGCATGGATGGCTTTGTTAGATCATACGGGTCGTGAGGCAAAGCGATTGGGCATGGGAGTCGATATGACAACGGGTACTGGCTGGCCCTATGGCGGGCCGTGGGTGAAGGCGGAGGATTCCTTGATGTCGATCGCGTGGAAAGATGCGAAGTCGGCATCGATGCAGAATGCGGAGATTCGCGAGCGTTTGATGCTGGTGAAGCGAGCCGCGCCAGGAGGAGCGGGCAATGTGGTCGATCCGTATTCGGTCGCGGTGTTGGATCGCTATCTGCAACCGTTTGATGCGGCATGGAAGCAAGCGCAGCCAGCGGGGATTCGCGCGCAGTTTCATGACTCGTTCGAGTACTTTGGCGCGAACTGGACGCGCACGATGAAGGAAGATTTTCTTCGCTTGCGTGGCTATGATTTGTATGAGCATTTGCCTGCCTTGGCGGGGCATGGTGATGCGGCGTATGTGGCGCGGATCAAGCATGATTATCGCATG
>Ga0208597_1001109_pt1 | contig 10509 bp, 9 predicted proteins | sample LakMenEpi05May12_FD_150673 | JGI IMG/M metagenome (GOLD analysis project Ga0208597, IMG submission 150673) | Freshwater microbial communities from Lake Mendota, WI - 05MAY2012 deep hole epilimnion (SPAdes) | ecosystem: Environmental > Aquatic > Freshwater > Lake > Epilimnion/Euphotic zone ...
TGCAAGCCAAAGCTGTCATGGAGTCCGGCGGTCTGGTCAGCGACGACCTGATCATCAACCTGGTCAAAGAGCGCATCGGACAAGCCGACTGCGCCAACGGCTTTTTGTTCGACGGCTTTCCCCGCACCATCCCCCAAGCTGACGCCATGAAGGCTGCAGGCGTTAAGCTCGACTACGTGCTTGAAATCGATGTCCCTTTTGATGCCATCATCGAACGCATGAGCGGCCGCCGCTCGCACCCCGCCTCGGGCCGCACTTACCACGTCACGTTCAACCCTCCCAAAGTGGCTGGTGTGGACGATGTGACCGGCGAGCCCCTGGTGCAGCGCGCCGACGACCAGGAAGAAACCGTCAAGAAGCGTCTTCAGGTCTACAGCGACCAGACCCGCCCCTTGGTGGACTACTACGCCAACTGGGCCCAGGCCGATGCCGCCTCAGCGCCCAAGTACCGCGCCATCAGCGGCACGGGCAGCGTGGAAGACATCACCGCACGCGCCTTCACGGCCTTGGCCCAATAAGCCACCGCTCGCAGCAACAGGCTGCACGCATACAACAAAGCCCCTTTTCAGGGGCTTTGTTGTTGGTGCACGACACACCGTGGCGCCAGGCATTCCCGCTGGCTGGAGATGGCCACGCGCCTATGCACGGCTTCTCTTTCCACCTTCGGCCTGCCGTGAAAACCGCGAGTCTCGCCCTCGGCTGCATTGCGTCGGCCTCGCCTGTTCATCTTGAATTTCAGGCTTTTTTTCACAGCAAGCTTGCACAACCAGTAAAACTGGTTAAAAATACAGCTACTGGATGAAAAAACAGCCCAATCCCCACCAGGAGACCGCCATGACCGACAGCCCCAAGCTCACCGCCCGCCAACAAGAAATTCTGGAACTGATCCAGAACACCATCGCCAACACCGGCGCGCCCCCTACCCGCGCCGAAATCGCCAACGTGCTGGGTTTCAAATCACCCAACGCCGCAGAAGAACACCTCAAGGCCCTGGCCAGAAAGGGCGCGATCGAATTGGTCAGCGGCACCTCGCGCGGCATTCGCCTCAAAGGCAGCTCGCGCAGCAGTTTGCGCGCACCTTCTGATTTGTTCAGCCTGAGCCTGCCCGGCCTGGGTCAGCTGTGTTTGCCTTTGGTGGGGCGCGTGGCTGCGGGCTCACCCATCCTGGCGCAAGAACACGTCGACCGAACCTACCAACTCGAAAGCAGCCTGTTTGCCCAGCAACCCGACTACCTGCTACGCGTACGCGGCATGTCCATGCGCGATGCGGGCATCATGGACGGCGACTTGTTGGCCGTCAAATCAACCAAAGAGGTGCGCAACGGCCAGATCGTGGTGGCCCGCTTGGGCGATGAAGTCACGGTCAAACGCCTGCACAAGACCGCTACCGGCATCGAACTGCTCCCAGAAAACCCCGATTACCCGACCATCGTGGTGCACCCCGGCGAGCCCTTTGACATTGAAGGCCTGGCCGTAGGCCTGATCCGCAACAGCTTCGTCATGTGACATTTTTCAGTCGCGGCCTCAGGTGGCGGGCGCTGTTCTTCAGCCCTGAATCCGACGACTTCCTCCATCAATCCTGCCTGTGTCCAACCTCCATGCTTTTGAAAGGTTTCACATGGGAATCGCTCTGCTTGCCCTTTCAGGTCTGTTCAAGAACCTGACCTCTTTCACCACCAGCACCCCCGTGCAGGTTTTGCCCAAAAGACAGCCTGTACGCCCGCACCCCGAATGGGCCATTCGGTCCACACCTTGTGCCATGCCGTCCCAAGGCAAGACACCAGTGACCCAACGCCAACCCAGCTTGCGCGTGCTGCGCGTCCATGAAAGTGGTCAACACACAACCGGGGCCGGGCGAATGGTGATCTCCGGACGCATGGCCGACGTCTGCGCCGAACTCGATCGACTGGTGGCCATGGAAGCGCGGCACCGCCACTCCTGAAGCTGACCGCTGGCTTGTGCCCACAAGCAATCCGCAAGATCCAAGTTCGGATTGATGTGGCATCCATCGATTCACAACCGCACGCATCAAAGCACCACTCATCTGGGCCTGACTGACGAAAGTCAGGCACTTGACAAGGCACAATGTCGAGCATGAACATTGTGATCCTTGACGACTACCAGGATGTCGTGCGCAAACTCGACTGCGCAGCCAAACTCGAGAACTTCCCAGCCAAGGTGTACACCAACACGGTCAAAGGCATTGGCCAGCTGTCGGTTCGGCTGAAAGACGCCGATGTGATTGTCCTGATCCGCGAACGCACGGGTTTGAACCGAGCCCTGATCGAGAAGCTGCCCCGGCTCAAAATGATCGCCCAAACCGGCCGCGTGGGCAGCCACATCGACTTGGCAGCCTGCACCGAGCGCGGTGTGGCCGTGGCCGAAGGTGTGGGCTCGCCCACTGCCCCGGCTGAACTCACCTGGGCACTGGTCATGGCGGCCACCCGAAGGTTGCCCCAGTACATCAGCAACCTCAAGCACGGTGCATGGCAGCAATCGGGCCTCAAATCCAGCTCCATGCCGGCCAACTTTGGCCTGGGCACGGTGCTCAAAGGCAAAACCCTGGGCATCTGGGGCTACGGAAAAATAGGCCAACTGGTGGCCGGGTACGGCAAAGCTTTCGGCATGCATGTGCAGATCTGGGGCAGCGACGAATCTCGCGTGCGCGCGGTCAAGGACGGGCATGCCGCTGCCACCAGTCGAGAAGCTTTTTTTCAGACCGCGGATGTGCTGAGCTTGCACCTCAGGTTGAATGAAGCCACCACCGGCATCGTGACCAGCGATGACTTGGGATTCATGAAACCCACGGCCTTGCTGGTCAACACCTCGCGTGCCGAACTGATCGAAACCAATGCCCTGATTGGCGCCCTCAACCGGGGTCGACCCGGTATGGCGGCCGTCGACGTGTTCGAGTCCGAGCCGATTTTGCAAGGCTCAGCCTTGCTGCGGCTCGAAAACTGCATCTGCACCCCCCACATTGGCTATGTCGAAAAAGACAGTTACGAACTGTATTTCGGCTCAGCTTTCGACAACGTCATCAACTTCATCAAAGGCACACCCACCAACATCGTCAATCCGGGCGCCTTGCAGGTTCGACGCTGAACCGTCTGGCCCAAGTCGCATTGACTGAGGACATAATCGGCGCTTGCCGTCCGGCCCACCTGTCCTTTCCCCCAACGATTCAACACGTTTTTTGACCCGGCCTTGCGCCTCGTATTCATACTTTCAACATGACTCTCGCATTTTCCAAAGTGGCCATCATCGGCGCCGGCGCCATGGGCCGGGGCATTGCCCAAATCGCCGCGCAAGCAGGCAGCCAAGTCTGGCTGTTCGACACGCAAGCCGAAGCCATTCAAAAAGCCCGCGATGCGGTGTTTCAGCAATGGGACAAGTTGCAAGAAAAAGGCAGATTGAGTGCCGAAGCCGTGGCCGGCCACAAAAGCCGCCTGCTGGGCGCTGCCAGCCTGCAAGACCTGGCCGACTGTGATCTGGTGGTCGAAGCCATCGTCGAAAGGCTCGACATCAAGAAAAGCCTGTTCACCGATCTGGAAAAAGTGCTGGCACCCAGCGCCGTGTTGGTCACCAACACCTCGTCGCTCTCGGTCACGGCCATTGCCGCCGCCTTGCAGCGGCCAGCCCAGTTTGCCGGTTACCACTTCTTCAACCCCGTGCCCCTGATGAAGGTGGTCGAGGTAATTGCAGGCCTCAAAACCGACCCTGCGGTGTGCCAACGCCTGAACGAGTTTGCTCGCCAAATGGGCCACACACCCGTTCAAGCACAAGACACGCCGGGTTTCATCGTCAACCACGCGGGTCGCGGTTATGGCACCGAAGCGCTGCGCATCGTGAGCGAAGGCATTGCCGATTTCGCCACCATCGACCGCATCCTGCGCGATCAGGTGGGCTTCAAACTCGGACCCTTTGAGCTGTTTGACCTCACGGCCCTCGATGTGTCGCACCACGTCATCGAAGCGATCTACCACCAGTACTACGAAGAGCCCCGCTACCGCCCCAACGTCATCACCGCCCAGCGCCTGGCTGGGGGCGTGGTCGGCAAAAAAGTAGGCGAAGGCTTTTACAAATACGTGGATGGCGCAGCCCAAGTGCCCGCCGAGCCAGCGGTGCCCGTGGTGGACAGCATCCCACCCGTGTGGGTCTCGCCACGCGCAGCCCGCCGAATGGAACTGCTGCAGCTGCTCAGGGACCTGGGTGCCACCATCGAAACCGGCGCATCGCCCTCACCCGATGCCTTGACCCTCGTCGCCCCGTTGGGCTTTGACATCACCACCGTGGCCGTGGTCGAGCGCCTGGACCCAGCCCGCACCGTGGGCATCGACATGCTGTTTGAGGACGCTTCCACCAAGCGGCGCGTGCTGGCCACCAATCCGGCCACGCGCATCGACATGCGCGATGCGGCCCATGCCTTGTTTGCCAGAGACGGCAAAGCCGTCTCGGTCATCCGCGACAGCGGCGGTTTTGTCACGCAGCGCGTGGTGGCGTCCATCGTCAACATCGCGTCCGACATGTGCCAGCAACGCATCTGCAGCCCGCAAGATCTGGAAACCGCCGTCACCCTGGGCCTGGCCTACCCCATGGGCCCCTTGGCCATGGGCAACCGCTTGGGACCCGACAGCATCTTGGAAGTGCTGTTCAACCTGCAAACGGTTTATGGTGACCCCCGTTATCGCCCCAGCCCCTGGCTGCGCCGCCGCGGTGCGATTGGCCTGTCGCTGATGCACACCGAAGAATAATGACTTTGTGGGACAGATCTTTGGCTCTGTCCCGAACTGAATGACTTTGTGGGACAGATCTTTAGCTCTGTCCCGATCTGAATGACTTTGTGGGACAGATCTTTAGCTCTGTCCCCAACTAATTAAGAAACAAGATGACCGCCCAACTGCTCAGCACCAGCGAAGGCCGGACCCTGGTCCTGACCCTCAGCAACCCGGAATTTCGCAACGCCCTCGGCCCCGAGATGTATGCCGCAGGCGTGGAAGCCCTGAGCGTGGCCGAATCGAGTGCCGATGTGCGCAGCGTCGTCATCACCGGGGCCAATGGCATTTTCAGCGCGGGCGGCAATTTGCAGCGCCTGCAAAACAACCGCCAACTGCCGCCCGAGCACCAGGCGCAAAGCATCGAAGGCCTGCACAACTGGATCGAAGCCATCCGCACTTTTCCCAAACCGGTGATCGCCGCCGTCGAAGGGCCTGCAGCCGGTGCCGGTTTCTCCTTGGCTTTGGCCTGCGACATGATCGTGGCCGCGCGCAACAGCGTGTTCGTGATGGCCTACAGTTCCATTGCTTTGTCGCCCGATGGCGGCGGCAGCTGGAGCCTGTCGCGCGCCGTGCCGCGCCAGTTGGCCACCGAGTTGTTGATGTGCGGTGAGCGCATCGGTGCCGAACGCCTGCAGCAACTGGGCGTGGTCAACCGCCTGGCCGATGCGGGTCAGGCATTGCAGCAAGCCCTGCAACTTTGCGAGCAACTCAACGCCCGCGCCCCCAATGCCTTGACCAGCATCAAGGATTTGCTGGCCGACGCCGATGGCAGCAGCTTGACAACGCAACTGGCCCGCGAACGCGACCACTTTGTTAAAAACCTGCACCACCCCAACGCCGGTATTGGCATTGGTGCGTTTTTGAACAAGCAAAAACCCGAATACGAATAAAGCGACTGGTCCCCCAGGCGACAAAAACCCGATCATCAGTCACTCAAAGGACAGAGCATGGACGAACCGATTCTGACAATGGAGGAAAGAGAGGCGATCAACAATGGTCGCTGGTTCTCAAGCCTTTCACCTTCACTACGACACGACATACTTCGATGCGCTTACGTCAAACGACACAAAGATGGCGACATGCTCGCGGCACGGGGCGACCCGCCCGAGCAGTGGATCGCCTGTGCCAAGGGCGCAGTGCGCGTGAGCTCCACCTCGGTGTCGGGCAAACAGATCACCTTGACCTATGTGGAGCCGGGCATCTGGTTTGGCGATGTATCGATCTTCGACGGAGACCGGCGCACACACGACTGCTATGCACACGGCGAGACGACCACGCTCAACGTGGCCAAGGCCGACTTCAAGAAAATCCTGACGCAGCACGTCGAGTTTTACGACGCCATGCTGCGCCTGCATGCACGGCGCATTCGCCAGCTCTACGGCTTGGTGGAAGACCTCAACACCCTGCCCTTGCGAGCGCGCTTGGCCAAACAGCTCAACCACCTGCTGCGCAGCTACGGTGTGCCCAGCTTGTCGGACGCCAAGGCGATCCGCATCAGCTTGCAACTGGCGCAAGAAGAGCTGGCGCAATTGCTGGGCGCATCACGCCAACGCGTGAACCAAGAACTCAAGCAAATGGAGCGCGAGCTGATCATCCGCATCGAGCCGGGCGGCCTGGTGGTGTTGGACCGCGACGCGCTGTTGTTGATCGTGAACGCGGACCACTGACGCGTTCGAATTTACCTCTCCCGTCGGCCGCTTGGTGCGACCGACCCACAGCCCGGGTCAACCCATGAGTGCATTTGATCATTTCGTGGGGACCCGGCCTGTCACGGGCACCCATGCCTTCGACATCCCCGCCTTGGAAAGCTGGCTCAGCGCCAGACTTCCCGGATTTGCGGGCCCCTTGAGCGTTGAAATGTTCAAAGGCGGACAGTCCAACCCCACCTACAAACTCATCACGCCCACTTGCCAATACGTGATGCGTGCCAAGCCCGGCCCAGTGGCCAAGCTGCTGCCTTCAGCCCACGCCATCGAGCGCGAGTTCGCGGTCATGAAAGGCCTGCACGGCACCGACGTGCCCGTGGCCCAAATGCATGTGCTGTGCGACGACGAAGCGGTGATTGGCCGCGCGTTTTACGTCATGGAGTTTGTGCAAGGCCGCGTGCTGTGGGACCAATCCTTGCCTGGCATGACACCTGCAGAGCGCGGCGCAATTTACGACGAAATGAACCGCGTGCTGGCCGCGCTGCACAAGGTCGATGTGGCCAAACAAGGCCTGTCCAGCTATGGCAAACCCGGCAACTACATTGAGCGCCAAATCGGCCGCTGGAGCAAGCAATACGCCGCCTCCATCACCCAGCCTATTCCCGAGATGGACCAGCTGATCGAATGGCTGCCGAAAAACATTCCGGACAGCGCCAAAGACGAATCGATGGTCGGCGTCGTGCATGGCGACTACCGCCTGGACAACCTGATGTTCCACCCCACCGAGGCACGTGTGCTGGCGGTGCTCGACTGGGAGCTTTCCACGCTGGGCCACCCACTGGCCGACTTCAGCTACCACTGCATGGCCTGGCATATCAGCCCCGGCACCTTCCGGGGCATTGGTGGGCTCGACCTGGCCAGCCTGGGCATCCCATCTGAAGCCGATTACATCCGCCGCTATTGCGAGCGCACCGGGTTCACCACACCAGAGGTTTTGGCCAAAGACTGGAACTTTTACCTCGCCTACAACATGTTCCGCATCGCGGCCATCTTGCAAGGCATTGCCAAACGCGTCGAAGACGGCACTGCCTCCAGCGACCAGGCCAAAACATCGGGCGCTGGCGCCAAGCCCATGGCCGAACTGGCCTGGCGTTTTGCCTGCCAAGCCTGAGCTTTTTTTAACACCGAATCACCAACCCACAGGAGATAGACCATGGATTTTGAATACACCCCCAAGGTCAAGGACATGCAGGCCCGCTTGTTGGCCTTCATGGACGAGCACATTTACCCGAATGAAGCACGGTTCTTCGAAGAGATCGCCGAAAACCGCGCCAAAGGCAATGCCTGGGTGCCCACCAAAATTGTCGAAGAACTCAAACCCAAAGCGCTGGCCGCCGGTTTGTGGAACCTGTTTTTGCCCAAGTCCACTCGCGCCCCGCAAGGCCTGTCCAACCTCGAATACGCCCCCCTGTGCGAGATCATGGGTCGCGTGCCCTTTGCAGCTGAAATCTTCAACTGCTCGGCACCCGACACCGGCAACATGGAAACGCTGGAGCGCTATGCCAGCGAAAGCCTCAAAGACGAATGGCTCGAGCCCTTGCTGCGCGGCGAAATCCGCTCGGCCTTCTTGATGACCGAGCCCGATGTGGCCTCGTCCGACGCGACCAACATCGAATGCGAAATCCGCCGCGACGGCAACGATTACGTGATCAATGGCCGCAAGTGGTGGTCTTCCGGCGCGGGCGACCCACGCTGCACGATCTACATCGTCATGGGCAAGACCAACCCCGATGCAGGCCGTCATCAGCAGCAGTCCATGATTGTGGTGCCCGCCAACTCGCCCGGCATCACCGTGGTGCGCGCCCTGTCGGTGTTTGGCTACGACGATGCCCCGCACGGCCACATGGAAGTGCTGCTCAAAGACGTGCGCGTGCCAGCCGAGAACATTTTGTTGGGCGAAGGCCGTGGCTTTGAAATCGCACAAGGCCGCTTGGGCCCTGGCCGCATTCACCACTGCATGCGCACCATCGGCATTGCCGAGCGCGCCCTAGAGCTGATGTGCAAACGCCTGAACGAGCGCGTGGCCTTTGGCCGCGAAGTGGCCCGCCAGACCGTGTGGCAAGAACGCATCGCCGAATCGCGCTGCATGATCGAGCAAGCGCGCTTGCTGACCCTCAAAGCTGCCCACATGATGGACACCGTGGGCAACAAAGTCGCCAAGGCCGAAATCGCCATGATCAAGATCGTGGCCCCCAACATGGCCTGCCAGATCATCGACTGGGCGATTCAGGCCCACGGTGGCGGCGGTGTGTCGCAAGACTTCCCGCTGGCCTATGCCTACGCCCACCAGCGCACCCTGCGCCTGGCCGATGGTCCTGACGAAGTGCACCGCAACTCGCTGGCCAAACTGGAGCTGGCCAAGCAACTGGCTTTGCCCGGTGATTTGGGCATGCCCATCACCCGGGGCAGCTGATTGCGCCATCCCAAATCAGCAGCGTCTTTGACGACGCTGCCGAGTTCCATTTGGGGACCGGTGAGCAACTGGTTTGTCAGGACGACGGTCTGTTGATGGTGACCTGAGAAGCAGCTGTCGGGCCTGAAGGCACCTACAAGGACTTCCCACTATGTCAAGCCATAGCTTGTCTTTTTTCACGCTCAACGCACCTTCAATCAACCACTGAACCAGAGACAGACTGCACATCTACAAACGGGCTTGTTGAGGATTTCACCTCGGCCCCTCATACAAACCGCTCAGCAGGACTCCATTCGACCTTCGTGTATCGGCGCGATGCCGTCACCTTGCCTTCACCGAGTTCCCCTGCTGCCGGTCTGACCTGTCAGTGCATTGACCCCCAGCACGTCTGCGTAAAACCTATTGTTTCCTGTTCAACTCTTGTTTTGGACAGATCACCAAGTCATGCCTGACTCCCAGCCAGTTGCGGTACGTGGTCGGGGTCATAGGCCTGCCCCCTGGTCATCACACACCACAAGATCCGGGCGTTTTTGTTGGCTATCGCCACCACCGCCTTTTGCCAACCTATGCGCTCTTTGAGCTGCCTGACCCATTGGCTTGTTCTGTCCTCTCGCTTGCTCGCGCTAAAGACCACCGATTTGGCCCCCTGTATCAACAACGTGCGCAAGTAAGTGTCTCCTCGCTTGGTGATTCGCCCCAACTGGTTCTTGCCCCCAGAGGAGTTTTGGCTGGGCACCAGCCCCAGCCAGCCGCCAAACTGCTTGGCGCTTTTGAATTGACTGAAATCGGCCACGCAGGCCACCACCGCTGAGGCCGTCATCACCCCCACGCCCATCAGCTGGCTCGCCTTTTTCGCTTGCTCGTCTTGCCGCACGTGCTCCTCTATGCGCTGCTCGCACCACAGCATTCTCTCCTCCAACTTCTCCCAGTGCTGGCGCGCCTCCTCCAGCGCCAGGCGCGCAACACCAGGCAACTCGTTGCTGCCATCCTCCAGCACCCCAGGCAAGACTTTGCGCAAACTCTCGGGGCTTTGCGCAAAGCTCAGCCCAAACTCGGCCAACAGTCCTCGAATACGGTTGATCAACGCCGTGCGCTCCTCTTTGTACCCCTCGCGAAAGCGGTGCAGCGCCACAACGCCTTGCTGTTGGGCGGTTTTGATGGGCACGCTGTGCAAGTGCGGGCGAGAAGCGGCCTCGCAAATCGCAGCCGCATCGTTGGCATCATTCTTGGCTTTTGCGCCCGCAACGCGGTAAGGCTTGACATGGTGTGCGGCAATGATGCGGGGGCTCAGCCCCATGGCCGCCAAACGCCGCCCCACGTAGTGCGCTCCGCTGCAGCTTTCCATGGCAACCGAGCACCCAGGGGGCAAAGAGCGGCACCAGTCGAAGAACTTGGCTGGCGTCATCGCCTTGGCCAGCGCAACCGCCTCGAATTGATTAACCGCGTGAATTTGGTACACGCGCTTGGCCAGATCCACACCAACGCGCAAGATGGTGTTTGGGTTAAGATTTTCCATGGACTTCCCCTTTCATTGACTGTAGATGGTTGACTACAACCACCATCTTGGCGCTAAACGCCGTTGTCCGAAAGTGGGAAGTCCTTTCCATTCGACCTT
>Ga0208597_1001111_pt1 | contig 10505 bp, 10 predicted proteins | sample LakMenEpi05May12_FD_150673 | JGI IMG/M metagenome (GOLD analysis project Ga0208597, IMG submission 150673) | Freshwater microbial communities from Lake Mendota, WI - 05MAY2012 deep hole epilimnion (SPAdes) | ecosystem: Environmental > Aquatic > Freshwater > Lake > Epilimnion/Euphotic zone ...
GGTCAACGACCCCGTACAGTCCACGCTCTATCCGCCCAAGGACCAAAGCATCGGTGATCGCTTCGCGGATGCTGTCATCGCGACACGTCAGCACACGCCCTTGCGCAGTCTCTCCGATCTGAATCTCATTCGCAAGAACCCGCTTGCTGCGCGCAATTACACCACGCCCGATCGCGATTCTGAGCCGTTTTTCGGCAGTCGTGAACAGTACCCCGCTGGCTCACGTCCACCCGATACTTGGGATGATGCAGGTCGCGAGGAGCTTTTCCAACGCGTGGCTAACATGGTTACTTTCCAGAGCAAAACCTACCGCATCATCGTGGCTGGTCAGGTCTTAGATCGTGCGGGAAAAATCATCGGCCAGCGCACGCGCGAGATCACACTGCGTTTCGAGCCGAAGCGTGATGCCGAGGGCCTGATTGACGCGACTCAGCCCTTCGTCATCCGTACACTGGGTGAGCGGAGTTTGTAAAAACCCTTAGCGCCCGGGGCGGATGATCTCATTGCGATCATTCAACACCACTTTACGAGCGACGACGGGAGTCTCGGACAAACCAAATGCCATGATCGCGACGCGTTCGCCTTTTTTGATGCGATGGGCAGCTCCACCATTGATGATGATGTGGCCAGTGCCTGGAGGCCCTGGTTGTGCATACGTTTCGAGTCGATTGCCGGTGCTGATCGAGGCGACGAGTACCTTTTCACCTTCCCAAAGTCCGACAGCTTCCATCAGGTCGGTCGGGATTTCAATGCTGCCTTCATACTCCACATCGGCTTCGGTGATCATGGCGCGGTGAAGTTTCGATTTCAGAACTTGGTGTAACACGCGCCAAGGGAAGCGCGGAGCGTGCGCGAGGTCAAGCTTTCGCTGTAAAATTCTCGAAGACGAGCAGTGGATCGAGGAATGATGCGCTGGTGTTAATCCGGTGAACCGTCTGGTATGCGAATTATTGTTGTGCATGTTGGCTCCCATGCTAAGGTGCATTTCAACATTCAATCACTATGTCCGTAAGTCTCCATCCCTATTTCAAAGCTCACGAAGGTAAGCGTGAAGCATGTCTCGCGTTGTTGCCTGCATTTGTCGCCGCCACGCAGCCTGATACGAATTGCCTCTACTACGAGTTCACCACGCACGATGATGAAATCTTTTGCCGCGAGGCCTACGTAGGCGGAGCAGCAGCACTCGCTCACTTGACTAGCGTAGGACCACTGCTGGAGCAAATGCTAGCGCTAGCAGATTTGACACGCTTGGAAATTCACGGGCCTGCCGAGGAGTTGGAGTTGATGAAACCGACGCTCGCAGGCCTAAATCCAACTTGGTTTACTACAGCTTGTGGCGTGACACGCACGAGCGTGGGCTGAGCCCTGCATGCATGGCAAGCGCCTGATGATGCTTGCCATGGAGTAGATTGTTGATTGTGGCCAAATTCGCCAACAGACTTTGCGTCTATGTCGAGTTTAGGCTACGATCGTTTGCTCGCGGTCGGGACCGACACCAACGAAGGCTACTGGTGCATCACAGAGTTCAGCGAAGCGGGTGAGATAGGCTTTGGCGTTGGCGGGAAGCTCGTCGTAGTTGCGGCAGGCTGTGGTATCGACTTTCCAGCCGGGCAGCTCTTCGTAAATCGGCACGGCACGATCCCAGGCATCGCGATCTGCGGGCGGCAGATCAACGACGGTACCATCGATGTCGTAGGCGGTGCAAATTTTCAGCGTGTCGTATTCATCGAGACCATCGAGGTTGGTGATCGCCAAGCCGGTGACGCCATTGATCATGCAAGCAAAACGCAGCAGCACGGTATCGAGCCAACCGCAGCCGCGTGGGCGACCTGTGGTGGCACCGAACTCGCGACCGAGGTTGTGCAGGTATTCCGAAAGGCCTTCGTCGCCAGTAGGGAAAGGACCCGAACCGACACGGGTGGTGTAGGCTTTGCAAACACCGATGACGCGTTGAATCGATGTCGGTGGCAGACCCGATCCGGTGCAGGAGCCGCCAGCCGTGGTGTTCGAGGAGGTGACAAACGGATAGGTGCCGAAATCGACGTCGAGCAAGCTACCTTGTGCGCCTTCAAAAAGGATTGTTTTGCCGTCTTTCCAGGCTTTGTGAAGCATCGGGATGACATTGGCAATGTGTGGGGCGAGTCGTGCAAAAGCAGTGAGCACTTCTTCGGCCATTTGCTCGGCATCGAACTGCGGCAGATCAAATTTTGCCAGCACTTCATTGGCATCGGCAACGCGGAGTTTGACTTGTTCGCGGAAATACGAGGGACGTAGTAGATCGGCAGCACGGAAACCGCAGCGATTGATTTTATCGGCATAAGCTGGACCGATTCCGCGCTTGGTGGTGCCGATTTTGCGATCGCCGAGAGCCGCTTCGCGAGCAACATCGAGTTCCTTGTGGAAGGGCAGTACGATGTGGCAACGATCAGAAATGAACAATTTGTCTGCGGTAACCTTCACGCCCTGGGCTTCGACTTTTTCGATCTCGGCGACGAGGCCTACGGGATCGAGCACGACGCCATTGCCGATGATGTTGAGCTTGCCATCCCAGAGGATGCCGGAAGGAAGAAGGTGGAGTACGTATTTTTTGCCGTGTGCGATCACTGTGTGACCGGCATTGTTGCCGCCTTGCGAGCGGACCACGACATCGGCCTCTTCAGTGAGGTAATCGACGATTTTTCCTTTGCCTTCATCGCCCCACTGGAGCCCTGTGATAATGGTGTTCATCAAAAAAATGTTCTAACAGCTAAATTATTTTACAGAATCGATCATGTCGGCGAACTCGCGGAAGAAATACGAGGCGTCGTTCGGCCCGGGAGCGGCTTCGGGGTGATATTGCACGCTGAAAACGGGATGCTCCTTGTGGCGAATGCCCTCGACGGTGCCGTCATTGAGGTTGATGTGTGTGACCTCGACATTATTCGGCAAGGATTCCGCATCGACCGCGAAACCGTGGTTTTGGGAGGTGATCGAGATCCGACCGCTGCGCAAATCTTTCACGGGTTGGTTTCCACCGCGATGGCCGAACTTCAGTTTGAAGGTTTTTCCACCGAAAGCATGGCCGAGAATTTGATTGCCGAGGCAGATGCCAAAAATCGGTTTTTTACCAATGAGTTGACGCATTTCCTCGTGGATGTAGCCGAGTGCCGCTGGATCGCCAGGGCCGTTGGAAAGGAAAATGCCATCGGGATTACGCTTGAGCACATCGGCGGCGGAAGTGCGGGCATTGAGGAGTTCGACCTCGAAGCCAGCCTGACGCAAGCGGCGGAGGATGTTGTATTTGATGCCGAAGTCAAATGCGACGATGCGATGACGAGCCTCAGGCAGCGGCAAGTAGTTGCTTTCCTGACCCGTGCAGGCATTCGGAATGGTCCAGTCGCGCGACTCCGCCGTCCAGAGATAGGATTCCGGTGTGGAAACTTCTTTAACGTAGTCCATGCCTTCCATCGAAGGAGAATTTTTCGCGGTTTCGATCGCTTCGGCCACGCTGAGTTCGGTGGTGAGACAAGCGCGCATGGCTCCGCGTGAGCGCAGATGCTTGGTTAGGGCGCGGGTATCGATGTCCTCGATGCCAAGCACGCCGTGTTCGGAAAAATAGTCGGCCAGTGACTTCGTAGCACGCCAATTCGAAGGAGCGGGGCAGAGTTGGCCGATGACAAAACCACGGATGTGCGGGCCAGCGGACTCGCCGTCGAGCTCATTGATGCCGTAATTTCCGATCTCCGGATAGGTCATGGTAACAATTTGGCCACGATACGAAGGGTCGGTGATTACCTCCTGATATCCTGTCATCGAGGTGTTAAAACAAATCTCTCCGGTCGTCGTTCCAGCAGCACCGAAGGAATCTCCTTCGAATGTGCGACCGTCTTCAAGTGCTAAAATGGCTCTCATGTGCGTGGCGCGAAAAAACTAGTCCCCGCATCGGTGCGATGCAAGGATTAAAGGCAAAAACCTAGTTCATGGCGATTTTGGCGTCCGATCTGACGCATCATTTGGAGTGCTTTCCACGCGGGCCATGATCCAGAGGAGATCGGAGATGCGATTGAGAAAAAGCAACACCGACTCACTTACCCCACCATCACTCTCATGGAGCACCCAAGCGTGGCGTTCTGCACGGCGTGAGACAGAACGGGCGAGATCGAGCGCTGCAGCGCCAATGGCACCTTCAGCTCCAGGGCGAGCCCATCCGGTGAAGCGCACGCCGCGGGCTTCCAGTGATGTTGCGGTTTCCTCGATCCAGACCACATCAGCCTCGGTAATGGCGGCATAGGTGTAACGACTTGCATCTCCGGGCAAGGTCGCGAGTTGTCCCATGGCTGCGACCAATTTTTCCTGCACGCGATCAATGATCGGCACTAGATCATCTTGCATGCCGGATACCCTCGCCAGCCCTAGAGCAGCATTGAGCTCATCGACTGATCCAAGCGCCTCAATGCGAATGGAGGTTTTTGCGATGCGTTTGCTAAAAAGGAGATCCGTTTGTCCCTCGTCGCCGCGTTTGGTAATGATGCTCATGGTTTTTTGTTGGTTTTTGTTTCCTCAGTGCCGCCCTCGATGTTGACGTCCGTTAGCAATTGCCAGGAGATCTTTTTGTTGTCGAGACGCAACAATTCGGAAGCATAAACGGCATCCTCATTGCGTGGATCCATTTCCGCGGCAACCTCCACGAAGCAACGGCCTAGCAATTGATCTTGCTCGTTGGCTTGTTTCAGCAACAACTGGCCACGGGTGAGCAGCAAGCGTGCGAGCACTTCGGCGCTGTAATCGCCATCGACGATCTGTGGCAGGATTCCTTTTTCGAGTTGGAAATTCATCACCACCGCCTTGCGATTGCGCGGTGACAGATGCAGTGATAGGGCGATCAAGCGGCGGCCTTGCGCCAATGATTCCGCTGAGCCCTTTGATTCTGCGATGCGATTGCCGACGTAATTGGCGATGTTGAGGGCGTATTCCTCGCGCTCCTTGTCCATCATCCCGAGCTCGTCAGAAAATAATCCGGGGCCAACTACCGGAGCCTTGTAGGCAAACTTCGCACCATCAGCCTCCGCAGCGAGACTGCAGCCCAGTCCGCAAAAAATAAAGCCAATCACTACTTGCCACACGCGCATCATGCGCCCTAGCATCTGTCGAAATCAGAATTTTTCAAGTGCCAAATCCAGACATCCATCTTGCCAAAAAACAACTTCGTCAGCACATCCGGAACTTACCATTGGGTGACGAAGGTGCAATGTCGGCGCGGCTAGTGCAGAATCTGCAAGAATTGCTCAGCACGTGTCCTGAGTTCCGCTGTATCGCTCTTTTTGCCGCCATGCCCCGGGAGCCAGATCTGCTGCCCTTAGTGGCATTGATGCCGGAGCGCCGCTTTGTTTTTCCGAGTATTCGCGAGGGCGTGATGGAATTTCATCCTATTGTGAATGTTGTTGAACTCAGCGCGGGAACATGGGGCATCCTCGAGCCGCGCGCGGAAGCGCAAATCTGCGCGCCTTCGGAAATCGATCTCCTACTGTGTCCTGGGCTGGCGTTCACAAGGGCGGGGCATCGACTCGGCAAAGGGAAAGGCTACTACGACCGCTACTTGACGCGCTTTATCAATCCTCGCCCACCTTGCTACGGTGTAACATTTTCTGCCTTTGTTTGCGAGAGCATTCCTTGTGAGCCACACGATGCCATGATGGATTGGGTGATCGATGAAACAACGAATGGGATCGCAGATCTTTAGGCCGCTTCACTAAGAAAGCAAAACGCCCGCCGAATGAGGGCGGGCGATTGGCTGTGGTTGACGGGGGCGGACTGAAGATCCGCGCTCCTGTTACTTCCAGTTGGTGATGTTGTCACCAGCGAACTTATCGGTGTCAGAGCTACCCTTTTGACCATCGGGACCATTCGACCAGAGATCGAAGTCGGGATTGTTGCATTCAATGTCCTCGTTGCCGTTTGCATCGATAGCAGGCAGGTAGTTGTAGCTGAAGCCCCAAGGATCGAGAATGGTGTTATTTTCACCAATCGGATTTGCCGGATTGCCTGATCCACCTGGCGTGCTGGACCATCCTTGCTTGGTGCTGGTAGGATCCAGTTCCGCGAGGTAAATTCTCATCGCAGTGCCATCCACAACGGTGGGGGCGGTGCCACTGTCGCCCTTGCGCTTGTTGTAATCATAGCCTTCAAAAAACAAGGCGCGATAGAGGGAATTGGAGCCAGTGTTGTCTCCAACAACTCGCTCGGGATAACTGCCCATGTCGCTTTTGTAGTCTTCGAGCGCATTTTCTAGCAGTTTGATCTGCGTGTCGCATTTGCTCTTGGCTTGTTTCCGCTGCATGGCTCCGAGGCCACCAACGGTAAGGCTGGCGAGCACAACGATGATGGCGACGACAACCATCAGCTCCATCAAGGTGAAGCCTTTAGCTGTAGCTGATTTTGCGAAGGAACGGGTGGACTTTTTCATGATGATCGTGGGGTTTATTGGTGGGGGGAGGATCGAGACAACCTTATTGGTTGCCCATGGTGTTGATGATCTTGATCAGTGGCAAGAAGAGCGCGAACACAACCGAACCGACGACGAGCGCCAAGAATACGATCATGATTGGCTCCAAGATACTGGTAAGCGCAGTTACGGCATTGTCAACTTCGTCATCGTAAACGTCGGCGACTTTCAGAAGCATTTCGGGCAACTGACCAGTTTCTTCACCCACGTCCACCATCGAGATGACCATGTTCGGGAACACACCCGAGGCTTGGAGCGGAGTTACGATCGATTCACCCTCTTTGACCGCCTCGTGCACTTGGCCGATGGCGTGTGAGATGACCACATTACCTGCGGTTTCCTTCGTAATGTTCAGAGCCTGAAGAATCGGCACGCCCGAGGTGACCAAGGTTCCGAGTGTGCGTGAGAAACGCGATACGGCGGACTTGCGCTGGATGTCGCCGAAGATTGGCAGCTTGAGCTTGAGAGCGTCAACAAAGTTACGACCTTTCGGCGTGCGGCCCCATGCGGCAAACGATAGGTAGAAAATGACGCCAGCTAGCAAAATCCAGACGACGTTTGGAATGATCCAGACGTTTGAGGTAATGAGGAAATCGGAAAAACCGAAGACAACCTGTGAGATCATCGGCAATTCTTGATCGCCCATTTCCGAGAACATATCTTTGAACTTCGGCACGATGAATACCATCAGGAATAGCAAGATCGACACGGCGATGAACATCACGATCACCGGATAAACCATGGCGGACACAATTTTGTTTTTCAACTTGTGCGCCTTTTCTTGGTACTCGGCCAAACGATTGAGAACGACTTCCAACACACCACCAAGCTCACCGGCTTTCACCATGTTGACATAAAGTTTGTTGAAAATGCGTGGATGTTGTGCGAGAGACTCGGAAAAGGTAGAACCACCTTGTACCGACTCGCCGAGGGCGGAAATCGTGGTGCGCAGAACAGGATTCGGCTCTTGTTTGCCAAGCACGGTCAGACCGCGGAGCAAGGGTAGACCTGAGTCGATTAGCGTGGCCAATTGGCGCGTGAAAATCATCAAATTTTTCGGCTTGATGCGGCCACCAGTTTTGGCCTTGGGTGCGGCTTTACCTTTCTTGGTAGCGCCTTTTTTGGCACCTTTGCCAGCCTCTGCGATTTGCGTAGGGTAGAGGCCGCTTGCGCGGAGCTTGGCAAGAGCTTCCGATTCATTCGGGGCGTCGACTGTGCCGGAGGTAAGCTCTCCTTTGGCATCCATTGCATTGTATTGGAAATTCGGCATGGGACTATTGGGACGGGTTTATGTTTATGAAGTTACAGGGATGATTTACTACAAAAAATGGGTGGATGGCGATGACTATTTTACATAGAGGAAAAATATTTCGTCGAATGTGATGCAAAGCATTTACATATTATGTATATTTGAGCACTTCCTCAATGGTGGTATTGCCGAGGTAGATGTTGCGCAGACCATCCTCGCGGAGAGTTTGCATGCCGAGCTCGACGGCTTTTTGCTTGATGACGACCGAGGGTGCACGCTCGATGATGAGATCGCGAATCGGATCGGTGATGTCGAGAAGCTCGTAGAGACCTTGACGACCTTTGTAGCCCGATTGCCCGCAAGCATCACAACCGCGGCCAGTGTAGAAACTCTTGTCGCCAATTTCGTGCGACGAAACGCCGAGTTGGGTGAGAATTGCTTCGTTTGGTTCGTAAGGTGATTTGCATTCCTTGCAAATGGTTCGCACCAAACGCTGAGCGAGCACGCCTTCGAGCGAGGCGGCGACGAGGAAAGGTTCGCAGCCCATATCGATGAGACGAGTGACGGCGCCTGGAGCATCGTTGGTGTGCAGCGTGGAGAGCACTAAGTGACCTGTGAGAGCGGCTTGAATGGCGATCTGCGCAGTCTCAATGTCACGCATCTCTCCGATCATGATCCGGTCTGGGTCTTGACGCAGGAAGGCACGAAGAATGCGAGGGAAGTCGAGTCCGATGGACTCTTGGGTAGGAATCTGGATGATGCCATCGATGTCATACTCGACGGGGTCTTCTGCAGTGAGCAGCTTGGAATCGATCGTATTGATGCGTCGCAGCGCGGCATAGAGCGTTGTTGTTTTACCAGCACCAGTAGGACCAGTAACAATGAAAATGCCGTTAGGCTTCTCGATGGTCTCACCGATATACTCATAAATGTGCGGCGGCAGACCGAGGTTTTCGAGCGAAAGATTGACCGAGGAGCGGTCGAGAATCCGCAATACGACTGACTCGCCGTATTGAGTGGGCAGCGATGAAACCCGCATGTCCACTTGTTTTTCGCCGAATTGCTTAACGATCCGCCCGTCTTGCGGGACGCGGCGCTCGGCGATGTTCATGTTCGACATAACCTTCACGCGAGAAATGATCGGTAGGGCGAGGTGCACCGGTGGTGGAGCCATTTCATAGAGAGCACCATCGATCCGGTAACGGATTTTGAATTCTTTCTCGAAGGGCTCGAAGTGAATGTCGGAGGCTTTTTCCTTGATCGCTTGGTAGAGAACCAAGTCCACGTAGCGAATGATCGGAGCTGAATTTGCCTCGGCCTCGAGGTCGGCGGCATTTAAGTCACCGCCGCCAAATTCGAGTTGGCTGAGGATGTCTTCCATCGCCTTGCCATCGCCACCGTAGTACTCGCTGATGCGATCTTCGACCACATAATCAGGCGCAATGAGCAGGTGGATTTCACGACCAAGTGCGAAGCGCAGGTCTTCAACCGTTTGTGGGTTGAGCGGATCGACCAAGCAGATGAAAAGTCCCTCGTTGGTAAAATTCACGGGTAGCGCGCCATGCAGGCGAGCCATGCCAGCGGGGATTAGGGCGAGAATTTCTTCAGGTGGAGTCCAGTTGGTAAGATCAACCATTTCCGTGGACAGCTCCTGTGCGACCATCGGCCAGATGTCATTGCGGTGATTGATGACTTGGTAGTCGGCGAGAATTTCACCGATTTCCTTACCGCTGTGATCGATTTCCGCAATGATATCGGCTGCGAGAGCATGATCGATCATGCCGCGGTTGATGAAGAGGTCGAGAACCTGTTGGTTGTCCATGATGTAAGAGTTTTTTTACGAGGTGAGAAGGAGAAAGTGGATGAGGATCAATCGAAGTCGGCCATGGTGACGTGGATGACTTCTTGCGCCGTGGTGAGACCAGCGAGAACCTTGCGGATGCCGTCCTCGCGCATCGAGCGCATGCCCATTTCGCGCGCGCGTTTGCGGAGCTGCGAGGAGGAAAGATCGGCGTTGATGAGGTGGCGCACTTCGTCGTCGATCTCGAAGATCTCGAAGATGCCCATTCGGCCACGATAGCCTTTTTTGCGGCATTTTTCGCAAGCGGCAGGGCCAAAGATGGTGGCGTCTGCCATGCGGCTGGCATCCAGACGTAAGGCGCGGAGCTCCTTGTCGCTGAGTGGCATTTCCACTTTGCAATTGGGGCAAAGTTTCCGCACCAGACGTTGGGCGAGCACGGCGCGCACGGCGGAAGCGATGAGGAAACGTTTGATGCCGATATCGGCGAGACGAGCTACAGCGGAGGGTGCATCATTGGTGTGGAGCGTGGAGAACACCAAGTGACCCGTAAGGGAGGCGTTGATCGCGATGTTGGCGGTCTCGGCGTCACGAATCTCTCCGATCATGATGATGTTTGGAGCTTGACGGAGCATGGCGCGCAGAGCGTTTGAGAACGTCATACCAATGTCGGTTTTCACCATCACCTGGTTGATGCCGGCCATTTCATACTCGACGGGGTCTTCTACGGTGATGATTTTCTTGTCCGGACGGTTGATGACGTTCAAGCAGCCATAAAGCGTGGTGGTTTTACCAGAACCGGTAGGACCAGTAACCAGCAAAATACCATCGGGAAGAGCGAGCAGTCGCTCGAAGGTGCTTTGGTCGTCCGAGAAGAAACCGAGTTCGGGTAGGCCGAGAACCAAGCCGGATTTGTCAAGAATACGCATGACGATCGATTCGCCGTGGTTGGAAGGAACCGAGGAAACCCGCAGGTC
>Ga0208597_1001112_pt1 | contig 10501 bp, 9 predicted proteins | sample LakMenEpi05May12_FD_150673 | JGI IMG/M metagenome (GOLD analysis project Ga0208597, IMG submission 150673) | Freshwater microbial communities from Lake Mendota, WI - 05MAY2012 deep hole epilimnion (SPAdes) | ecosystem: Environmental > Aquatic > Freshwater > Lake > Epilimnion/Euphotic zone ...
CGAATTGTCCGTATGTTGTTGTGATGCAAATTTAGGTTAAATTGTATGTAGTGCCAAATAAGAAATAAATAGTTTTTAACGAGTTTTTGACAATTTGAATTAAATTAAAAATCGCCATTTTAATGATGATGATTTAATTACAAAATACAAATATTTTTTACTCAGCAATAAATTGATAGGCACCGATATTAGTTCTAGATCTACCCAGAATATCTAATGGCGTTGTAGGTAAAAATGGCGGAATAATCGGATCTAAATCTATCGTTGGCCAAAGTTTATTAGTATCATCATTACTATATTGAGGATTAAACTGTGTTGAATTGGTTGCAATTTTGCAATCTTGATAAAAAAGAGGATTAGTAAAGTTGTAAAAATTTGGATTTGCAATTTGAGAACTAGAATATTTTAGTAAACAATTTTTAAAATTATAAATTAAATCATTATTTCCTTTTTTTTCAATTGCTAATTCTCTCTGATTAGTACCATAAACTATACAATTTGTAAAATTAAAAATGTTTATTGGATTATTTGCGTAAATCGCTTCTATATCCTCGAAATAGTCAGTCAACAAAACAGCTACTTGTTTTGTACTGTTCCAATTATTGTTAAAAGTACAATGGTTAAAATTATTATTTCCGCCATATGTACAAGCCAATGATGCAATTCCACAGTTGTTTATTACAGTATTTGTGCCGTTTATGATAGAAGCTCTTGTTAAAATCCCTATATTAGAACAATTATAAAATTGTGAATTATCAATTTTTACATTTGGACTATTATTATTGGTATTACTTGCTAAAAATAAACCAACAGTTGCGTTTTTCAATGTTAAATGATTTATTTCGTTCACTATTAAACTTTTAGTTCCAGAAAAAATAAAAATAGCACCCCATTGACCTGGTACATCTTCGTAAAAAGGTTCTAATCGATCTCCTTCAAAAGTAACTTCACGTTTTGTGAGTATAACACCTTCTGAATCAGTTAGGTTTAATTTTCCATCAATAATTAACTTTGCTCCATTGTCAACTATTAAAGTAGCATCTTTATGAAAATGAACACTTGTACCTTCTCCAATTGTTAACGTTTTTCCGTTTGGTACTAAAACATTTCCGTATATTACATAAGGTTTTGCATTATTCCAGTTTAATTCATCATCTCTCAAAGTGTGACCTCTAGTTTCAGGATCAAAATTCTCAATGTTTATTGTTTCATATATTTTTGCGTCTAAATCTCTATTTGGTTTAATAAAAATGGCGTCTTGAATTAAAGTTACTAAATCTACACTTTGTTGATTAGTTCCAACATCAAAAAGAATTTTATCATTATAAGTAAAATCAGATTCAGTTTCAGCAATATTTACAGTTGTTTCAATAAAAATAAACAAACTATCGTTTGCCAATAATTCTACGTTTTCAAAAGAGCGATTGTTATTTCCAGTCATTCCGTCAACTGTAATACGGTATTTAGAAGATTGACCTTTACCCAATTCAATTTTAGGAATTCTAATATCGTTATTACTTCTGTTATAAACCTTTAATTGATATGTGCTTGAGCCAATATTGGCAAAAATAGTATCCAAATAAATCGTTTTTTCTGAAAACTCTAAACTTCCATTGCTTGGTATAGTTTCAAAGTCTGTTCTACAAGATGTTAGACTACTAAATATTCCGAAAAGGAGTATAATTATTGAATTACGCATATAAATTTTGAATTTGTGTAAAAATAGTAAATAAATAGATAATTAGAAAATCAATCATAATAACGTTAATTAAACTTTTTTAGTCTAGCAATTTTACCCAAATATGTTTTATTTTTACGCAAAAATAAGAATCAATGAGTTTTGATAAAGAAAAAATGCTTCAACTTTGCAATGAATGGTCCAAAAATACCTTGATGGAAACATTAGAAATTCAATATATTGATGCTGGCGAAGATTTTTTAGTTGCTACAATGCCCGTAAATCCTAGAGTGCATCAACCAATGGGTTTGTTGCATGGTGGAGCAAGTGTTGCTTTAGCCGAAAGTGTTGGTAGCGCTGCCTCTATAATGTTTGTCAATCCTGAGAAACAAGAAGTACGAGGCATTGAAATTTCTGCTAATCATGTTAGAAGTAAGAGAGAAGGAAAGGTTACAGCTACCGCCAAAATTCTTCACAAAGGGGCAAGTATTCATCTTTGGGAAATTAGAATTGTAGATGAAGCAGAAAGATTAATATCGTTATGTAAACTAACAAATATGATTTTACCAAGTAAGGGACGATGAGCGAATTATTCAATAAGATAAAAGTTCAATTTGAAAACAATTTGCCTTTTGCGGTTTATTGTAAACCAAATTCTGATCGAATAATTGCACTTTTGCAACATGATAAATCGTATCAAAAAGTTAGTAAAACAAACACAAGTGGTTTTATTTTTACTTCATTTGATGGAAAATCAAGTTGTTTAATTCCAAAAAATAATTCCAATATAATTGTTGAAATAGTCGATGATTCCACTTTTTTTCTTCAAAAAAACCGTCGAAATGAAATTGATTATGAAGTAAAAAGTAAATATGAAAGCCTCATTCAAAAAGGGATTGATGCTATAAATAATAATGAGTTTGAAAAAGTAGTTTTATCTCGAAAAGAAAAAGTTGCTATCAGAAAATTTGATATTGAAACCACATTTTATAATTTGATTCAAAATTATGAAACTGCATTTAAATATTGTTTCTTTCATCCCGAAATTGGTTTGTGGATGGGTGCATCTCCTGAACAATTTTTAAAAGTTGATAATGATGTGATTAAAACCGTTGCATTAGCTGGAACGCAGTTATTTTCTGAAAATGAAATAGTTAACTGGAAGAAAAAAGAAACACAAGAGCAGCAGATTGTTACAGATTTTATTGTAAAAAGTTTGCAAAAATATGTTACCAATGTTTCTGTTTCAAGTCCGTTTACACAACGTGCAGGAAATTTAGCGCACATAAAAACAGATATTGAAGCCAAAATCACCAATATTTTTGATTTAGATAAAATTATTGAATCTTTGCATCCAACACCAGCTGTTTGTGGTTTTCCAAAAGAAATAGCAAAAAATTTTATTATAGAAAATGAAGGTTATGATAGAGAATTTTACACTGGTTTTATGGGAGAATGGAACAAAAATTTTTTAACATGGGAAGATTTAAAGTTTGATTTATTCGTAAATTTAAGATGCATGAAAATTGAATTAATGTCCAATGGTGAAATGGCTGAAGCGACATTATTTATTGGTGGCGGCATAACAAAAGATAGTATTCCTGAAAATGAATATTTGGAAACAGTGAATAAGTCTATGACGATGAAAAAAGTGTTGTAGAGGTACGAGATACAAAATACGAGTTACGAAGTATAAAAATAAAGTTATAAAATATGAAATTGCCACTAACAAATTGTTTGTGTAAACAAACACCAATAATAAAAAGGCGATTCCATATGTTACCGCTTAAAAATAAAATTTAAATATATGAAATTAGATATATTGGCTTTTGGCGCGCATCCAGATGATGTTGAGTTGAGTTGTAGTGGAACTATTGCCAAAGAAATTTCGCTTGGAAAAAAAGTCGGGATTATTGATTTGACACGTGGTGAATTAGGAACACGTGGTTCGGCCGAGATTCGTGATGTTGAAGCTGCCAATGCTGCCAAAATTCTTGGAGTTCATGTTAGAGAAAACTTGAATATGCGCGATGGTTTTTTTGTAAATGATGAAAAACACCAACTTGAAATCATAAAAATGATTCGTAAATACAAACCTGAAATTGTATTGTGTAACGCTATTGATGACAGGCATATTGACCACGGAAAAGGAAGTAAATTGGTTAGTGACGCTTGTTTTTTATCGGGTTTAAGAAGGATAGAAACACAATTGGAAAACGTTAATCAAGAAGTTTGGCGACCAAAAGTGGTTTATCATTATATACAATGGAAAGTTTTAGAACCCGATTTTGTGGTCGATATTACTGGTTTTATGGATATTAAGGAACAATCAATTTTGGCATACAGTTCTCAGTTTTATGACCCAAATTCAAACGAACCTGAATCGCCAATTAGTTCTAAAAACTTTTTGGATAGTGTTCGTTACAGAGCTAATGATTTGGGTAGGATAGTAGGAGTAGAAAGTGCCGAAGGCTATACGGTTGAAAGATATTTGACTGTCAATAGCTTAAGCGATTTGAGATAAATTTTTCACTTTTTTCTTTGTAAACGAAAAGTTTAATAGTATATTTGCACCCGTATTTATACATGGTGGTTGTAGCTCAGCTGGTTAGAGTATTGGTTTGTGGTGCCGAGGGTCGCCGGTTCGAACCCGGTCAGCCACCCTTTTAAAAGTAAAAAGCTCTGAAGAAATTCAGAGCTTTTTTTATGTTTTTGTTTAAAATTTTACTTTAAACTATTTCTGCACTTAATCCTGCTTCGAGTAATTGTGAGCATTTTGGTTTTAGTTCGTCGTAAGAACCCGTCTTTACAGTGCATTTTCCTTTATAATGAACCAAAATAGCACATTGTTCAGCTTGTTCAGACGTGTGATCACAAACTCTGATTAGAGTGTCTATTACATGATCAAAAGTATTTACATCATCATTGTAAAGCACAATTTCGTTGTTAATTCCAACTAATTCTTCTACCGCAACTTCTTCTTGTACTTTTTCTATTGTACTCATACTTTTAGTTTATAAGTTTGAAAGGTTATAAGTTTAAAAGTTATTTATGGTATTTCAATGAAACCCAATTGTTTCTTTCAAATTTCTTATCATATTTCAATCCTTTTTCGGTGCATGAAGCATCTATAAACGAAATGTCTTCATTGTAAAAACCACTCAATAAAAGTATTCCGTTCGGATTTAAACAATCAACATAAGTTTGCATATCGTTTAGCAAAATATTACGATTGATATTTGCTATAATTAAATCATAATTTTTGCCAGCCAATAGTGTTGCTTCTCCTTCATAAACCGAAATTTGGCTGCAATTATTTCGTTCACAGTTTTCAATTGAATTCAAATAACACCAATTGTCAATATCAATGGCATCAATAGGTTTTGCGCCTTTCATTTCTGCTAAAATAGCTAAAATTGCAGTTCCACAACCCATGTCGAGTGTTTTCATATTCGCAATTTCCATTTCTAGAAGATGCTGAATCATCATGTGTGTTGTTTCATGATGACCAGTTCCAAAACTCATTTTAGGTTCGATAACTATATCAAATTCTGCACCAGTTATAGGATGAAAGGGTGCTCTTACGTGACATTTTCCATCAACATCAATTGGCTCGAAGTTTTTTTCCCATTCTTCATTCCAGTTCACTTGATCAATTTCTTCTACTTTGTACGAAATAGTAAATTCAGGTGAATTTAGTATATAAATATCTTCCAAAATAGCTTCAAACCACAAATCTTTTTGAATGTAAGCTGTAATTCCAAATTCGGTTTCAATGAAACTTTCAAAAGGCTTTTCGCCTAATTCAGCAACAAGAATTTCCGAACCCAATTGCTTCGCCAGTTCGCTATCGCTCGTGTCTTTTGGTTCAACTGTAAAATGGTAACCTAAATAGATGTTTGACATGTTTTTTGTTTTCAATAATTAACGCAAAACAGCGCCTAATTCATTTTCAAAATTCTTCTGTAATTCGCTCATAACTTTATCAATTTGTTCATCGGTCAAAGTTTTTGAACTATCTTGAATGGTGAAACTTAAAGCATACGATTTTTTACCTTTTGGTAATTTTTCGCCTTGGTAAACATCAAATAAATTTATGTCTTTTAATAAACTTTTTTCTGTTTGAATAGCGGTTTTATAAACCGATTCAAAAGCAACAGTATCATCAACTAAAAGTGCTAAATCTCTTCGAACTTCAGGATATTTAGGAATATCGCTAAATTTAATTTTAGTAGAAAACAATTTCATAACACTTATCCAATTAAAATCTGCATAAAGCACTTCTTGTTTGATATCGAAATGTTTTAGAATTGATTTTTTCAATGTTCCAAATTCAACCAAAGTTTCAGCTCCAATAGTCAAAGCTATTCCTTCTGCAAAAACATCTGAAGTTACCGGTTTGTTTTTTGTTTTTTCAATTCCCAAACGTGATAATATAGAAGTTACGTAACTTTTGAATAAAAAGAAATCTGATTTTGCTTGAGTATTGGTCCAACTTTCAGTATTTCTATTTCCAGAAACGGTTAACGATAAATGTTTATTTTCAACAAAACCATCTTCTAATTTATGGTATGATTTACCAAATTCTAACAATTTTAAATCCGAATTCCTTCTATTTATATTATATGAAACGGCTTCTAAAGCAGAAAAAAGGAGAGATTGTCGCATTGTTGACAAATCATTACTCAACGGATTTAACATTGTTACGTTATGCTCTTCTTTCAGCATTTCCGATAGTTGAACGTAATCTGGAGATGTTAATGAGTTAGCCATCATTTCGTGAAAACCTAACGAATTTAATTGTGTTGCAATTATATTTTGCAATTTATAATCTTCAGTTCGGCTCGAATTCGAAACAGTTGCGTTTAATTTTTTGGTAAAATTGATATTGTTGTATCCGTAAACACGTAAAATTTCTTCTATAACATCAATTTCTCTTTGAACATCAACTCTGTACGATGGAATTACCATTCCCAAACCAGCATCAGTTACACTTGTAACTTTAATATCTAGCGAAGCCAAAATCTTTTTGATAATTTCTTTTGGTAATTCTTCTCCAATCAATTTTGCTGTTTTTTCAAAATTTAGAAAGACAGGAAAGTCTTCTACTTTTTTAGGATAAATATCAATCATATCCGAAGTGATTTCACCACCGGCTACTTCTTGAATTAAAAGAGCAGCTCGTTTCAAGGCATATTCAGTCAAGTTTACATCAATTCCTCTTTCAAAACGGAAAGACGAATCGGTACTCAACGAATGACGTTTAGCCGTTTTACGAATACTAACTGGATTGAAATAAGCACTTTCTAAGAAAATATTGTTGGTTGTTTCAGTTACACCCGAATTTTGTCCGCCAAAAACACCTGCTATACATATTGGTCCTTTTTCGTCACAAATCATCAAATCTTCTTCGTGTAAACTTCTTTCGATACCGTCAAGCGTTGTAAATTTTGTGCCAGTTTCAACTGTTTTTACAATCACTTTTCCTGAAATTTTTGATGCATCAAAAGCGTGAAGAGGTTGCCCAATTTCGTGTAAAACGTAATTGGTAACATCAACAATATTATTTTTAGGATTCAATCCAATTGCTTTCAATCTGTTTTGAAGCCATTCTGGAGATTCTTTTATAGTTATTCCTGAAATAGTAACACCACAATATCTTGGTGCGAGTTTGGCATCTTTTACATCAACATCAATTTTCAAGGTTCTTTTATCAACTCTAAAATTGCTAACTGAAGGAGTAATAAGTTCTACCGAAACACCACTTTGAATTAAACCTGCGCGTAAATCTCTTGCTACACCAAAATGACTCATGGCATCAGCACGATTAGGTGTTAAACCAATTTCAAACACTTCATCATTTTCAATCTTGAAAACAGTTGCAGCGGGTGTTCCAGGTTTTAAGATTTCATCTAAAACCATAATTCCTTCATGGCTTGAACCAAGGCCTAATTCGTCTTCGGCACAAATCATTCCGTGGCTTTCTTCATCACGAATTTTTCCTTTTTTTATTTGAAATGATTCTCCTTCTTTAGTATATAAAGTAGTTCCAATTGTAGCAACAGGGACTTTTTGTCCAGCTGCCACATTTGCAGCGCCGCAAACAATTTGTATAGGTGTTCCAGTTCCAATATCAACTGTTGTAACTTTTAATCTGTCTGCATTTGGATGTTGTACACATGTTAGTACATGCCCAACTACAATGCCTTCTAATCCACCTTTTACCGATTGGTATTTTTCTACTACTTCAACTTCAAGTCCTAAATCGGTTAGAAGTGCTGCTGTTTCGTCTGATTTCCAGTCTATTTTAATAAATTGTTTTAACCAATTGTATGAAATCTTCATTGTATTTGAATAATTTTAGAGTTGGCAAAGATAAGTATTGTAATTTTTAGTTTAAAATATATTTAGGTCAAATAATTATTTCTTTTTATTTACTAAAATGAGTAATGATTATAACTTCTAAGCTATAAATATTATATAAAAACTTGCTGATTTTACAATATACTTTATATAAATTGATAGTAACAAATTACTTGATAAGTAAATAATTAGCATTAAAAAGGAAACAAATGCATATAGTATTCTAATAGTTGATTTGGAAAAATGATTTTAAAAAAAGTAGTATGTCTAAAATTGTGTAAACTACCAAAACTATTAATACTTAATCCACTAAGAAGAATATTACTTTACTTTTCTAATTTTTTTTAAAAATTGATGGTTATTAAATCAACTCTTCCACATGTTTTTTGATATTTGAAGCAATTTTAGTCATGGGTAAATCATTGGCATCGCTTCCAAAAGGATCTTCAATTTCTTCGGCAATTAGTTCTAAACTTGCTAATACATAAAAGATAAAAACAACAACAGGAATAACATAATATCCTAAACTAAACACAAATCCGAAAGGTAATGTCATTACAAAAAAGAAAATAAACTTTTTAATAAAAGCACTGTATGAATAAGGAATAGGAGTGTTTTTTATACGCTCACAAGCACCACAAATATCTGTAAATGATTGAATTTCGGAATTGATAATGATAAATTGATCACCTGTAATTTCTCCAGATTTATATAACTCATTGACCTTTTTAATTATCATTTTTGCCACCTGATTTGGGCGATGATTATGGTGATTGATTTCTAAATTTAGATCTTCAAAAAGCATCATACTAACTTCTTCATTCAGTAAATGTTTAGACAAAACCGAAGAATAAGCAGGAATAACTTTTCTGAAAAATTTTTTGTCATTTTCATCATTTAGCATAATAGAAAGTTTTATTGCCAAATTTCTTGAGTTGTTGACTAAGGCACCCCATAGTTTTCGGCCTTCCCACCAGCGATCATAAGCTGTGTTGGTTCTATATGCCAATAGTAGCGAAAGTACAAATCCTACAGTGGTGTGCATTACCGTTAGATTTTTAACATGACTATTCTCTGAAAGTTTCCAATATTCAATTTCTAGATAGGCTATACCAGCTGCATACAATCCGATGAAAACCATCATAGGAAGTAATTGCCTAAAAGTGTCCGATTTGTGAAAACGAAATATAAAAGTAATCCAGTCTTTTGGGTTGTATTGTACCATTATTCTTGATTAATTGGTGTGAATTTATTTGTATCTATTTCGTAAACAAATAGTTGAGGAGTGTATTCGCCTCCAGTCATCATTACAGCATCGGTTGTAAGAACAAATGGTTCGGAATCTTTGATAACATTAGAACTTTTGGTAACTGTTTTCACTTTAAAATAATCTGTATAAGCTTTTCGGTAAGCTAAATAAGGTTCTTTAGTCACTTTGTTAGTCAAGAAAATCAAAATAGAAGAATATTCTTTTTCTACATTATCCAAAATAACTGCAAAATCTTTTAATCCGTCTCCATCATAATCGCCTTTACAAAGAACATATGGTGAACGTTGACTATTTTGAGTTAAATAGTAAGATGCATTTTCAAAATAGGAGTTATCCATTATCGCTTTTTTAATTTTTGAATCAAGGAAAGCGAATTCTTTTAGCGAAAAATATTTTTTGTAGTTTTCAAATTCGTATTGTTCCACAAAAACTTTTTCTGAAATATAGCCAACAGGTTGATCTGAAAGTTTGGTTGGTTTGGTATTGTAAATTGCTACAAAACCGTTCTTTTTTTCATTAGCCAATAGTGTTTCATCACCTTTTGTTCCAACACCTTCTTCGTCAAAATAGACACTTTTTGTATAAACTTTTGTACCAAATTTTAAGCTATCAATAACATTGTGTTGAGCTTCATTTGGAGTTCTTCTAAGCATTGCTTTATGGGCGATAATGAAATTTTCGCTTGCATAAAAACCATTTTTTTCAAGCAAATCTTTTTCTTCTGAAGTAATCGAATCTGTTTTGGTAATAGTATCGTTAATCGTTATAGCTGGTTCAATAGCTTTAATTTCTTTTTCTTCATTATTCATAAAAAAGTAAGCACCAGTAGCAATTCCAGCAGCAGTTAGAATGCCTAATACAATATATAATTTTGAATTGTTTGGCTTGTTTTCCATATTTTTATTCAGAGATTATTTTTGTACAAAAATAGTATTTGTTTTAGCTTTTTAAATGCGCTTTGTAAAAAAATATAAACGTTAATCAAATAGTTTTTAACTAATATAGTTCCAAATACTTTTCTTTTTGCTAATTTCAATAAAAACTTGTCGAAGTGTTTGATGTTCAGATTTTTCCATTGACGCATCCTCTTTTAAAAGTTTAATGGCATAATTTCGAGCCAATTGAAGTATGTCTTTATCTTTAACCAAATCAGCAATTTGAAGATTTAAAACGCCACTTTGTTGTTTTCC
>Ga0208597_1001113_pt1 | contig 10499 bp, 9 predicted proteins | sample LakMenEpi05May12_FD_150673 | JGI IMG/M metagenome (GOLD analysis project Ga0208597, IMG submission 150673) | Freshwater microbial communities from Lake Mendota, WI - 05MAY2012 deep hole epilimnion (SPAdes) | ecosystem: Environmental > Aquatic > Freshwater > Lake > Epilimnion/Euphotic zone ...
CGCCGGCCCCTTCCAAATGCGCTCCTCCAATGTTCTTCGCTCTTGCCACGCCCTAACGCCCGTACGCCCCAACGCTGACAGCCCCCCAGAGACCCAAGCGTTACCATCCCAGCCCATGCACACCTCTGCCCTTGTTCTGTTTTCTGGTGGTCAGGACTCCACCACCTGCCTGGCCCATGCTTTGTCACGTTACGAGCACGTCGAAACCCTGGCGTTTGACTATGGTCAGCGCCACAAGGTCGAGCTGGACGCCCGCCTGAATGTGTTGGCAGCCATCAAAGCGCGCTTTCCGGCTTGGGCCCCCAAGATGGGTGAAGACCACCTGCTGGACGCCGGCATCCTGGGGCAGATCAGCGAAACCTCCCTGACCCGCGACACCGCCATCGCCATGGAAAGCTCGGGCCTGCCCAACACCTTTGTGCCGGGGCGCAACCTGTTGTTCCTCACGCTGGCGGCAGCGCTGGCCTACCGCCGGGGTTTGCAGGTCATCGTCACGGGGGTGTGCGAGACTGATTTTTCAGGTTACCCCGACTGCCGCGACGACACCATGAAGGCCATGCAGGTGGCGCTGTCGCTGGGGATGGACCGCAAGCTGCTCATCGAAACGCCTCTGATGTGGATCGACAAGGCCCAGACCTGGCAATTGGCGCACGATTTGGGCCAAAAGGCCGACCCGGCGCAAGGCGGGCCAGCGCTGGTGGACTTGATCGTGGAGCACACCCACACCTGCTATCTGGGCGACCGCACCCAGCGCCACGACTGGGGTTATGGCTGCGGCCAGTGCCCGGCTTGCCAGTTGCGGGCAGCGGGCTTTGCGCGGTTTCAAAAAACCTGAAACCCCAACTTTTACAATACCCTCCATGAAACCCCTGACCTACACCCGCGCCCAAGCGCTGCCCGAAATCCTCAAAAACCGCATCGCTATCCTGGACGGGGCCATGGGCACCATGATCCAGCGCTTCAAACTGAGCGAAGCCGACTACCGGGGCGAGCGTTTCAAGGACTTCCCCAAAGACGTCAAGGGCAACAACGAGCTGCTGAGCCTGACCCGCCCCGACGTGATCCGCGACATCCACGAAGGCTACTTGGCCGCCGGGGCCGACCTGATCGAGACCAACACCTTTGGCGCGACCACCGTGGCCCAGGCCGACTACGACATGCAGCACCTGACCCGCGAGATGAACCTGCAATCCGCCAAATTGGCCCGCGCCGCCTGCGACAAGTTTTCTACCCCGGACAAGCCGCGCTATGTGGTGGGCGCTTTGGGCCCCACGCCCAAGACCGCCAGCATCAGCCCTGACGTGAACGATGCCGGTGCTCGCAATGTGACCTTTGAAGAACTGCGCGCTGCTTATTACGAGCAGGTTGAAGCCCTGGTCGAAGGCGGCTCGGACGTGCTGCTGGTCGAAACGATTTTTGACACACTCAACGCCAAGGCCGCGCTGTTTGCCATCGAAGAATTCTTTGAGGCCAGTGGCGAGCGCCTGCCCCTGATCATCAGCGGCACCGTGACCGACGCTTCGGGCCGCATCTTGAGCGGCCAGACCGTGACCGCTTTCTGGCACAGCGTGCGCCACGCCCAGCCCCTGGCCATTGGCCTGAACTGCGCCTTGGGGGCTACGCTGATGCGCCCCTATATTCAAGAGCTCAACAAGGTCGCGGGGGACACCTTCATCAGCTGCTACCCCAATGCCGGCCTGCCCAACCCCATGAGCGACACTGGCTTTGACGAAACCCCCGACGTGACCAGCCGCCTCCTGCACGAGTTTGCGGCCGAAGGCCTGGTCAACATTGTGGGTGGCTGCTGCGGCACCACGCCCGAGCACATTGGCGCGATCAGCAAGGCGGTAGGCCCGCTGGCCCCGCGCAACGTGCATGGCGGCTTCTTTTACAAAGAAGCGGCTTGATATCTATCGGACGTGTCGTTTGGTGATGGCAAAAGTTAATGCTGTAAATGATGGTTGCTTTATTTCGCATAGGCTTTTGAAGCTGCATCCCAGGTGGTCAATATTGGATCAGCTTTAACAACGCAATAGCATGGCGGGTCGAGCAGCATCTGTTGCCGCCCACATGGTGTTGTGGACCTCACCCAATCGGCCGCATTGGACTGTGCAAAAACAAGGCTGGGCATCCATGGGTTTGCACAATGGCCATGTCGACTCGCCCCGTCTGAAAAAATGCACCGCTGATGCGCGCCCAAGCATTGCCCAGATGCAACCAATGGGGAAGATGGCAAAAGCTCCGTAAATCGCGGAGCTTTTGGCATTTTTTGCTGTCTGCCCGAGCATAATTTGTCACTGTGCAAACGCATCTTTTGGATGGTGGCTACTTGGCACGTTGACCCGCATACGCGCTGCATTTTAAAATCTTTCATTGAATGGCTTACAGATCGATTGATCGTTACTCAGCAACGCCTACTTATATTTGGAGAGATATCCAATGAATGAGCGCAGTGTGATCGTTTCCGAGGAGGTTGATGTATACAAGGCTGAGCCTGTTAGCCCCTGGTTTACCTTCGTGATTGCTTGCTTGCTTGTCGCGATTTTTTCTGCTCTTTTGATCGCGGTCTTTTGATGAAATTATCCAAAGTCATCAGAAGATAGACGGTTCCGGATCGTATAGAAACGGTCGGTGGAGATCGACGGCAATTTCCACCTGGTGGTGGTCCACTTTCAGCCCAAAGCACAGTGGTGCCCGAATCGCAAGCCGAATGGCATCGGCCTGCGTCAGGGGCTGCCTGATGAAACTCAACGCAACATTTGCGGTCCATTAATCATTTCTGAAAACGAACTCCTGGGTCGCGGTGATTTCTCCGGATTCGGCTGTGCACTTGTATTGCAGCATCGCCGCTCTGACTGCTGCGTGAAACACGCTAGGCCCAGACAGAATCGTCACCTCCTTGACCACGCCCTCTTTGATCAGAACTTGTGCTCTGACGACCCCTCCAATTCCATTTTGAATCGCCCTTCGCGGCATTTCCGGTTGAACTTGAGTCGGGCAGGCGACTCTGATATCCGATCGGTTGGGGGCCGGCTTGGGTGGTGGCGGTGGCGGCGGTGCTGGGGGTGCCGGTGGAGCAGGCGGCGCAGGCGGTGGTGGCGGGGCAATCACTGCAGGCGTTGGCGGTGGTGTTGCCACGGCTTGAACCACCGGCGCAGTCAAGGTTGCCGGGGGCGCTACGTCAGGCGGAGGCACAAACGGAGGCGGTGGCGCTTCAACCTTGGGCACCTCTTTCGGTTTGATTTCCTTCGGTGGTGGCGGCGGCGGCGGCGGGGGCGGTGGAATGATGACTTCCTGGATCACGACCGCTTCGAGTGGCTTCTTAATCGAGATCAGCGCATTCTTGGCCGTGTCCGATACGATGGCCCAGCCAATCAAAATGTGCAGTGCGACCACAATCGCGATGCCTTTGTAGCGTCGCGAAGCGTCCTTCGGTTTGTAGACCGGATGCAAACCAGAGCGTGTAGTCATTGGATAAATTGCTCACTTCCAATCACCGCCATCTTGGTCAGTCCCTTGCGTTTGGACGTGGACAGGACATTGGCAAACACGGCATATTGCGAGGCCTTGTTCGGCCGGATATGCACCTCAGGCTGCGACGCCAATTGACCAATGGACGCCATTTTTTCCTCCAACTCAGCTGCCGACACCGGCTGTCCTTGCCAGTAAACAACGCTGTTTTCATCTATATCGATCTGGATTTTTTCAGGCTTGATGCTGCTGCTCGGTGGTGTGCCTACTGGCATATCCAGGTTGACCGCGTGCAACTGAATCGGAATGGTGATGATCAGCATCACCAGCAGCACCAGCATCACGTCAATCAAGGGCGTGGTGTTGATGTCCATCATCACTTCTGGATCGCCAGCGCCAGAGCCGGATCTTAAATTCATGGCCATGCTCAGCCTCCCAGGGGTGGTGGCTCAGTGATGAAGGCCACTTTGACAATACCGGCGCGCTGGCATGCGTACAAAATCTTGCCAACGCCTTCGTAACGCGACGCCATGTCACCGCGAATTTGCACTTCGGGCTGGGGGTTGGCGGTGGACACTTTCTTCAACTTGTCCACCAGTGCCTCCACATTGGCCACCTTCTGGTCATACCAGTAGATGCCACCCAAGGTGTCCACTGAAATGATGATGTTCTCTGGCCTGGTTTCCCGAACCTCCACCCGCTCCTTGGGCAAAGAAACCGGAATGGATGTGGTGACCACGGGTATGGTGATCAGAAAGATGATGAGCATGACCAGCATCACGTCCACCAGGGGCGTGGTGTTGATGGTTGAGATCACTGCATCTTCATCTCCGTCGGGACTTCCTACGTTCATCGACATAGCGCCATCCTTGTCAGTTCGGTCTGCAATGAATTAGCTCTTGGCTGACGTGGAAGCCTGGAGCACGGCATTCAAGTCGTTGCCAAAGCTGCGCACGTCCTCCATCACCCCCTTGTTGCGATTGACCAGCCAGTTGTAGCCCAACACGGCGGGGACGGCAACGGCCAAGCCGATGGCGGTCATGATCAGGGCCTCACCCACGGGGCCCGCCACCTTGTCAATGGAGGCCTGGCCGGAAATACCAATGGCCGACAACGCGTGGTAGATGCCCCACACGGTGCCAAACAGTCCAACAAAGGGAGAAACGGAGCCGACGGTGGCCAAAAAGGACAGGCCACTTTGCATTTCGCGGTTCACTCGGTCAACGGCGCGCTGCATGCTCATGCTGATCCAGTCCGCCAGTGGAATATGGCCCATGAGCCCGTCGTGCTTTTGGGTGGCTTCCAGGCCAGAAGCCGCAATGAACTGATAGGGGCTGTCCTGGGTCAAAGCAGCGGCCCCCTGGGCGACGGTGCCGGCACGCCAGAATTTCTCGGCCGCTTCAAGACCATAACGAGCCACCTTGCGCTGCTCAAGAGCCTTGACAGCCAGGATGTACCAACTGCCCATGCTCATGATGACCAGGATCAAAAGCACGCCTTTTGCAACAGAGTCCGAACTTTGCCAGACTGCCGCCATGCCATAGGGGTTGTCAGCGGCAGCTGGCGCTTCAGCCTTTGGTGGTGCCACTTGCGCGGTCTGTGACGCCGCTGTTCCCGGCGCAGTTGCCGGCGCAGTTGCCTGCGCAGCGGATTGGGCGAGCGCATTGGTTGAAATGCCGGCCATTGAAGCAAATACCCATCCGAGTGCCAAGGCCCAAGTGCGTATCCACACGTTAATCTTTGTCTCCATGACGATCTCCTTCATAAAATGAAATTCAAACTTCTTTTGCACTCGGATGGGTCGCCCAAAATGCGACTTTTTTGCGGTGAATCCAATCAGATTCAATCTCTTTCGCTTCTCACAAGTTCAGTGAAGATGTAGCGAGCGCGTTCGATCATCTTTTCCTGCGGGTACTCTCGGAAATTAGGTGGTGTCTCTAGGGAACATTCTGGTGAGGTCTACAGTCGGCAGCGCATCTTCGCATCCAATTTTCTCGATCGGCCAAACCTATTGGCTGCTACATGACGGATCGAGCCATCAGCGTCTGAAGTGGCGAAACTCATTTTGATGTTTCTATAGTCTAGACATGTGAGGCTCGGTCACCGATTCAAGAACGTATGCAATCCATTGAAACGCATAGAGGCCCTGAGGTCGGTCGACCGCCAGGAAAACACGATTCGGATCTATGCGGATGAGGGTGGCGCTTATGTCCATAAACCGCACACGAGTCGACTGTCCGCCAATATGCGGATTCGCAGAGGCCTCCATCAGTCGCGTCAAAACACCATCAACATGCCGCCCCGTCAACTCAAGCACAAGGCAGCCTGCAGATTGATCCAAGGCGCAGGCCAAAATGTCGCGGCCTGGCTGCAATGCATTGAGCAGGCTGTCGGCGACTGCACTTTGCGAGGTGAGCACTAAGCTTTCAGTCGGGTTTATCCAAACCTGCCATGGATCAGGGCCGGCGCACGTGTCCGGCTGTGGCAAAGCTTGAAGGTTTTGATGCAGCAGCGCTGACTCGACGGATCGGACCCCATGTTCAAGATAGCGCAGGCACACCACCCGCAAACCCTCAACAACGCGCAGGGTCGTGGAATCCACTGTCAAAGGCAACAGCTCGTCAAGTTCTCGGTAGGCCGCGGGCGACCCTGTTAGTGATTCATCCATGTTGGCGTTCACCAGCGGCATCGATGAAGGGCGTCTTGACCACCTCGGCATCGATCGGCTGGCCAAGGTGATACAGGGTGATGTGCTCGCCAAGGCGTTTGCTGCCGCGTTTGAGCATGGCCAGAGCGACGGGATGCCCGAGAACCGGGCTGAAGGCACTTGACGTGACGAAGCCTTCAATTGGTGCTGGTGGAGCAGTTGACGTCACGTGGGCGCCAACAGGCAGGTGGGTTCGGCGGTCCCGAGGCAGCAAGCCGACCAGTTGCATACGGTCTGCGTCGGTTGCGACCGGCCGCAGCAGCGAGCGCCGGCCGACGAAGTTGGCGGACTTCTTAACAATGCCGCGGTCAAGACCGACGTCGCCAGGGAAGGTTGTTCCGTCGGTGTCAGCGCCCAAGTGCAGATAACCCTTTTCTGTGCGGAGAATCATCAATGCCTCGACACCGTAGGGCAACACGCCAAAGTCCTGCCCGACCTGCCACAGGCGTTCAAGCAAGGACTGGGTTTGCAGCGCCGGGAGGTTAATTTCGTAGCCGAGCTCGCCGCTATAGCTCGCGCGCAAGACCCGCATCAAGACGCCGTCATAGTGCACTTCGCGCAAGGTCATATGTTTCATCGCCGCGGGTGCCAGCGTGTGATCGAAGCCAGCCGCCTGAAGGAGCGCCCACGACCGGGGTCCGGCTACGGTGACATTGCCCCAGTTCGAGGTGACAGGTGTGACCATTACACGGTGGTGGACAAATTCACACTGCAGCCACTCTTCGAAAGCAAGGGCGACGCGCTCCGCGCCGCCCGAAGTGGTGTTGACCCAGAAGTGGTTTTCACCGAGGCGCGCGACGATGCCGTCGTCGAAAATCACACCGTCTTCCCGCAAAAGGAGGCCGTAGCGAGCTTGGCCGATAGCCAGCGTGGACATAGTGCCGACGTACATCAGGTCTAGAAAACTCGCAGCGTCCGGCCCATAGATCTCAATCTTGCCCAACGGTGAGGCTTCGAACAGACCGACATGAGTGCGCACTTGTAGCGCCTCGCGTTCGGCCGCCGCGGTGAGCGATTCGCCATGTTGCAAGTAGGCGGCAGGGCGCTGCCAGCCGCCGAATTCTTCCCAGAGAGGTTGGTGCGCCTCATGCCACGCTTGGCCCGGCATGCGCTTGAGTGGCTTGTAACGGCTGCCAGACCGTCCGGCGGCCAGTGTGCCGAGTGTCACTGGTTTGAAGGGCGGGCGGAATTTGGTGGTGCCCACCTGGCCAGGCGTTCTTTGGGTCATCGCGCCCATCAGGACCAGCGCATTGACATTGCTGGTCTTACCTTGGTCGGTGGCCATGCCCGTCGTTGTGTAGCGCTTGAGGTGCTCCACCGAGCGGTAGTTCTCGCGTGCGGCCAGGGCCACGTCGGCTGCGGTGACATCATTCTGCAGGTCGACAAACATCTTTGCAGGCTTGCGTCCTGCGGCTGCCAAGGCTGCAGCGGAAGGGCTGTTGTTCTCAGCCACCCGTCCGAGGCCACCGACCTGCGGCGTCAATGTCTCACCTCTGCCCACCGCATCCGCGTGCTCCAGCGCATGCTCTGCATCAAAGACACCGGCGCAAGCGCCCACCGAAGCAATGCCGTCTAACACCCGCTCGGGCACGAACATTGCTGCCTCGTCCACCCAGCGCAGCTTTCCGCCTGCCATCGAGTAGAGATGGACGGCGGGCGCCCAACCGCCGGCACTGGCGACGCAGTCGGCGTCCAGCCGCTGCACGGCGCCGCCGTCCTGGCGGGCCACAACAATTCGTCGGACCGCGCGCTGGCCCTCGACGGCGACGATGGCGCTGTTGTGAAACACGGGTACACCGGCCGGCTCTTGGGCAGCGGCACAAGCGCGGTGATCCACGATGGCGGCGACGTTGACGCCATTGGCAATCAGCGTGCGAGCCGTGTCGTAGCCGCTGTCGCAGGCTGTTGCGATGACTACCCGGCGCCCACAGGCCACACCGTAGTGCGAGGCATAACGCCCCACAGCGCCAGCCAGCATAACGCCAGGGCGGTCGTTGTCGGGAAACAGCATCGGCCGCTCGAATGCGCCGGTGGCCAGGATAATGCGATCCGCGCGCAGTTTCCACAGACGCTCGCGCACATTGCCACCGACAGGCTGCACCGCCGCTGCCATCAAATGGTCATACAGGCCGAAAACGGTGCAGTGGGTTTGCACTTCGACGCCAACCTGCAGCAGCTCGGGCAGTCGGGCGGCCGAGGCTGGTTCTAGTTGGGCCGCACCTTCTAGCAGCAGCACCTGCCGGCCGCTACGCGCGGCAGACAGCGCTGCTTGAATCCCCGCAGCGCCTGCTCCGACAACGAGTACCTCGATCCGGCGATTGACCTGGTCGTACCGGTCGGGGTCGTGGGCGTCGGCGGCCACACCCAGACCAGCCATGCGCCGGATGGTGGGTTCGAACCAATGCCAGTGCGGCCACATGAAAGTTTTGTAGTAGAAGCCCGCTGGCAGCAACGCGGCGAAGCGCTGTGTGAGCGCAGCCAGATCGAAGTCCAGGCTGGGCCAGGCGTTGCCTGTAAAGGTTTGCAGGTCTTCGCTTGCAGCAATGTCGGTGGCCCGCGTGTTGGGTGTGCGTGTGCCGCCCTGGCCGATGTCAAGCAGGCCCGTGGGTTCTTCCACCCCGCAGCTGAAGATGCCTCGCGGCCGGTGCAGCTTGAAGCTGCGGCCCACCTGCTTGATTCCCTGGGCAAGCATTGCGGAAGCCACGGTGTCGCCGGCAAAGCCATGCACCTCGCGCCCATTGAACTGCAATCGCAGTGGTTTGTTCCTGTCGATCCAGGCGCCATGGGGAGCGGGAAGTCGGTAGACGCTCATGATGACCTTGATGGGCACACTTCTGTGATCCCGTAGACAGCCGTTACCTCGTGGGTGACGGTGTCTCGCAAAATATTGAACCATTGGCGGCAGCCGTAGGTATGGCGCCAGCGCTCTGCGTGGGCCCCCTTGGGGTTGGCGCGGAAGTACAAATAGGAGCCCCAGGTTTCGTCATCACACGCCAGCGAGGGCCGCACGATACCTGTCGTGCCACCACAGTGAAATTCGTTCTCCGGGCGCGGCCCGCAGAAGGGACAGTTCAGTTGCATCATGATCTTGTCAACTTAGTGTGCGATACCAGAAGCAGCGGCTTCATCTATGAGCCGGCCGGTGTGAAAACGGTTCAATTGGAAGGGTTCGGCCAATTCGTGGTTGCGCCCGGTGGCCAGCACATGGGCCAGAGTCCAGCCGCCCACCGGGATGGCTTTGAAGCCGCCGGTGCCCCATCCGCAATTGATGTACAGACCGGATACCGGCGTGGCGCCGATGATCGGGCTGCTGTCCTGCACCACGTCCACGATGCCGGCCCATTGGCGCAACAGGCGCAGGCGCTCCAGCGTGGGGAACATCTCTACCGTCGCCGCAATCACCTGCTGCAGGACGGCAAAGCTGCCGCGCTGCGCATACGAGGGGAAATGGTCGAGCGCTCCGCCGATAACGACTTCGCCCTTGTCGCTCTGGCTCCAGTAGGCACCCAGCGCCGGCGACATGGTGACGGTGTTGAGCACCGGTTTGACCGGCTCACTCACCATGGCCTGAAGCGCGTAGCTGGTAACGGGCAGCTGGAAACCAGCCATGCCGGCCAGCACCGATGAATGTCCAGCCACTGCCAGTGCCACCTTCTCGGCACGGATGTCGCCACGGTTTGTCGTCACACCGACCACGCTGTCGCCCTGCTTGAGGAAACCGGTGACAGCGCAGTTCTGCACGATGTCCACGCCGAGGGCCGAGGCGCCGCGTGCGTAACCCCAGGCCACCGCGTCGTGCCTTACCGCGCCGCCGCGCCGCTGTATGAATCCGCCCAGGATGGGATAGCGCGCTTCGGGACCGAAGTTCAGCCGGGGCTCGAGCGTGCGCACCTGCGCGGCATCGAGCAACTCGGCATCCACCCCATTGCACAGCATTGCATTGGCCCAGCGCGCCTGCGAATCCATGTCGTGGCGCGAATGCGCGAGCGTCAGCACCCCACGCTGGCTGAACATGATGTTGAAGTTGAGTTCCTGCGCCAGCTGCTCATACTGCCGCACCGAGAAGTCGTACAGCCGCGCACTCTCGGGGTAGAGGTAGTTCGACCGCACGATGGTGGTGTTGCGCCCGGTATTGCCACCGCCGATCCACCCCGCTTCGAGCACGGCCACATTCGTGATGCCATGGTTCTTGGCTAGGTAGTAGGCCGTGGCCAGGCCGTGGCCGCCGCCGCCGATGACGATGATGTCGTAGCTCGGCCTGGGCTCGGCATCGCGCCAGGCAGGGGCCCAGTCGGCATGGCCATGCCTGGCGGCCGCCAGG
>Ga0208597_1001117_pt1 | contig 10482 bp, 3 predicted proteins | sample LakMenEpi05May12_FD_150673 | JGI IMG/M metagenome (GOLD analysis project Ga0208597, IMG submission 150673) | Freshwater microbial communities from Lake Mendota, WI - 05MAY2012 deep hole epilimnion (SPAdes) | ecosystem: Environmental > Aquatic > Freshwater > Lake > Epilimnion/Euphotic zone ...
TGGCCGTTTTGAGGGTTCTGAGGGAGACGCCTTCCATGAGCTTACCGGGATTGCGGACTTCCACTCGATCGGGAAAGATGGCGATGCGGACTTCATCGGGATCACGGTAGTCGCGGTGGCAGAAGGCATTGATGATGGCTTCGCGGAAGGCCTCACGGTCAATTTCTGGCACATCGATGCGGACGAGTCCATCGAGCCGCATGCCGATGTGAATGTTCTTGAGGATGTATTTTTCCGCTTCCTCGATGAGTGTGAGGATGTCGCCGGTGAAATCGTGTTGGTCGATGATAGTAGCGGTGGAGGGCGTGGCGAAGACGGCACAGCGGAGAGTGAGGGCGGGAGCTTTGCTGAAGAAGACACGGGCGGCATTCAGTTCACGGCCATCGCTGCGTAGGCTGAGGCTTTCGAGGGCGGATTGCGCATTGGTCCAGGGAAGATCGGCTTTGCGGACGTATTGGCGGATTTTTTTCGTGTCAAGTTTGAAGCTTGAATCCTGGATGGGCTCGGAGTCCCAGGTGCTTTGGATGCGGTTTTTCTTGAGAATGATTTTCTCGATTTCCTTGGCGGAGAGTTGACGGTCCTCATCGGCGACGCGCATATAGGCGCGACCATGGGAGTAATACGGTTTCTCATTGCCGGAGAATGCGACACGGATGCAGGTTTTTCCTTCGAAAGAAACGGTGGAAATTTCAGGATAGATTTTGGGCTCGATGTGGGCGGCAATCGATTGGGAGACTTTTCGTAAGGTGGTTTCGGAAACGTCCATGCCGACGGCTTTACCATCATTTCTGATGCCAAACCACAGCTCGCCAGTGCCATGTTTGTTAAGAATGGCCGCCACGGAATTGAGGCCTTCGCTGAGTTCAGCGAGGCTTTTCTTGAATTCGATGGTTTCGGATTCTTGCATGGTCATCATTCAGAAGATGCGGGCATAAGGACGTAGATACCGAGAACATCCATGGGAAGGACGGGATAGACGACGCCGAAGCGCTTCTTTTCCACAAGGGAGGAAAATCGCTCATGGGCCTCGACGAGGTGCTGGCATCTCTGCTCGGCAAGGAGATCGAAGGCAGGGCGGAGCAAGGGGATGGCGGCGACACGCTCGTCGATAAGGCGGGCGCAGCGTTCGGGGGTGAGGTCGCCATAGGGGCGAGCGTTGGCGAGGAGATCGCGGGCTTCCACCATGGTGAGGAGTTCGTTGTCCTGCGGAGAACCGCGATAGCCCCAGAGAAGCATTTCTTCGGCGACGAGCTGGTGGCCGGCGGCGCGCTTTTCTTCGATGACGTTACGGCAGCGGAACATCAGCAGGGTGGTAGGTTTCTGAACGGCGGCGGTGCGCAGGACTGAGGCGCGCGCAGCACAGAAGCGGTTTCGCTCGATGCTGTGGGCGAGAACCATTTGGCAGAGTTGTTCGACGAGTGGATGATTGCGGCCGAGATAGACGTGGCCCTCCGGTGTCGGAGATTCAAAGGAGACTTTGACCGTGGGTTTCAAGGGGAGAAGTGTCTTAGCTGCGGGTGGAAGGTTCGCGGTGTAGAGTAGATAGCCGAGTTTCTCGCGGTCGATCTGAACACCGAAGAGAGTCTTGAGCGAGCCGACGACAAAGGCCTCGACGGCCGCGGGAGAGCCGATGGCCTCGTCATTTTCATGGAGGTCCTGTTCGATCTCCCCGGCCTTGATGGCCTCTTGGGCAAAGATCGAGCGGCGCTGGCTTTCCCGATCGGCGGCCTTTTTATATTTGTCGGAGACTTCGAGTTCGAGTTTTCGGGCTTCGTCGAATTCGTCGAAGCTGAATTCAATCTGATCGCGGGGCGACCTGCGGGTGCTGATCTTGCGTTCGGGATTCAGCAGCAGAGACTGGGTGATGGTGTCGATGATACTTTTGCTATCCTCCGGGAACGGGACGTTGATGCCGGTGGCACGTTTGATTTCGCGGACTTTGCGTAAGATGACGTCGAGCACGACGCCATCGACAGCGCTGTCTTTGGAGAAGAGGAGGTAGGCTTTGACTTCTTTGGCGCGCTGGCCGAAGCGATCGACGCGACCTTCGCGTTGTTCGAGGCGGTTGGGATTCCACGGGAGGTCGTAGTGGAGGACTGCGGTGAAATGTTCGTGGAGGTTTATGCCCTCGGAGAGGCAGTCGGTGGCGATAAGAACCCTTTGCTGATGATTACCCATAGCGTGGATGCGGTCGCGTCGGACTTCATCGGGGTCCTCGGAGGTGACTACTTCGATGGAGGCTTTGGGGAATTTTTTAGCAAGCAGCGGCTGGAGCTGTTCACCGAGGTAGATGGCAGTCTGGATGTAGCGGCAGAAAATGACTGGATAAAAACCGGCCTGAAGCCAGTCCTCGACAATCATGCGGGCAGCTTCGAGTTTGTGATCGAACTTGGGGCCGGTGAGGGCAGCGAGTTCTTTTTCGAATTCGCGCATCCGGCGTTGCTGGGAATCCGACCATCCGTTTGCTTCGATTACTTCGACGGGCACGAGGTCAGATTCGTGGCCTTCCGGGTGATCGTGGACGGGGCTTGCCTCAGCGTCCTTTGTGTCGTCAATCAGTTCACCGCCGAGCTTAGAGCGGCGCGCCCTGAACATGGCGACACCGGCAGCGGGGCTGGACATCACTCCGCGCAACAGGCCAAGCGCGGTCCAGTAGTGAACGCGCTTCTGGCGGTCTGGTGCATCTTCCCCGGCGACGAGATCGCGCGCGAAATCGAGCACCTTGTCGAAGAAGTCGATGTAGGGTTTTGAGAGATCGTAGTCGAACTCGCCAGAATCACGTTTGGGAAACGGAGTTTCCTCGTTCATCCATTTCTCCACGTCCTGGCGGCGGCGCTGGATGAATTGACGGGCAAGACGCTGACGATCGGCCTGCGGCGCGGTGGCAACGTCGAGATTTTCAAAGGAGGGATCGAGTAGACCCAGTAGCGAGCCGAATTCCTCGGGTTTGCCGCTGTGTGGAGTGGCCGAAAGCATGATTAGGTGCTGGCCGGGTTTGGCTGAGATGGCCTTGATGAGTGCGTGCCGTTGCTGCTGGGACGCGGCGGCTCCTTGCGGACGGGCGCATGTATGAACTTCGTCCACGATTACCAGTTCTGGGCACTCGTTGATAAAGGTGGCTCTGCGACTGTCCTGTTTGATGTAATCTACGGAGAGAACTTGGAACGGGTAAAATTGATAGACAGAGGTGTCGCCCTGGATTTCTCGGTCCAAGCGTGCTTGGGTGTTGGAGCGGATGACCACTGCCTCGACGCCGATCTTGTCTCGGATTTCCTGCTGCCACTGATCGCATAGGTGAGGTAGGCAGATCACTGCGAAGCGGCGGATCTTGCGGCGGTCGAGCAGTTCGCGAACGACAAGGAGTGCTTCAATCGTTTTACCAACGCCAACATCATCCGCTACGAGCAGGCGGACGGTTTCCTGACGCAGGGCCATGACCAAAGGCACCATCTGGTAGCTGCGGGGACGGAAGGAAATGCGGGCGAGCGCCCGGAATGGCCCAGCACCACTGCGGAAGGCAAGACGGGCAGCATCGTGGAGAAATCGGGCGCGCGCGAAGTCGCCTAGATCCTCAGAGCCGGGTCGGGGAAACTCCGCGTCGTGGGGTTGGTCGGCAGCTTCCGCCAGCGGGAGGAAGATTCCCGTGGCCTCTTCATCGGAACCGCCGAGAGGCTTGATCATAAGGATCTCTGGGTCATCGGAAGGCTGCACTACCCAGTCTCGCTCGCGGATTCTAACGAGCGTGCCGGGTTGTCTATTGATTGTTGCGGGCATGGGTCAGCGGACTTTTTTAAAGATGTCGGGATATCGGGTGACGATTGTGGCGAGATCGTCCTTGTAATGATAGACAATGACTTCGTCGCCTCGGTTGCGGATGGCTTCCCGCTTGGCGGCGTCGGCGGCGATGACTCCCGCTTCATCATGGGGCGTTCCGTCGCAGAAAACCCAGGTGTCGGGTGCGTAGAAAAAGTCAGGGCACACATACAGTCCAGGAACACTCTTCTGAGCTTCGTCGGGCAAGCGGCAGCCTTCCTTGAAGAGGAACTTGAGGAAAGTTTCTTCGGTGGACGAGTTGGGGTCCTTGTCCTTCATCAGGCGCTCGAACTGCTGGTCATAGGTTAGCCCGCTCTGAGAGGTCCGGACTTCGATGGAGCAGGTCGCCATTTTGTTCAAGGCATCCTGAATCGTAAAACGATTAAGAATCAGGTGATGAGGTTGGTTGTAATAGCTGAGGAGGTCATCGTAGGTGGCGCGTTCGTTTCGGGTATCGTCGTCGAAACGGCAGAGACGAATTGCTTCGGCGACGACGCGCTGAAATGCGTCCTTGTCATTGGCGATTTCGGACAAGACTCCGAGGCTGCCCTCGCTGGCTTCGTAAAGGAACAGATTCGGGGTGTCGGCTCCGCCCATGGGTTGTGCTCCAAGTTCCGAGGATTCGATCTGAAAGGAGTTCTCGATGGCACGTTTGAGCGCATACATCAGGGAGAGAACTCCGTCACGTGTGAGACCTAGACTTTTTACCGGCTCAATGTAGAGCGCATCCGCAGTGGAGTGGGTTTGGATGAGGACGGAGCGAATCTCCTCATTGGATGGGGCATCCTGATTGTTTTTTTTCCAGAACCCAGTGTTCATACCGAGAGGGAAGCCATCATCCTTGCGGCCACGGTCGCGGCGGTTGAGTTGAACCAGGCGGGCGGCGGGAATGAAGGCGAGCTGAAGAAGATCGTCGCCCCCTGAACGTACTACGGCACGCTGGACGCGGGACATGTCACCATCAGGAACAGAGAAATAAGTTTCGATTTCAAATCCGAGTCGGCGGCGCTCTTCCTCCTCGCAGGTGATGAATTCACGCAGCTCGGCTTTGCACTCGGTGAGAGGTAGCACATCAGTGAAGTCCTCTCGGTTCTTTGACTCGGTGAGGTCCACGCCGGTGAATGGACAACAATTAAGAGTGCTTTCGGCATCGGCCAGCCAGTAACCCGATGAGGTGCAGACGCGTACAGTGCGGAGCTGGGTGGGAATTTCGGGCTGGATAATCTGATTGATGCGGAACTTCGCGCCATTGTGATAGATGATGTTACCCGGACCGAATTCGCGGAGAGCAACGATGCGAGGTCGGGAAATATAGTCCCCGCCATCACCTTCTGTGACGAACACTCGGACTGGAAGGCGGGTGAAATTGTAGCCTGGCAGGAAGCCTTCCGAGGCAAGGTAACGGAATACGTAGAACTCGGTCATCTCGGTGCCATTGCCGGAGCTTTCGTTCTTCAGGAGCTTGAGCTGGATCGAGGCCTGATCCTGAAGCCGCTTTTGCTGGCGGTATTCGTCGCTTCCGAAAATGAGCAGGCCGCTTTCGATGCTTTGCGAGGCCTTTGTGAGGCTAGTGCGGGCTTCACGGTAGAGGGTGCGCCAGCGCGCAAGCGATTGGTTAAGTGAATCGGGAAGGGCGGCAATATGATTGTCCAGCCAGTCGGGGGTGAACCAACGCTGTTTTCCAAGCTGGGTGTGGAGCGGGCCTAATAAAGATCGAAAATGATTTCCGATTCGGGTGCGTGTTGCTGGATCCAGCGTAAGGCGTGCGCGGACGTCGGGCCGCAGCTGAAGTTGAGGGTGCTCGACTTCGAGGATATCTGTAACGGAATCGTGGAGTTGGGGCAGGCCGATGTCCGAGAGGACAAATGAGTTAAGATGCGACTCGACCAGCTCGCGATTGGCTAGATCCAAACGCGGCGCCTCGACAGAACCAGCTACGAGCTGTTCACGGTTTTGGAAATAATGACGGTCGTGCGGGGAATAGGATGAGCAATAGGTGAAGACCAGTGCGGCCTGACCGCTGCGACCGGCGCGTCCGCTGCGCTGGGCGTAATTCGCTGGGTTAGGCGGGGCATTACGCATGTGGACGATGCTGAGACTGGAGATATCGATACCCAGCTCCATGGTCGGGGAGCAGAAGAGAGCGCTGATCGAATCGGCGCGAATTTTCGCCACATCTGGTGTTCCATCGGACAACTTCCACTCTGCCCGGAATTCCGTCTCGCGTTCGATGCGCGGTTCGTTCTTGAGCTGGCCGGTGTGATCCGCGCCCCGGAGATTCTTAAGTGTGGAAAAGTCCGTCAGGTAGAGCGTTTGGAAAAAGTGGTTCGGCTTTTCGCCATAGTCGCGGTAGCTGCGGAGTTTAACCTCGTCGCGGCGGACAGTATTCTGATCACCGGCACGCCATAGGATGTGGTCGAGCTTGAGTTGATAGACGAGCACTTCTTCGTTGGTTTCCGAGCGCGCCTTGCGGGTGGCCAAGTAGTCCGCCCGGCAGAGGGCATCGAGAAGGGCGGGTAGGAATTCGTCATAGTCCTTCCGATTCATCAAAGTACCTGCGAACTCCTCCTTGATAAAATGTTTGACGTATTTGCCAAAGGCGCTGGCAAGCCCAAGCGATCCGCTACGGTTTTCTCGACGGTTCAGTTTGCAGGTGCGGAGGAAGGATGGCCGAAAGATCTCAGGTCCTTCGAAGGCCCAAGGATTACGAAGCGTGTCTCTGAATTCCTTGTCGGCTTCGATCAGATGGGAGGATTCCAGCAGCGTCTGACTGTGGATGGCGTATTCGAGGCGGAAGTAATCAAGGACATTGCGGAGGAAGGCAGTGCGTTTCGCGAGGTCAAGATCGCGGACATAGGGCACGTTCGCCCAGCCAGGCTCGTGAGCGGCATTTTCCGTGAGGTGCTCGTAGTCGATACTGAGAAGAGCGCACTTTTCAAGGTTGGGAAGAATGACGCGCCAACCGCGGCGGAGATCGTGGATGGCCTGGTATGTGAGGTAGCGGCAGAACGACTGATCGTATTGGGCGCGAACAGTCGGAAAAGGATTAGTATCTGAAGACCGGGCATAACTTGCAAAATCGAGCTTCAGATCTCGGAAGATTGCTTCGCCGATCTGCTTATAATTGAGGGTTTGGCTCGGTGCCGCAGCAAGGGCGCGGGCAATCGCAGCGCGGACGCGGACGACTCGAATGAAGTCGTTGAAGTGACCTGCTTGGAGAGCGGCGTCCTGGCGGTTGTCGGTGAAGCTGAGTATTTTCTGATCCTTCACGTGAAAACCACGTGCAGCCATCTCGCGGAGAACAAGAAACGAAGTGATCGTGGTGGAGGTGCTACGGCCTTCGTTGCCAAGGGTGGTGAGCTTGGTGCGCTCGTTGGTATTGCCATCAAAGAAAAGTCCTGCGGTGGGATCGAAAAGCAATCCCTTGGGAGCCGAACGCATAAACCAGCCCCTGAATGGTAGAGATGAATCTCCGGATTCCACATGTCCCTCAGCATCGTAGGACACCAACTGAGGCATGCGGTCGGCGTAGTCCTTTTTGACCTTTTTGGCATCTAGGTTCTGAATCCATACGGGCGGCAGGTTTTCCAGATCCTCATCCGGATTCCAGATACCGAGGTCTCCCGGGATGACGTATCCAGCAACGTGCTCTTCACTGGTGGACTCTTGATTGGTGAAGTCTCGGGGCAGAAGTCGACCGTTCTTCGTATCGTGAAAGACACAGATGTAGGTTTTCCCTGAAGCCCTGCTGAAGACGTGGGGGAAAATGAAGCGTTCGCCAGCATTGTCTGAATGATGGACTCCTGGTTCGAGCGTGACGAATCGTTCTCCAGGCAAGCCGAGGGTTGCATAGACGGAACCGGTCTGGGCAAAAAACTGGTGAAGGCGGAAAGGCAATACGGTGTAGCGCTTGCCAGACTTTACGAGGTTGAGGTTGATTTCGCTGATCCACAAAAGCAGGGATCCCAAGTGGCTCGCACAAGCTTCCTCGTCCTCACCGCTATCAATTGCTAGAATTTTGGCAATTTCCGCAAGTTGCAGAGGAGTGCCGCGTTTCAGTCTACCGCCTGCATTCTGATCTACGCTGAGCGCTATCTTCCCCTCCAGCCAAAGCGCGGTGGGGAAAGTTTGAAGCGTCTCAACTCCCGAAGCGGAAGGGAGTGGTGCCCGGACAGCATCTGAAAGGTCAGCTTTTGCGAGTTGTGTTTCCGAGCCTGGCAGGGATCTGGCCAGCGTTTCTCCGATGATCTGGTCAGAGCTGAAAGGATCGCCGAAAATCTGTTCCGCTACGCCTGCAACGGCTCGACGTTGTTCCTCATAGCTGCCGGAGGAAACCATTGTGGCAGAGGTGCCGATCGTCGTTACGGGCGACTTACAGCAACCCCGGATACGCCGGATAAGCATCCCGACATCCGCTCCCTGTCTGCCTCGATAAGTGTGGAGTTCGTCGAAAACCAGGAACCGCAGCGATGCATAAATCGAATCCCTTATTTGCCGCTCGCCATGCCGGGTGAGCAAAAGCTCCAGCATCATGTAGTTAGTCAAAAGAATATCCGGCGGGTTTTCGAGGATTTGCTTGCGGACTTCCGATTTCGTTTGACCCGTGTAGGCTGCGTATTTCAGTGGGAATTCAGATCCGGTCTCGGTTTCGTAGGCATCGGCCAGCTTTTTCAATTCCTCAGCTTGGGAATTGATAAGTGCGTTCATTGGATAGACGAGGATCGCCTGCACGCCCTGGCCAGCTCCAGAGCGGAAAAGATGATTAAAGATTGATCCGAGGTAGGTCAGCGACTTACCAGAACCCGTGCCCGAGGTGACCACAAAGCTGCGTGGCTGCGCACCTAGCCGTATGGCCTCGATCTGGTGGGTGTAAAGGGAGAAGCCTTTAAATACCCGGCCAACCTCTGGGTGCAGAGTGCCGTCCGCGACTAGTGAATCGACGGAGCCGTTTTTCTCGAATGAGGGATTAAACTGTATGAGCGGCTCTGGCCAGAGTTTGCGGCTTCTGAGGGATTCCTCAACCTTTGCTCGGATGTCATCGTCGTGAATGTCGATAAAGCTCTGGATGTAATCCTTGTAACCTTCGAGAATATTTGAATGCAGAGAGAGCGCGTCCATTTTGAATTGAATTTTATGGGAGCAGTTTCAGAACAGGACGCATGATTTTGTCCATGGTAGTTAGCTGGATCGTCACCCAAGCAAGATACTCGGGCCACCTAGACTCGTCTTCTAAGTCGATTTCTTGACACCAAACAGCGACTCGGCACGCCTTTGCATCGGGTAGCTCCTGCCAGTCCAATTCAAAACCAAGATCTCGTTCTATCTTGTCTTTGTAAGACAACAAGTTAGCGAAGTTGGTTTTAGAATCATCACCGGAAAAGTAGAGTTCGACGCCAAGGCGATTATGTCTGGTGTTAGCAGTGACACAGAGTTTCGCCCCAGCGCGACCAATCGACAAATTCAACCAGTGCTGCGCGCGCGGTTTCTGCGGGCGTAGGCCACTTGAGGAATTTTTCATATGCTCGATCAGAGTGTTCCAGAATCTGAGTTGAAGCTGCTTGATGGTGGAGCTTGAACTCGCTGCACGCGCCTGCTCCCGCCCGGATTTCACCCAATCATTTGGTTTGACTATGACCTCAAATTTGGGTGCCAGCGGCGAATCTCCAATTCGCCAAAGCTCGACCTCTACAGCAAAGAAGCTCAATTCGTCGGTAGTATTCTCGTTGAGGAATTGGAGTGCTGCTGCGTGTTCAGGGCGAAAACTTTCGGCGATCCAGATGACCTTGCGCGCGCCAACGCCAGCAGCATAGGCGAGGATCTGGCCAAGGTGAGTGTGGTTGGTTTTTTCAAGTTGGTTTTCGATGATCACCTGGTCCTCTCCATCGGCGCAGAGGATATCGAGCTTAAAGTCGCCGACTTGATGTTCCACAGCGACGCATTCAAGGTCGCTCAAACCAATAGTATCGGCAAGCATTGTGAGGTTTTCACTTTCGGCAAGCCACGGAGTAAAGTCGCCGGACTCATGCTTCCACGCATCCCGAAGCGGCACCCTTTCTAATTTGCTCAATATGGCTTTCATCAACAATCTGAGAAAGGTCTAGCAGGTCGCCGATTTTTCTCAAGGAATAAATATACTAGTGCGTAGTATTTTTGTAACAATCTACGAAACGGCAATCATCACCCTAAAACGCGGCGTATGTCGCCCTTCGCAATCCAAGAACGGCTCTTCTGCTAGAGGTATTAGTTCGCGCAGAAGAGAGCGGAAGCGTTGGAAGGCTTTGCTGACGCGTTCGTATTCGGCTGCGTAGGTGGGTGGGTTTTCCCAGTATCCTTTGCTGCCGATCTGGATGAGGATGCCGAGTGGGTGGTGCTTCGATAGCTTACTGCGTTTGCTAAACGAGTGGATTTTATCCTGTCCGGGGGCTTTGATGCGGATGGATTGATTGCCTGCTAGTTCAATCGTGATCTTCTCCCAAGTGAGACCGTTGCCAGTGTGGATGAGTGCCTTGGTTTTACCTCGGGAGGGATTCGCGGTGGCAGGGATCGCTGGCAGATTGGTGGTATTTTGTGGCGAGCTTTCGCGCGCGCGAAGGTGATCGAACAAGACGACGAATTGATGACCGCAGCGTTGCCGGAGGTCTTCCAACTCACGATTGAGCCAACGGTTTG
>Ga0208597_1001122_pt1 | contig 10447 bp, 10 predicted proteins | sample LakMenEpi05May12_FD_150673 | JGI IMG/M metagenome (GOLD analysis project Ga0208597, IMG submission 150673) | Freshwater microbial communities from Lake Mendota, WI - 05MAY2012 deep hole epilimnion (SPAdes) | ecosystem: Environmental > Aquatic > Freshwater > Lake > Epilimnion/Euphotic zone ...
GGCCACCGCGTCCAGCCGGTCCTGTCGCCGCGCCGTGAGGGCGAGGTCGTAGCCGTGGCTGGCGAACACCTTGGCGAAGGCGGCGCCGATGCCGGCGGAGGCGCCGGTGATGAGGCAGAGGCGGCGGGACATTTCGGCTCCGGAATCAGACGCTCGAAGAATGGCCCGCCGCCGCCTCACGTTCAATCGTCGGCTTACGCGGGCTCGGCCACGCGCGCAGCGGCGGTCCAGCGCTGGGCGACCTTGGCCACGCGGCCGCCGAACAGCCGGGCGGTCTTGCGATCGCCCGCTCCGGGGGTCACGTCAGGGCCGGCGTTGTCGGACTGGGTCATCAGGCCGAGCGAGGAGCCGATGCGGTTGACGCCGGTCTCAGCGCTTACATCGCCCGTGGCCGCGCCCGCGGGAATGCCGGCGGAGACCCAGATCATGCCGTGCTGGGCGGCCAGCACCGCGAAGTCGGTCAAGGTGTTCAGCTTGTCCCCGGACAGGCTGAGCGAATTGGTGAAGCCCGCCGCCAGCTTGTCCTTCCAGGCCTGGGTGAACCAGGGCTTGGAGGTGGCGTCGATAAAGGCTTTGAACGGAGCGGAGGGGCCGCCCATGTAGGTGGGGGCGCCGAAGATCACCGCGTCGGCGGCGGTGATGGCGTCGAGGATCGGACCGAGGTCCTGGTCGGCGCCCGTGACGCGCAGGAGGACGGCCTGGGCGCCGGCTTCCTGAACGCCGGCGGCGACTTCTTCGGCCACCACGGCGGTGTGGCCGTAGCCGGAATGATAGACGATGGCGATCGAGGCCATGGGGGAGTCCTTTCGTAACCGAAACTGTGCCGGTTACATAAACCTGACCGCGCGCACTTCAAGGGGACTTTTCCTGAAAACGGCGTCAGTCGAACTTTAAAAGGTCGCCCACGGTGATGTGCGACAGGCGCTCGGCGGCGGCCTGATCGGCGGCGGCGATGGCCTTGCTGACCTGCTTGGGGATCTTCTCGCCGATGGGACAGCCCTTGGCGCCGGGCGGCGGGCACCCGAAGTGGGCGCATCCGTTCACCGCCCGCAGCACCTGGTCGAGGCGGATGTCGCCCGGCTGGAACAGCAACCACGCGCCCCCCGTGGCGCCCGAGCGGGTGCCGATGAGGCCGGCCTTGGCCAGCATTGCGGTGATGCGCCGCACCACCACCGGATTGGTAGGCATGGAGGCGGCGAGGGCGGCGCTGGACACTGCCGCCTCGGGACCAAATGCGCCCTTGTGCGCCAGATAGGCGAGTGTGTGGGCGGCGACGGGAAATCGTTGGCTGTCGGACATATTCTTCCAGCGCTTAATTAGTCATCCGACCGCTGAGCGCAATGCGTTACGCCATTGACAAGTCAAATCGGGCGATTGAATGGCGTCGAGTTTCGGAGTATCGCGGCGCGCCGCTCGGACGGTGCAACGATTGGAACGTACGAGATCAGTTGGCTCGCGTTCCGGAGGAACCCCATGGCTGTAGAAGCCTCTGGCGCCGCGACTCCCCAAGCGAGCGCCGCTGTACCGCCCGCGGACGATCGCGGCGCGTCTTCCGAGCCTGCCCCATCTGCTCATCATGGCCAAAACCATGGGATCGTCGGCGAGTCGCTGAAGCATCCGGGATTCCTGGTTCTGGCCATGGGCTCGGTGGGGGTGGTGTTCGGCGACATCGGCACCAGCCCGCTCTACGCCTTCCAGGCCGCCATGCAGCAAGCGGCCAAGGACAAGGTCACAGACGCCGCCATTCTCGGCGTGGTCTCCCTGGCCCTGTGGGCGCTCTTCCTGGTGGTGACCATCAAGTACGTGCTGTTCGTCATGCGCGCCGACAACAAGGGCGAGGGCGGGGTGCTGTCGCTCATGGCCCTGGCCGGCCGGGCGCTGGGCAAGCGCACCCAGTTGGTCTTCATCCTCGGCGTGGTGGGCGCGGCGCTGTTCTATGGCGACTCCATCATCACGCCGGCCATCTCGGTGCTGGGCGCCTTCCAGGGCCTGCATGACGTCCCCGGGGTGGAGAATGTCGCCAGCCCCCGCATCATCACCTTCGCCTCGTTCTTCATCCTCATTGGCCTGTTCCTGATCCAATCCCGCGGCACTGCGCGGGTGGCGAGCCTGTTTGGCCCGGTGATGCTGGTCTGGTTCGCTGTGATCGCCTTTCTGGGCATCTTGCACGTGACCGATGATCCGGGCGTGTTTCTCGCCCTCAGTCCGCATTTCGCCATCCTGTTCCTGGTCAAGCACGGCCTCGTGGGCCTGCTGGTCCTCGGCTCGGTGTTTCTGACGGTCACGGGGGCGGAAGCGCTCTACGCCGACATGGGCCACTTCGGCCGCTGGCCGATCCAGGCCTCCTGGCTGTTCCTGGTGCTGCCCGCGCTGGCGCTGAACTACCTCGGCCAGGGCGCCTACGCCCTGAAGGCGCTGGCCATCGCGCACGCCCATCACCAGGCCCTGGACAATCAGGACTGGTTCTTCGTCATGTGCCCGCCGGCCTATCGCCTGCCCCTGGTGGTCCTGGCCGTGTTCGCCTCGGTCATCGCCAGCCAGGCCGTGATCACCGGCGCCTATTCCCTGTCCCAGCAGGCGATCCAGCTCGGTCTTCTGCCGCGCATGGACGTGAAGCGCACCTCCGAGACCCAGTCGGGCCAGATCTTCATCCCGCAGATCAACACCTTCCTGATGATCGGCGTGCTGGCCCTGGTGTTGGTGTTCCAGAACTCCGACAACCTGGCCGACGCCTATGGCCTGGCCGTCACCGGCACCATGCTGGTGACCACCATCCTCGCCTACATCGTCACCCGGCGCATGTGGCACTGGAAGCAGCTGCACTCCCTGGCCCTCATCGCCCCGCTGATCCTGCTCGACTCGGTGTTCCTGTTCGCCAATGGGCTAAAGATCGCCACCGGCGGCTGGCTGCCGCTCACCCTCGGCTCGCTGCTGTTTGTGATCATCGCCACCTGGGTGAAGGGCACCCAGCTCTTGGCCGAAAAGACCCGCCGCGACTCCGTGCCCCTCAATGATCTCATCGAGATGATGCGCGCCCGCCCGCCGCATCGGGCGCCAGGCACAGCGGTGTTCCTCACCTCCGACCCCGACGTGGCCCCGGTGGCCCTGATGCACAATCTCAAGCACAACAAGGTGCTGCACGAGAAGAACATCATCCTCACCGTGGTCACGGCCGAGACGCCGCGGGTGAAGGACGCCGACCGCGTGCGCATCGAGCCGGTGAACGAGGACTTCAAGAAGCTCTTCCTCACCTATGGCTTCATGGAGAGCCCCAACGTCCCCAAGACGCTGGGCCTGTGCAAAAAGCAGGGGATCAAGTTCGACATCATGGCCACCTCGTTCTTCCTCGGCCGGCGCTCGGTGGTGCCCTCGGCGCATTCGGGCATGCCGGCCTGGCAGGACAAGCTGTTCATTTTCCTGATGAAGAACGCCGCCAACCCCACCGACTTCTTCCACATCCCCCCTGGCCGGGTGGTGGAGCTGGGCGCGCAGGTGACGGTCTGACCGGACGTTGGTCGCGAGTGAAAACCCGGTCCCGACTTTTCCTCGACCAGCGCTTTGAGACGCGCGTTCTCCGATCGGCCATTGACCCCGGACCCATGCGTCCCTAAAGCGCGCGCCTGAACTTTCCTGCGCCGCTGAAAGGGACCGCCATGTCCGACGCCCGTCCGCCCAAGAAGGTCGTGCTCGCCTATTCCGGCGGCCTCGACACCTCCATCATCCTGAAGTGGCTGCAGACCGAGTATGGCGCCGAGGTGGTGACCTTTACCGCCGACCTCGGCCAGGGCGAAGAGCTGGCCCCGGCGCGGGAAAAGGCCCTGCTCTTGGGCATCAAGCCGGAGAACATCTTCATCGAGGACCTGCGCGAGACCTTCGTCCGCGACTACGTCTTCCCCATGTTCCGCGCCAATACGGTCTATGAGGGCCAGTACCTCCTCGGCACCTCTATCGCCCGCCCGCTCATCGCCAAGACCCAGATCGAGATCGCCCGCAAGACCGGGGCCGACGCGGTCTGTCACGGGGCCACCGGCAAGGGCAACGACCAGGTGCGCTTCGAGCTCGGCTACTACGCCCTGGAGCCGGACATCCGCGTGGTGGCCCCCTGGCGCGAATGGGACTTCAAGAGCCGCGAGCACTTGCTCGCCTTCGCCGAGGCGCACCAGATCCCCATCGCCAAGGATAAGCGCGGCGAGGCCCCCTTCTCGGTGGACGCCAACCTGTTGCACTCGTCCTCGGAGGGCAAGGTGCTGGAGGACCCGGCGGTGGAAGCGCCCGAGTTCGTGCACCAGCGCACCATTTCTCCCGAAGACGCGCCGGACAGGCCCACCGTCATCACCATTGACTTCGAGCGCGGCGACCCGGTGGCCATTGACGGCGAGAAGCTGTCGCCGGCGAGCCTGCTCACCCGCCTCAACCAGCTCGGCCACGACAACGGCATTGGCCGCCTCGACCTGGTGGAGAACCGCTTCGTGGGCATGAAGTCGCGCGGCGTCTATGAGACCCCGGGCGGAACCATCCTCTTGGCCGCCCACCGCGGCATGGAGTCCATCACCCTCGACGGCGGTTCCATGCACCTGAAGGACGAGATCATGCCGCGCTATGCGAGCCTGATCTACAACGGCTTCTGGTTCGCCCCTGAGCGGGAGATGCTGCAGGCGCTCATCGACAAGAGCCAGGAGGTGGTGTCGGGCCAGGTGCGGGTGAAGCTCTACAAGGGCAATGTCACCGTGATCGGCCGCGAGAGCCCCTATTCGCTCTATGACCAGGATCTCGTCACCTTCGAAGAGGGCAAGGTGGCCTACGACCAGCGCGACGCCGGCGGCTTCATCAAGCTGAACGCCCTGCGCCTGCGGGTCCTGGCCCAGCGCGACAAGCGCTCGGGGCGCTAAAACCCCTCACCGCTCCTTCGCGAACCGGACCACGGTTCCGTTGAGGTCTTCGGCCACGAGGATGGCGCCGTCGCTGGCCACGGCCAAGCCCACCGGCGCGCCGCGGGGGCGCATGCCCGTCACGGCGTCCCAGTCGGGCGTCAGCATCAGCGGCTCAGCGCCGGGGCCAAGGCGGCCGTCCTCCAGCCGATAGGGCAGGCGCCGCGCCGGTCCTTCGTCGGACGCATAGACGCCATAGGTCGCCCCCGGTTTGGCCACCGGAACCCCTCGAGCGTCCACCGCGAAGGCGACGAGGTGCGCGCCGGTGGGACGATAGCCGTGCCAGGTCATCAGGAGCCGACCCTCCAGCTCGGGGAACATGGCCCCGTGATAATAGGCCCCGCCCAGCGGCGCGGCGTGGGGCGGCATCAAGAGCACGGGCTTCTCCCGCCCGTCCTTGCAGTCGAACGCGCCCTTCCAGATCGGGTTTTGGCTGTCGAGATCATAGCAATAGGGCCAGCCGTAATGGGTGCCCGGGCGGATCACGTTCACCGTCTCGAACGGCTCGGCGCCCGAACTGAAGTCCATGCCGTTCTCGCCCTGTATGAGGGTTCCCGAGCTGTGCCGCACCAGCACCATGGAGTTGCGCAGACCGCGGGCGATGATCTCAAACTTCGCTGACCACTTGCCCGACCCGAGATAGGAATAGCGGCGGATGACGGCGCGGGGCGAGGCGCCCTCCGACTGACGGCAGCGCGTGGCGCCGTCCCGGGCGCCGGCGGAGGTCTCGCACTGGTCGGTGGGGGCGCCCGTGGCCACGATGAGGTCGCCGTTGCCGTCGAAGAGGAACTGCACCAGCGGATGGCGGTTGGTTCCGTGGGCCATGTCCGGCAGGCCGCGCACCACCGGCACGATCGTCGCGGCGGGATTGGGTGCGGCCAGATCAAAGCGGAAGATGCGCCCCACCTCGCCCACATAGACGGCGCCGTCCGGGCCTTTGGCGAGGCCGTGCGGCAGGTTGAGCCCGCCCAGCAGCCGCTCCAGCCGCGGGGTCTGGCCCGGGACCACAGTCAGACGCCACACCGCGCCCTTGCTCTTGGCCCAGCCGGCGAAGTCGGACACCAGCCAATGCTGCGCGTCGAGGGCCAGAAGCGCGCGGGGCGATTTCATGGAAAGCCCGTCCGCGGTCTTCAGGTCGTGGGAAGCCACGAGCCCCGCGCACACGCCCGGCGCGGTTCCGATGTCGATGCGGGGAAACCCGCCGCACTGGCCTCCGGCGAGGCGATAGGGCCCCGCGGCGGCCGTCGAACCAAGCACGAGCGCCAGGGCACAGGCGATCCACCACGTGATACGCATCAGGAAACCTCCCCAGGGGCGCAGGCGGCTTCGATTTTACAGGCAATCATGGCAGGCTTGCGAAAAGGAATCAGCTGCTGCGCCTTCCGCGCCGCCGAGAACGGGGTTTCACCATGTACAGCATCGTCGGTCTGGTCACCCTTCTGGCGCTCGGCCTCTATTTCTGGATGGGGCTGAATGTGGGCCGGGCGCGCGGCCGTTTCGGCGTCGCCGCACCGGCCACGCACGGCCATCCGGAGTTCGAGCGTTATTTCCGGGTGCAGCAGAACACCCTCGAGTGGCTGGTGATCTTCCTGCCCACCTTCTGGCTCTGCGCCTATTTCATGAGCGACTGGGGCGCCTGGGCGGTGGGCGTAGTCGCCTTGATCGGCGTGGTCTGGGTGGTGGGGCGGTATCTCTACATGACCGGCTATGTCCGCGACCCGGCCCACCGCAGCCGCGGCTTCGCCATCCAGGCCTTCGCCACCGGCCTCCTGTTCCTCGGCGCGGTGGCTGGCGCGGTGGTCACGGGCATCGCTTCGATCAATCCGTAAGCTGAGGCGCCTGTGGCGAGGGCAATTATCCTTGCTGCAGGTTTCGCGACAATTTTGTGAAGCTTCCGTTCAGCTTGCCGGGCTTAGCCTCCTCCTAGCGTCAAGCGCATCGAGAGGAGGCGGTGATGGCGACGACGGACTTCGAAACTCAAATTCGCGGCGGACGACTGACCACGCTCGACCTGCTTTACCACCTGCCGGACCATCCCGGCGTGTTGCAGCAGTTCCTGTGGCAGACCCTGGATCAGGCGCCGGATTTCCCCCGCATCCACCAGTTCCTGGAGTTCTGGCGGCGGGAGATCGACGCGGTGATCCACTCGGTCACCGTTAGCGCCGCCGGAATCGTCATGCCGGCGCGTGTGCGGTTTGCGGCTTTCGATCAGCGCCTGCACTGACGCGCGCCTTCCTTTTCTTCCTCCGCGCCAGACGGGCTTGATCGCGGTATAATGCCGCAGCGGGGGCCCGTCTGGACGAAGGATGGCGAAGATGAAGTGGATCCATTTGGCGGCGGCGGCCGCGACTGCGCTGGCGCTCAGCGCCTGCGAAACCGCGACGCCTTATCAGCCGCTTGGCACGGGGAGCACCTCCGGCGGCTACAGCGATCATCAGATCGAAGCCAACCGTTTCACTGTGAGCTTCTCGGGCAATTCGGTGACTTCGCGCGAGACGGTGGAGCGCTATCTGCTCTATCGCGCCGCCGAATTGACCCTGAACTTGGGCTATGACTGGTTCGAGGCGGCGGACCGCCACACCGACCAGCAGACCCAGGTCTATAGCGATCCGTGGGTCTATGGCGCCGGCTGGGGCGGCGGCTATTGGGGACCGCGCTGGAGACTCTATCGCCATGGCTATTGGGGCTATTGGGACCCCTGGATGGGACAGCCGTTCGATGTGGAGACGGTGACCCGCTACACCGCCAGCGCCGAGATCGTCATGGGCAGAGGGCCGAAACCTGCCGGCGACCGACGGGCCTTCGACGCCCATCAGGTGATCGAGCATCTGGGCCCCAGCATTCAACGGCCGAGCGCCTAGATTCAGACACCCCACAAGAAACGGCGGCGAGACACCAGTTCTCGCCGCCGTCGCTCTAGCCAGAGCATTTTCCGAAAAGTGGGAACCGGTTTTCGGACAAAAAATGCTCTAGATTCAATTGCGTATGAGCAAAATCCGATTCCGATTGATCGGATTTTGCTCTAGGCGTTCAGCTTAGTAGCCGATGCGCCGGCTGAGGTGGTTTTCCTCACGGTTCAGATGACGTTGTTCGCCGCGGGTGATGTAGCCGCCGTGGTAACGCCCGAAATAATGCTCCTGGCGAACGATGCGGCGATCCTCCCGATGCAGGCGCATGGCGTCCCAGCGGCTGATCTCGCCGCGACGGTATTCATGATTGATACGCCGGTTTTCCCGCTCGGCGCGATACAGCACCTGAGCCTGACGAGGGTGCTCGTAGCCCCAGGCCGGATCGGCGTTGGCGGCCGTGGACGCGGCGAGCACGCCGCCGGTGGTGAGCATGACGCCGAGGGCGACGGCGGCGGTCTTGAGGAGGTTGCGCATAGCTGTTGATCCCTTGGGCTCTGGGCGGCCGCCGAGTGCGGTCGTCGATGAGGGGACCAGGATTAGAAGCGCGCGGTTGAACTCGATCTGAACCCGGCGAGTCAGGTTCTGTTCAGACTCGCCGGGCGGATCGAAGTCTTTTTATGAAGCGGGTCGCAGTTCTTAGTGCTGGAACTGGCGGAAAACCGGTTCCCACTTTTCCTCGACCCGCTTAGAGCCGCGCCGGAATGCGCACCGGCAATTCCTCGTAGCCCTTGACGAAGAAGGACAGCACCCGGCGCGGCTCGCCCACCACCTCGATGGTGGGGAAGCGCTTGAAGATTTCTTCCCAGATGATCTTCAGCTGCAGCTCGGCCAGGCGGTTGCCCACGCAGCGGTGGATGCCGTAGCCGAAGGACAGGTGGCCGCGCACCCGCGGCCGCTCAATCCAGTAGCGGTTGGGGTCCTCGATCACCTCTTCGTCGCGGTTGCCCGAGACGTACCACATCAGCACCTTGTCGCCTTCGCGGATCTTTTGGCCGTTGAGCACGAAGTCCTGGGTGGCGCGGCGGCGCATATAGGCGAGCGGCGTCTGCCAGCGGATGGTCTCGGACACCATGCTGGGGATCAGCTCCTGGCGCGCCCGCACCAGGTCATATTGATCAGGGTTGAGGTTGAGGGCGTAGAGGCTGCCGGAGATCGAGTTGCGGGTGGTGTCGTTGCCGCCCACGATCAACAGGATCAGGTTCCCGAGGAACTCCATCTGATCCATGTTCTTGGTGGCCTCGCCATGGGCCAGCATGGAGATCAGGTCGCCCTTCGGCGGCGCGTTCACCCGCTCGTTCCACAGGTTGAGGAAATAGGCGGCGCATTCGTAGAGCTCGGCCTTGCGGGCCTCTTCAGACTCCACGATGCCAGAGTCCGGCGCTGCGGTGGCTACGTCCGACCAGCGGGTGAGCTTGCGCCGATCTTCCCAGGGGAAGTCGAACAGGGTGGCCAGCGTCATGGTGGTGAGCTCAATGGACACCTTGTCCACCCAGTTGAACACCTCGCCGATGGGCAGATCGTCGAGGATCTTGCCCGCCCGCTCGCGGATGATCGGCTCTAGCTTGGCCAGGTTCGGGCCGGCGACGATGGGGCTCACCACCTTGCGCTGATCGTCGTGCTTGGGCGGGTCCATGGCGATGAACATGGGCAGCTGGAAGTCTTCGTCCTGGTCCGGCAGCACGATGGTGGGCTCAGAGGAGAAGACCTGGTGGTTCGTGTCCACCGCCATGATGTCGTTGTACTTGGTCACCGACCAGTAGGGGCCTTCCTCGTGCTCGGTGCAGTAATGCACCGGCGCCTCTTTGCGCAGGCGCTCGAAGTAGGGCCACATGGAGTCGCTCTGGAAGAGCTTCGGATCAGCCACGTTGATCTTGTCGAGCGGCGTGGAATAGGCGGCCTCGCGCGCGGCGGCGACACGCTCCGCCTTGGTGGCGATGTGGCTCTGATCGGCCATGATGTGCTCCCTACGTGTTTATGTTTCTCACTAGCCTAATCGCGAATTGGCCGACTTGCACCGGGGGCGAATGAAAAAAGTGACGCCGGCGTCGCGAGCGAGCGCTTGACGGACGCGTCTCAGCTAGGGGATCGACGGATCGAACCGTGATCGGCGCGGCGCTTCACCTGGGAGACGAGCATGCGAAAGACCTTGGCCCTGTTGCTGGCGGCCGTTCTGGCGCCCACGAGCCTCGTCGCCGCGCCCGCTGGCCAGACCGCCGCCGACCGTCAGCTGCCGCGCTATGATCATGTCTTCGTGATCGTCGAGGAGAACAAGAACTACGAGCAGATCATGAGCCCGGAGGCCGCGCCCAACATCGCCGCCCTGGCCAAGACCTACGGCTACGCCAGCAATTTCTGGGGCGAAGTGCACCCCTCCGAGGCCAATTACGTGGCGCTCTTGGGCGGCGACACCTTCGGCATCCACGACGACGACGCCTTCTATTGCAAGCCGGGCTCGGCGGACCGCTACTGCTACGGCGCCAAGGAGCCGGGCTATCCCGACCACACCGTGACCGCGCCGCACTTGGGCGATCAGCTGGAGGCGGCGCACAAGAGCTGGAAGGGCTATTATGAAACCCTGCCGGAGCCGGGTTCGCTGGCCGTGGCGGCGGG
>Ga0208597_1001125_pt1 | contig 10426 bp, 8 predicted proteins | sample LakMenEpi05May12_FD_150673 | JGI IMG/M metagenome (GOLD analysis project Ga0208597, IMG submission 150673) | Freshwater microbial communities from Lake Mendota, WI - 05MAY2012 deep hole epilimnion (SPAdes) | ecosystem: Environmental > Aquatic > Freshwater > Lake > Epilimnion/Euphotic zone ...
AGAGATTCCAAATCCCGAAGACAAATCTAACATAAAATTGTTGTTTATCAAATAGGTAATTCCGCCATCAAAACTGTGATATGGTTTTTGATTTTGCGGTATAAATCCAAAAAGTTCAATGTAACTTCCCAATTTCTTAGTGATGGAATATCCTGTTGCTGTTGTGTAAATAAATGTAGGCTCAGCAGAAAACCCATCCCATTCTGCTCCAAGATTATAACTGAACGACATTCTTTCTGATAAAGTATGTTGCATTACAAATCGAAATTCAGGCCCGATGAACTCAGTTTTAAAGTTTTTTGAAGCCATATTTGGTAAGGAAATATGAGCAATAAATGATGTTTTAGGGATTATGCCTTTTTCTTCAGTCAATTTCACTTTGAAACCAACATATATAGGAGATAATCCGTTGAATTTCTCATTTTTTATTTCTTCCCAAAAAAATTCGGTTATCAATCTCAACTCAAAATTTTCATTTACACCATATTTCCATAACGTTGAAGGTAAACTTAATGATTTACTAAACGCATCATTTTTTTGAAAAGTAAAACCGGTTTCCACTTGAAACATTCCTTTAGGTACAAGAGCAGGAGTTTCCGTTTGATCAGGTCTATCCGCTTGAATAGGTTCAATTTCTTGAGAATAAATAAATGTTGAAGATGAGATTAGAAAAAGTAGTATTTTAGTTTTCATAAATTTAATTTTAGACAAATCTAAAAATATTTTTTAATATTTTATAAAAAAATGTATATTTGTCGAAAATAATTAATCAAAAATGACCATTTCTGAAGAAAATTACATCAAAGTTATTTTTCATTTATCGCATGTTTCTCCAAAAGGCGTAAATACTAATGCTATAGCAGGAATGTTAGAAACAAAGGCATCATCAGTTACAGATATGTTGAAAAAGTTATCCGAAAAAGAGTTGGTTGCATATCAAAAATATCAAGGAGTTACTTTGACAGAGAAAGGTTTTCATTCGGCAAAAATGATTGTAAGAAAGCACCGTTTGTGGGAAGTTTTTTTAGTTGATAAATTAAATTTCTCATGGGATGAGGTTCACGAAATCGCAGAAGAATTAGAACATATAAAATCGGAAAATTTGATAAATAAATTAGATGCATTTTTAGATTTTCCATCGTTTGACCCTCATGGCGATCCTATTCCGAATGCTGCTGGTGAGATTAAAAAAGTCATTAAATTATTATTATCCGAAACGGAATTAAATATAGAATATCAATGTGTTGGAGTTAAAGATTCTTCGTCAGAATTTTTACAGTATTTAGACAAACAAAAAATTGCCTTAGGTTCAAAAATTAAGGTCAAGGAGAAGGAAAGTTTTGACGATACTTTACTAATTCAGATTGATTCAAGAGAATTAACAATATCTAATAAAATTGCAAATAATATATACGTTAACTAATTATGTTTCAAACAATTTTAGATTATTTCGAAAGTATTGACCCTATTTTAGCGGCTTTGTACGCTACATTATTTACTTGGTTTTTAACAGCATTTGGAGCATCATTCGTGTTCTTTTTTAAGAATATGAATCGAGTAGTTCTTGACGGAATGCTAGGTTTTACTGGCGGTGTTATGATTGCGGCAAGTTTTTGGAGTTTACTCGCACCTGCAATTGAAATGAGTGAAGGTGAAGGATTTGTAAAAGTAATTCCAGCTGCAGTTGGATTTGGATTAGGAGCACTTTTTATTTTTGGATTGGATAAAATTCTTCCACATTTGCACATTAATTTTCAAGAAACTGAAGGAGTAAAATCGCCATGGCAACGAACTACATTATTAGTTTTGGCAATTACACTACACAACATTCCCGAAGGTTTAGCCGTTGGAGTTTTATTTGGTGGAGTTGCTGCCGGAATTCCCGAAGCATCAATTGCTGGAGCTGTAACCTTGGCAATCGGAATTGGCATTCAGAATTTTCCCGAAGGAATCGCCGTTTCAATGCCGTTACGCAGAATGGGAATGAGCCGTTGGAAAAGTTTCATGTACGGACAATCATCAGCTTTAGTTGAACCAATTGCAGGAGTTTTAGGTGCGGTTGCAGTTACATTTTTTACACCACTTTTACCTTATGCTTTAGCATTTGCAGCAGGAGCAATGATATTTGTAGTGGTTGAAGAAGTAATTCCCGAAACCCAACAAGATAAAAACACCGATATTGCCACTTTAGGATTGATAGGAGGATTTATTGTAATGATGACTCTTGATGTAGCTTTAGGCTAATATTCGTATCTTTGATAGATGAAAAAACTATTTTTACTTTCAATCTTGTTTTTCAGTTTTTCGCTTTTTTCGCAAAATTCTGAAAAAATTACGACCAAAAAATGTATTCCAAAAAAAGGATTGCATTTCAAATTAAAAAACGTTTTTAATGATTCAAGATGTCCACAAGTTGTTGATTGTATTTGGGCTGGAGAAGTTTCGGCAATTGTAGAAATTTACAAAGACAAAAAATTGGTTGAAGAGAAAACACTTACATTCAATTCTAGAAACAGTGAACAAAACAACAAATGGTTTGAGAATTATTTTACTAAAAAAATAAAAAGTGTTTCAGTTATGCCTACTAGAAAAGAAGGCGAACAGATTAACCCAAAAAAGTATTTTATAAATATTGTTTTTAGTGATTAATTACAACCACAATCATCATCACCACAGTTGTTTTTTTTCTTTTTTGAAAATAACGGTTTTAGTATAAAAAATACCGCTATTGCAAGTGCTATGTATACTAAAACCGTTTGTGTCATTTTAAATATTATTAAAGCTTAGCGCCAATTGATATGTAAAAAGTTCTGCCTTCTCCTGGTAAAATTCCTGGTCCTGGATAACCTCCAGCTCTTCTAGTTGCATAATTTTCATTAAAAAGATTGTTAATGCCACCTCTAATGTTATAGTTTTCCAAAAACTTGTATTCTGTCGATAAATCAAAAACATTATAGTTTTCTAAAAGTCCTGTTATTCCATTTGCAGATGGCGCAACAGTATTATTGGCATCTGTAAAAATTTTACCCGACATTCTATATTGTGCTGTTGCAGATATATTATTGTTACTCCATGAGATGCCAAAGTTATGAATATATCTTGGAGCGTTTTCTACTCTGTTTCCCTTTAAATTGGTTTCTGTAATTGCAATATTTGGAGCGGTTCCTGAGGTTGTGAAGACTGCAAAATCAGTATAGCGACTGTCGATAAAGCTTACTGTTGCAAATACATCTAAATTACCATAAGGTTTGTCAACGTTGAATAATTTTGTAACATTTATGTTTGCAAAACCTTCTATTCCTTTATTTACTGTTTCACCTAGATTCGTTCTGTAAATAAATGTGCCTTGGTTTGGGTCGTTATTTAAAAATTGTCTAGTACCACCAATTCGGTTATTATAACTCAAATAAAATAAGCTAAAATCAAAGTTTAAATACTTTTTGAATGTTCCTCTGTAACCTAAGTCCGCATTGAATCCGCTTGCATCTTTTAAATTTGTATCGATTACATCGGTTACAGCAGGCGGAGTTAAATCAGAAAACAATACGGGTCTATACGCTTGTGTAATATTAGCATAAATATTTGTAGTTCTGAATTTGTATTCCAAACCTAATCCAAATAATGGTTTGCTTCGTGAAATTGTTTTATTTGGAAAAGCTATATCATTAGCGCCACTAACTCCAAATCTGCCTTCGCCAGTGTTTTTAATGTATTCATAACGAATTCCTGGTGTAATACTAAGTTTTTCGGTTACTTTAAATTGATTTTCTGCAAAGACAGCTACATTTTCTGTAGTAAAATCTATATCTCGTGCATATCGTCCTTCAACAGACAAATCAAAATCTGACCCTCTTGTTCCTGTTCCTTCTTGTAATCGTTGTGTATTTGCTTGATAAATTCTAACGCCAAATGCCAAATTACTTTTTATTTTTCCAATTTCATATTTAAGAATGTTTCTATTTTCAACACCAAAATTTTTGTAATAATCTCTATCTAATCTTCTATTCGAATAATTATTTGTAGTTGTACTTATAGCGTCAATAGTATTTGGCGTTGCTGTAATTCCAACACTATTTCGCTCTCCAATTAATCCGAATAATTTAGTATTAGATGAAAATTTATCATTGATTTTAGTGTCAAAATTGATTGAAAACACATTCCATGGAGTTCCAAACCAGTTTCTTTCTCGTAGTGATTGTCTCGAATTTGCAGTAAATTGGTCATCGGTTAAACCTCCGGCTTGTTGCATTTTATAATCCATATTGGTATATTCTGCCGATAATTTTGTGTTTTCAGTAAATCGATATTCCACAAAAGCATGGGTATTTCTAACAGTATATTCGCTATTTTCTCTCCATCCATCTGCACTTCTAGAATGATTGTAAACGTAGTAGGAAAATTTTTTATAGGCCCCACCAATAGCGTTATAACTACTCATTAAGCCATAACTACCAACTGTATTTTGTGTTTCGAAAGAAAACTTCTTTTTTGTTTCCCTTTTTAATTGATAGTTCAACATGCCGCCGAATTGTGGTCCGAATTGCAATGAAGAACCACCACGTATAAGTTCAACCGTTTCAACAGCTTCTAATGGTGGATTATAATACGCTTCTGGATAACCAAAAACGTCAGATGAAATATCGTAGCCGTTTTGTCTTGTATTTAGTTCCCAACTTCTGTTTGGACTAAGCCCTCGAACACCAACATTAATTTGAATGCCAGAACCTTCGTTTTCCCAGATAGTTACACCAGGAACTCTAGAAAATATCTCTCTGGCATTGTTAGTAGTAAAGTTTCCATTAATATTAGACAACTTTAACACTTCGTTCTTTTTACCCGAAAACAAAACATTTTCTTTAATTTCAGGCATTCGCTCCGGACTTTGTTGTTTACTAATTATTAGTACAGGATTTAATTTTTTAATAGTATCGTTTAAAGCTAAATCATTTTCTTGTGCGTTTGAATACAGAGCAAAAAAGCTTACGATTACTAATATATAGTTCTTCATTTTATTTAGATTAATTCTACACAGCAAAAATATAAATTAATTCTTATTTAGACAAATTAAAAATAATAAAATTTTACAAGTTATTTTTATTGTAGTTTTTTTCAGTTGCTCAAGATTTTCATAAGGTTTTTTGATTGTATTTTTACTGGAGAAGTATCGGTAATTTTAGAAATTTACATAGACAAAAAATGGTTGAAGGGAAAACACTGACATTCAATTCTAGAAACAGTGAAGAAAACAACAAGTGGTTTGAGAAATTATTTTCTAAAAAAATAAAAAGTGTTTCATTATACCTAATTAGAAAAGAGGGTGAAGAGATTAACCCAAAAAGTATTTTATATAGGTTTTTTTAGTGATTAATTATAACCACAATCTAATCACCACAATTTTTCTTAGTTTTTTCTTAAGAACTTTTTATAATAGAAAAATCAAATCAATTGCTACTGTATCCTAAACTAATATTTCTTGTAGTTTTATATTGTAAAGTTACAACTTATTTTATTTCAACACTTGATAGGCAATAAATGCTACCAGATAAGCAAAGCCACTCATAAAAACCAACTGAATTATCGGCCATTTCCATGAGTTGGTTTCTTTTTTTACAATAGCCAATGTACTAACGCACTGCATCGCAAAGGCATAAAAAAGCAATAATGAAATTCCCGTAGGAAAGTTAAAAACCTTTGATCCATCGGTGTGAACTTCGGCTGCCATTCTATTTTTTATGGTGTCTTCTTCGTCACTGTGACTGCCAACGCTGTAAATGGTTGCCAAGGTTCCAACAAAAACTTCTCGAGCTGCAAACGAACTTACAACCGCAATTCCTATTTTCCAATCGTATCCTAATGGTTTTATTATTGGTTCAATTGATTTTCCGACAATTCCAATAAACGAATTTTCTAGTTTGTATGCACTAACTTGATCGTCTAAATATTTCTGACTGTAAATAACATTTTTTGCGGTAAGCTGTTGTTTTACAATTTGATCTGCGTTATTAAAATTTTCCCCTAATCCATGCGAACCCAAAAACCAAAGTACAATTGACAATGTTAAAATGATTTTTCCAGCTCCAAAAACAAAAGCTCTCGTTTTTTCTAAAACATTTATAGAAACATTTTTGAACATCGGAATCTTATAACTTGGCATTTCCACCACAAAATATGATTTTGATTTTATATTCAGAATTTTATTTAAAATATAAGCTGAGAAAATAGCAACACCAAAACCTAAAAGATATAAAATCATCAAGGTTAAACCCTGTAAGCTCATAAACCCAAATAATTTTTCGTCTGGAATTATTAGTGCTATCAAAATGGCATAAACTGGTAATCTTGCTGAGCAAGTTATAAATGGCGTGACTAGAATAGTGATTAATCGTTCTTTCCAATTTTCAATATTTCGTGCGCTCATAATAGCAGGAATAGCACAAGCAGTTCCCGAAATTAGAGGTACAACACTTTTTCCTGAAAGCCCAAAACGGCGCATAATTTTATCCATTAAAAAAACCACACGACTCATGTAACCACTTTCTTCCAAGACAGAAATAAATAAAAATAGAAAGGCAATTTGTGGAATAAAAATCAAAATACCGCCAATTCCTGGTATAATTCCTTCGCTAATCAAGTTAGTAAACTCGCCAGCTGGAAGACTGTTTTTTGCATACGAAGCCAAGTTGGCAAACGAACTATCAATAAAATCCATAGGATATTTAGACCATTCAAATATAGATTGAAATATTCCAAACAAAATAATAAAGAAAATCAAGTAGCCAAATACTTTATGAGTCAAAATTCTATCCAATTTTGCTCGAACATCAGTTGCTTTTGAATGATCGATTTTTTGCCCAATTTTTAAAGTATTATTTATAAATTGGTACCTTTTTATGGTTTCCTTTTGTTGCAATCTTTTTAAATCTGCATGCGATTTGGTAAATGAACTTTTTAATTCTTTTCGCTCTAAATTCAAAAAATTTACGTCTTGCGTAATTACCAACCAAAGTTTGTACAATAGTTGATTTGGAAATGCTTTTCTAAGCTTGTCAAAATACTCAACATCAATACTTGAAGCATTTAAACAAGGTTCAGTAGAAAGATTTTTATAATTTAGAATCAGATTTTTAATCTTTTCAATTCCAATATTTTTGCGGGAACTAACTAATGCGATTGACGTTTTCAACTCACTTTCTAAAAAAGGAACGTTAAGTTCAATTCCTTTCAATCTCATTCGGTCACTCATATTGATAACCAAAAGCGTTGGCAATTCTAAATCTTTTATTTGAGTAAAAAGAAGCAAATTTCGTTTCAAATTTTCTACTTCGGTAACAACTACAACAACATCTGGAAAGTTTTCATCTTTTCGATTCATCATCAGTTCAATTACCACATTTTCGTCAATTGAACTAGCATTTAAGCTATAAGTTCCAGGTAAATCAATGATAGTAGCTTTTACATCTTCCGAAAGTTTGCAAACACCCATTTTCTTTTCAACCGTAATTCCAGGATAGTTTCCAACCTGTTGATGCAAACCTGTAAGTTGGTTAAAAACAGAAGTTTTTCCCGTGTTCGGATTACCAATTAGCGCAACTTTGATTTCTTTTTGAGCCATTAATTTTGAGTTTCAATGACTACATTTATCTCTTTTGCCGTTTCTAATCTAATTGCCACATGCGAATCATTCACATTAAAATATAGCGGACAACCAAAGGGGGCGATTTGAATTAACTCAACAGAATTTCCCGGCAAACAGCCCATTTCGAGTAGTTTCATAGGGATTTCATCGATATTAAAATCGATAATCGTTCCTTTTTGACCAATTTTTAATTGAGCAATTGAAGTTTTCACAGCTTTATTTAGATTGAATTAAAATACAAAAGTAACTATTTACAAAGAAATTTGCATGATAATTATCATATTTTAAGATTTGGAGCGAATGGCTTGGGCAATATCCGTTATCCATATTCCTGCTGCCTTTCCAAAGCTCGCCAAAAAAGGCGAGGCTTTTCCCTTGCATCAGGGCTAGTTAGCCATTCATAAACCTTTTGAAAACTATTTTTCTTCGTTACAAAGAAAGTTGATGTCTTCTAAAAGTTGGGTTACATTTTTAACTTTTGGATCATTTGTAGGTTGGTCTAGATTGGTGCCATCATAAAATCCTCGAACACGTTTTTTGGAGTCAATCAACACAAAATTTTCTGTATGAACCATATCGTATAATGCTGATGGTTCACCAGTTTTTAAAGCCAAATATGATTTTCGGGCTATGTAATAAATATTTTTTTTATCACCTGTAACCAAGTTCCATTTGCTATCTATGACGCCCTTTTCTATCGCATATTTTTTCAAAACAGGGACACTGTCAATATCTGGAGTTACGCTATGAGATAACAACATAACTTTAGGATTATCTTTAATTCGATTTTGCAACCATGCCATATTTTTAGTCATTTTTGGGCAAATAGTTGGACAAGTTGTAAAGAAAAAATCGGCTACATAAATCTTTCCCTCATACTCTTTCTGAGTAACAATTTTGCCATTTTGATTAGTAAAACTAAAATCGGCAATAGTGTGATTGGCTGCAATATGTTGTACAGTAGAATCAACCATTTCAGGATTTACATCACTCGGGGTGTAAATAGGTAAGATTTTATTCGGATTTAACGCATTATAAAAAAGGGAAATTGTGATAATAGAAAAAAGCACAAAAAAGAGAAGGAATAATTTGTATTTTTTTAGAGCAGCAATCATGATTGTAGTATTTTATGCAAAGGTAGAAATTAAGTAAACATTTGAATCAAACAAAAGTTAAAAATTGTTTCAATGATTAAAATTTAATTAAATTTGGAAAAATTTCCACAAAATGAAAAAAATACTACTTTTAGTATCATTAGCAATCAATTTTTTAGGATTTAGTCAATTTGTTCCATCTGCACCATGGATGAAAGAAATTAATAGAAATAACAAACAATATGCTTCAATTGATGAATTAAAAAATGAGTTCAATAATTACTGGTTAACTCGAGATAAAAACCAAAAAGGAAGCGGATACAAACCATTTATGCGTTGGGAATATCACTGGAGAAACAAGAGCAATTCACAAGGATATCTAATAACGCCCCAAGAAATGTGGGAAGCTTTTAACCAAAAAAAAGAGGTAAAAAAAAATAGTTCAAGCTCTGTCCCTACAAGTATCTGGGAACCAGTTGGCCCTTTAAATCATATCAATACTGGCTCATGGTCAAGTGGTCAAGGAAGAGTAAATGTTGTTTGCGTTGACCCAATAAACGAAAACACAATATATATTGGAACTCCAGCTGGTGGAATATGGAAGTCTACAACTGGTGGAACAAATTGGATTCCACTTTCAGACAATTTGCCACAAATAGGTGTTTCAGGTATAGCGGTTGACCCTACCAATACAAATATAATATATATATCAACTGGCGATAGAGACGCAGCAGATTCTTATTCGGTGGGAATTATGAAATCTACAGATGGCGGCTCAACTTGGGATTCAACGGGTTTAACATTTACAGGAACCAATTCGTTTGCAGGCGATATTGTAATTAATCCAACCAATGTAAATGAACTTTTGGTAGCAACATCAAACGGAATTTACAAAACAACAAATGCAGGTTCAACCTGGAGCCTAGTTAGAACAGGCAATTTTTCGCAAGGAAGCATCAGACTTAAACCCAATAATCCTAATGTTGTTTATGCGGTTTCTGAAAATCGTTTTGTTCGTTCAACTAATTTTGGCTCCACTTTTACTACAATTACAACTGGACTACCTTCAAATTCTGGAAGAATGCTTTTAGATGTAACTCCTGCCGATGAAAATGTAATTTATATTTTGAGTGCCAATACTTCTTATGGATTTCAAGGACTTTATAAGTCAACCAATGGAGGAGATAGTTTTGTTGCTACTAATACTACAACTGATATATTTGAATCTGACCAAGCTTGGTTTGACCTTGCTTTAGCCGTTTCTCCGACCAATGCGAATGAGCTTTACACAGGATGTTTAAATATTTGGCGTTCATTAAATGGCGGAACAAGTTTTACAAGAAGAAACGTGTGGAACAACCCTACAAGTCCAAGATATACACACGCGGATATTCATTATTTGCGCTATTTTGGCAGTAAACTTTATTGCGGTAGCGATGGAGGAATTTATGTTTCGGCTAATAATACAAATTCGTTTACCGATTTAACAGCTTCTGCACAGATTAGTCAGTTTTATAAAATAGCCGTTTCTAAACAATCTGCCTCTAAAATGGTTGGTGGATTGCAGGATAATGGGGGGCATGCATTAAGCAATAATCAATGGAAAAATTACTATGGAGCAGACGGAATGGATACTGCAATCGATCCAAATAACAGTAATTTATTTTATGGTTTTATTCAAAATGGAGGATCACTT
>Ga0208597_1001129_pt1 | contig 10404 bp, 12 predicted proteins | sample LakMenEpi05May12_FD_150673 | JGI IMG/M metagenome (GOLD analysis project Ga0208597, IMG submission 150673) | Freshwater microbial communities from Lake Mendota, WI - 05MAY2012 deep hole epilimnion (SPAdes) | ecosystem: Environmental > Aquatic > Freshwater > Lake > Epilimnion/Euphotic zone ...
CCACCTATATGTATTGATTTGAAAGTATTTTGCGGATTCCCTAGAAAATCACAAAGCGTTTTTATATTGGTCAAATCTTTCTTGAAAGCATCCGCCCCAATACGAGAAAACATAGGAAGTTTTTCAAAAATATAGGCTTCTATTTCCTTGTATTTTTCGTCTATCAACATATAGTTTTTGGGCGGTTAGCGTACACTAAAATTGAATACCAAGGTGCCATAATCCGTCTCACGCTCTTCATTGGCAGTAAATTTGGCTTTTTTAGCGGTTTGAATACATTTGTTGATCAAATCGGAATCAGTCAACGTAGAGCCCTGAGCCTGAAATGTGCTATTAATCACTTTCCCTTGTGCATCTACTTGTACTTTGATAATTATTTTTCCTTCTTTATTGCTATTGTCTACTATTTTTGGAATATTATCTAGCTTTCTGCCTTTGAGTCCACTCCCAATCAATCCTTTTCCAGGCCCACTATTTCCCAATCCTGAATTTTGACCAATATAGTTCGAAGATTTCGAGCCACTAGGGTCTCCCATATTGCCTTCGCCTTCTTTGTTTCCTTGGCTACCATTTCCGCTGCCCTTTCCAGAAAAACCAGTAAATAATGCTTTCTTTTCAATTTTTGTTTCAATAGGTTTTTCTTCTGATTTAGATTCGGTTTTAGATTTGGATATTTCTTTAGATTTATTGTTTTTCTTCAACAAATTTTCTACTACTACAATCTTCTTTTTATCTTCTTTTTTGGGAATATCAACGCTTTCTGTAATTTCTTCATCTTGTACGATCACTTCCTCTTTTACCGTTTGAGTAAAAGGAGGGTTGCCAGGAGCAGGAATATTTACTTGTTCGCTATTTTCTTTTGGCCCCGGTTCATTATCGCCCATGCCTACATCCGAATATCCAAAATCTACCAACAATCCTTCGCCTTCTTCTTTTTCTATAGGCGGTGTAGCTATTTTAAATAATAAAAACAGAAGTACAATTCCAATGCCGTATAGCAATGAAAAAAATAAAGATACAATTCTTCTTTTACGATCTTCTTTTTCAGGATTTGAATACGTCCATGTTTCCATTCGCCTATTTTTTAGAATTTTCGGTAGCCAATACCATTTTTACTTTCAAAGCATTGCCAATTTGAAGAACATTCACTAGGTCTTGAATACTTAAATTTTGGTCAATTCTTAGTACAATCGTTGGATTTTCTTTCAACTCCGCTAGATTCTGTAGACGTTCTTCCAAGTTTTCAATTAAAATTGAAGTCTTTTCACTATTCAGAAAAATAAGTTTATCTTTTGTGATAGTCAATGTGATAGGCTGCTTAGCCATACTCGCAGAAGATTTAGAGTTGGGGAGCATGAGCTTGATAACATTGGGATTGACCAGTGTAGATACAATTAGGAAGAAAAGCATTAGGAAAAACATAATATCATTGAGCGATTCCGTAGCTACTTCTGCCTCTTCTTTTTTTCGCATTCTATATCTAGACATAGTTGTGGTTTTAAATGTTTAATAAAAAAGCGATTAGCCTTTGGAAGGAGAAGAAATGATATCGATAAAATCACCAGTGCCTTTATCCAACGTATATATAGCATTTTTGATTTTTGAAGATACCACAAAATAGAAAAAATAAGCCAAAATGCCTAGGAATAATCCCAATCCCGAAGTAATCATTTTTACATATAAACCTCCAGAAATAGTTTCAATATTATAATCTCCGGTAGCATTGATGGTATAGAAAATTTGAATAACTCCACCAATCGTTCCGATAAATCCTAGCATCGGTGCTAATTTTGAAATTAAGCTCAATACGCCTTCGCCTTTTTCAAATTTGAAGATTTCAAGCCCAATTTGTTTGTCCATAGCCAATTCGATATCTCTTATAGGCATGCCAATTCGATTAAGACCTTTTAAAATAACTCTTGCAAGAGCATTATTGCTTCTATTGCAGTAGTCTTTTGCCGCGCTAATATTTCCTTCGGATACATTTTCTTTAATCTTTTCGATGAAATTAGGGTCTGATTTTCCAGCAAATTTCAAGAAAAGTAATCTTTCTACAAAAACAAATACGGAAACAATGGATAAAAAGAAGATTAAAATAGCAATAATCTGACCTAATGCACCCATTTTAAAAAATATACCAATCATAGTTTGTTCTAAGTTCATCTTTAATAATTTTATTTAAAATAATGCAAATATACTTGGTTAGAAATTAGTTATTTAATTTGTATTTAAACGCATCATTTAAAAATGTATTGTATATTAGTCATAAATATTTACAACAATTCAATTTTTTTATATTATTTTTGCACTCCATTTTTTTAATAGATTCAATAAAGGTTGGAATGATGAAAAAACATGAGATAGCGTTTGTAGGGTTGAAAAACAAAGTGCATCATTTAGAATTTGAAGTGGATAGTGCTTTTTTTGAAGAATTTGAAAATTGTCCTATTAAAAAAGGAAATCTGAAAATAGAGGTATTTTTTGACAAAAAAGATTCTTTTTTTATTTTAGATTTTCAAGTAAATGGAATGGTGTCGTTGGCTTGTGATCGTTGTTTGGAAGATTTTGACTATGAAATGATTTTTGATTTTAAAATTATAGTTAAATTAGAAGAAAGAGACGATAAAATAGGGGATGAAGAAGATGTGATTTATCTGTCAAAAACAGAGACACATTTATACTTGAAGGAGGTGATTTATGATTATATTCTCATCAATATTCCCATTCAGGTAGTGCATCCAAAAGATAAAAATGGGAATGATACATGCAATCCCGCTGTGTTGGAGAAATTGAGTGTAAAAAAAATAGAAGAAGACATAGACCCAAGATGGGCTGCGCTTTCGAAATTAAAAGATTAAAAAAAGTAAATAATATTTAAAACAATAAGATTATGCCAAATCCTAAGAAGAAAATTTCTAAAACAAGAAGAGATAAAAGAAGAACGCATTATAAAGCTGAGGCTCCTACATTGAGTACTTGTAGCGCTACTGGCGAAACGCATTTGAGACATAGAGCGTACATGGTAGAAGGTGCTTTGTACTACAGAGGTAAAATGGTTGTAGAAGCCAAATAATCTAAATCTCAATTTATTTATAAATATTGCCAAAGTTATTAGTAACTTTGGCTTTTTGTGTTTTCATTAATTTTATATTTTCAATATGGTAAATCAAAGTTTTTATAGAGGAATGCTCGTAGCTTTTTTGATAGCACTAGCGGGCGTATATGTCTATCAAAATATACTTCATCCTCCTAAATCTTCCACCGAAGAAGAATCGGTTATCTTATTAAAATCTATAGAAAATATCAGTAAATTGATGCTGGTAGAAGCCAATTTCAATGAGGTGTATACATACAAAGATAAATCTAATGTTTTTTTTGGGATTATTCCTGCCGAAAAAAAAGCTATTGTGGTAATGAACGCCAAAGTTCAGATAGGTTATGATTTGAAAAAAATTAAATTTGAAATCAATAAAGAACGCAAGGAACTTATTATTCAATCGGTGCCTGCCGAAGAAATTGTCATTTCTCCTGATGTTAAATTTTTTGATATCCAAACGTCTACCTTTACCAATTTTGAAGCTGCAGACATCAATAAAGTAAACACTCAAACCAAAAAGAAGATTGAAGAACAAATAGAAACGAGTGGCATTAAGAAAAATGCTAAATTACAATTAGTTCAAAGTTTAAATGGTATTGTAGGTATTACAAATACATTGGGATGGCGCGTGATAGATAATACAAATACAATTCAATTATCTAAATAAACCTGCGCGGGCTTTCATCTGAGATTTGATTTTCACTTTGGGCTGTTTTTGTGCAAAAACAGAGCTTCTCCCTTTTGTGCCTTTTGATAGCCTAGGTTTTTCAAATCCTGGCGTACCCATTTTAGAGGACTTATTAGGTCTAGATGCTACATGGACTCCCGATGATTTGCATGAAAACAAAAGGATACTGATGATAATAAGGGAAAATAAAAATTTCATTTTAAAGTAATCTTATTGCAAAAGTAAAAGGTTTTTATTAAAAAAAGTAAAAAATTACTGAATGCGAATAATTTTATAAATTTTTGAAAACAAATATTCCGAATCATTTTCTTTGTTTTTGATTCCTAAATAATCATATTCGTCTATTCTCGCATAGCCATGAACATGCAATATGTTTTTATTGGAAAGTACAATGCCAAAATGTTCTATTTTTTTATTGCCAAAAAAGATAATATCTCCAAATTTCACATTTTTGACAAGCCCGATTTTCGTATTTTTTTCTATAATTTTATCTAATGTACCCGTTACGCTTATTTGTAGAAATTTGAAAAAGAATTGAATGAGCCCCATTGAATCCAATCCAAAAATGGAGTTGCCCCCTGTTATCATAGGTGCATTCAAGATTTTTTTTATCAAATTCTCTATTTGAGTTGTATTGAGTTTTTGATTTGTAGAAATAGCATTGCCAAAAAAATTAATTTTTTCAAATCCAAAGTTGGCCACCAATCCATCAAAATTATACAAGAGGCTTCCAATGCTAAGGAGCGTATTCCTATTTTCAAATACAATGGTAGAAATAGAGTCCGTTGTATAGAATTTTTCCGATTGAGTCAAAAAATTATATTCTTTTTTTGAAATTATTTTAACTTGAGATTTGGGAACGTAGCCATTATTTTCCAAATTTGAATTTTTTACTTCAAAAAACTCATTTTTTGCACTCAATATTTCAAAAATTTCACCAAAAGCAAAATGACTTTTTACGGTGCAGTTTACAGATAAATCTATATAGATAGGCATATTAGAAAGAAAACAAAATCCGTACTTCATTTTTTATTTTAAATATAAAAAAAATATTTACTATTTTTGAACGTTGCAAAATAAAGTTAAAGTTTTTAAATAATGGCAAAAAAAGTTTATTTAGTCTTGATAATATCATTGTTTTCAATTTTGAAAATGACTTCGCAATGTACGGGATCTAAGTTTGAAAACAAGGTAGACCCTACTTGTGGCTCCAATGGTGTAATTTCTTTTCGCTATGAGCCAGCTCCATTGGGCGTTACCTATACTTTGTATAAAAATAATGTGCCCTATATTATCATAAAAGGAGCTTCTATCAATCTCAGCAATTTGGATGAAGGTACTTATTATGTTAGCTTTAAAGATAGTTCTACGCAATGTGTAGATCAAAGTTCTACTTTTGTGCTTGCAAAAAATGCCAATGCTCTTAAAGCAACTATCGTAATGGATTCGGCTAAGTGTGATAGCAGTAAAAATGGTAGATTGACTGTAACGACATCTGCTGGGACTTCGCCTTATTTTTACAAATGGAGCCAAAATGCATCGCTCAATTCTAATGTAGATAGTACATTGAAGCCAGGGACATATACTATTACTATCACGGATAATGCTGCCTGTAGTATTACTATAGCAGGAACGGTTTATGCAAAAGTGAGCAAAATAAAACTTAAAAGTACATCTATCTTAAATGCAGAATGTAATCAAAATATAGGGAAAATTGATGTAAAAGTAGATGGTGGATATGCACCTATTCGTTTCAGATGGAAAGATTCTACGCGTCAAAAAATGCCATTTGATTCTTTAGCGCCTGGTAAGTATACGGTTTATTTTTGGGATACTTTAGCCTGCGATACTTTTATGGTGAAAGATATTGAAGTTCAAAACATTCCGGGGCCCAAAGGAAATTTGGTGGGTACGGATTCAATTTGTCCCTTAGAGGGAGTAGGGAAATTGTATATAAATGTAACGAGTGGTGATACCAATAATTTGACCTATTCATGGACCCATGCACCTTCCAATAGAACGCGACTTGCCGAATCCTTGGATTCTGGAAATTATGTAGCGGTAATAAAAGATAGAGCTGGATGTACTGATACCCTTAGAAAAAGAATTGAGTTGTATCCCGAAAAACGATTAAATATTTCAGGTAAAACTGAAATGGTAGCTGGACAAACTCAAATATTGAAAGTAGATTCTTCTTTCTATTTTTATGAATTTGTATGGTCGCCTAAAACAAATGCTCGCCCAGCAAATAATAATTATGAGATTTATCCTATAGAAAACACATTATATACATTAGAAGCACGATATGGGCCAAATTGCTTAGCGGTAGCTCGTTTTGCTGTTGCCATAGTTGACTCTATTGATAATATTGTAGTACCCAATATGTTTACACCATACAATCAAGATTCTAAAAATGATGTTTATCATTTGATAACCAATAATACAAACATCGTTGAATCTTTTGAATTTAAAGTTTATGATAAATGGGGAAATAATGTATTCAATGCATATGATTTGAATTTTCAATGGGATGGAAAAGGAACCAATGGTAGTTTGCTAGAAACAGGAGTTTACACATATATGATGCGTTATAATTCAATTTATTCAAAATATGAGAGAATTGTAAAAAGTGGACAAATTTTATTATTGAAATAATTTTTTAAATATAATTGATTTTAAAAAAAGAAGTTAAATGAAGAAGGTTTTTATTTGTGCAATATTAATATTCAATTTACATGTTTTGCATAGTCAAGATATGATTTTGTCTCAATATTTTGCATCACAACCCTATATCAATCCTGCTTTGACGGGTTTTTTTGATGGGAGCTACAGAGTTACGACAAATTATCGTTCGCAATGGAGTACTCTAGGTTCTAGTATCAAGTCTATGGGAGTAAGTGCCGATGCTGTTTTTTTAAAAGAAAAACTTCAAGGAGATTATTTAGGAGTTGGAGTTAGTGCTTATAGAGAAGATCAATTTGGATTTATGACTAATAATATGGCTCGTCTCAATTTTAGTTATAATAAAAAAATTGGATATGAAACTGAACAGTATCTAAGCATTGGAACATATCTAGGGGCTAATCATAATTTTTTGGGTGGAAATTTTATTACTCCAGATCAGAATCCTGAAGATATTCAACGAACAAGTACGATGGGATTTGATGTGGGATTAGGATTAAATTATCAAGTGGTTTTTTCTGAAAATGCTAACTTTTTTATTGGAGCATCTGCAGATCATTTATTACCTATCAAAAACTCATTTTTGAATACGGATACAGAAAAGGCAAGACGTTTTAATTTGTATACTTCTGCCAAAATCAGAATTACGGATTTAGTGTTTATATTACCTACTTTACTAGCTTCAAAACAAGATGCACATTCTCAAATTAATGGAGGAACATCCGTTCAGTTTTTATTTGGAAATTATTCTTTAAATAAATCTAGTATTTCTTTTGGAACATTTTTGAGATATGGAAATAACTCGATAGATGCAGCGATAGGAATGGCTCGTTTGGAGTATAATGGTTTTATGCTTGGACTAAGTTATGATCATAATTTGAATGAGTTAAGTTCAGCTACCAAAGGTTTTGGAGCTTTGGAATTAAGTCTTGGTTATATAGGACTAATTGAAAGAGCGTTTAAATCAAGATCGGACTGTCCTAATACAAAAAATTTCTAATTTTAAACAATGAAAATAGTGAAACTTACAAAATATTTTATTTTTTTAGTATCGTTTTTGGCTTACACCTATGGTTTTTCTCAACTAGATGTTCTATCTAGTAAAGACACCATTTGTCAAGAGAATACTATAACCTTTACTGATACAAATTCAATACCATCAGGACTTAATGTAATTTCTAGAGAATGGACATTTGGAGATGGAAATACATTAACTTCTTCTTCGGCAAATATTACGCATACATACAGCACATTTGGTCTGTTTTCAGTTTCATTAAAAATAAACTATGATATTGGCCCCGCAGTTACAGTCATAAAATCTACTCCAATCAAAGTTTTTAAAAATCCAGTTGCAAATTTCACAATTGATAGAACAACTACTTGTGATGGTGTTACGGTAACATTTACGCCCAACAACATAAATGGACAAGGGACATTGGTTGTTCGTACCATAGAATATGGGGATGGGGCCAAAGACACTAATTTTGTAGCTGTAAAAAATCATGCGTATGCAGTCAGAAGTAATTATGCAGCTACGGTTTATCTCATGGATAATTTTGGTTGTGGCGATACACTTTCAAAAACAATTAGTGTAGTAGCACCTCCGAAAGTATCTTTTGAGCCAGTTTCTTTTATGTGCAAAGATACCATTGTATATTATAATAATACTACTCAAGGTAAAAATTTGCCAAACTATCAATGGAGTTGGCAATTTATCAATACAAAAGGAATCCCTACTTCGCTCAATACAGTAGATGGAATTAACACTTGGGACACATTTGGATTTGTAACAGTGAATCTAAATTTAACAGATATCAATACGGGATGTCAAAGTACGGCCAATTTAGTTCATGTCGTAGATACGATTCCTAGCTTGAATATTACACCGAGTACCGATACCGCTATTTGTTTTGGCGAGTCTATTAAATACAATATACAAAGTGCCAATAGAATCTTTTTTGAAGATAGTTCATGGATGGATAAAATTAGTGGTGACTCTATAGTTTTGGTTACTCCGCAAAATACATATACCTATAAAGTGTATACCAAAAATACAAATTGTCCAAGAGTAGAAAAACAAATTAAAGTGAGTGTTTTGAAAAAATTACCCATCTCAATTTCTGCAAATCCAACTCAAATTGTAGCTGGATCAACAAGCCATTTAAAAGTAAATATAAATGGGGCTTGGGATAGTGTTCGTTGGTCTCCTAGTGCGGATATGACTTGCAGTAAATGTGATTCCTCGGGAGCTTCGCCCCTTTCGTCAACTTATTACAAAGCCAATGTATATTATAGCTTAAATAATAAAGTATGTTCGTCTACGGATTCTGTTTTAATAATGGTTAATCCAGATTGTAACAAAGAAGATATAACTATTCCTACGGGTTTTACGCCCAATGGCGATCTCTTAAATGATGAATTCTATCCAAAAGGATATGCTTTAAAAGAAATTAAAGATTTTAAAATATATAATAGATGGGGAAATCAAGTCTATGGCAATCAAAATTTTAATGCCAATGATAAGCGATTTGGATGGAATGGAAGAGTGGATAATACAGGGGAAGAACTTCAATCGGGTGCATTTTATTATACAATAATAGCAGCGTGTAGCAATGGGAAAATATTAAATTTTCAAGGCGAAATTATCCTAGTAAGATAAAGTAAAATCAATGTATGCAAGATCAAAAAAATAATATAAAAATGAAAAATATCTTTTTATTGTTGGTTATGTTTGTGGCTGGGAATTTGTTTGCTCAAGATTTGCAATATTCTCAGTTTAATTCAATGCCAATGGCTACCAATCCTGCTTTTGCGGGGAATAGTTATTGCAATTACAGAATTAGTGGAATTTATAGAAATCAATGGATGGGTTCTAGTGATTTTAAATCATATCAATCCGCCTCTTTTGGAGGAGACTTCAATCTCGGAAAAAATTCCAATGATTTACAAAATATATGGGGCTTTGGTCTTATTGGAAATTTTGATAAAACGGCTTCAAATACCTTTTCAAATCATTCTTTATACTTAAATTTAGCTTACCATTTGCGTTTTGGAAAAAACTCAAATAGCTTCTTGTCTTTTGGGATTCAAGGTGGTGTGGGACAGCGAGCATTTACTCCCGGTAATTTGATTTTTGACGATCAAATAGATGCGTATGGCGTCAAATACAAGCCATCTACTTCGGAGTCAATTACTAATCAATCTACTATGTATTCGGATGTTAATTTTGGATCTTTATTGACCTTAAATCCTAGTTCGGCTCTAAATATATATATGGGAGCATCTGCGTTCCACTTAACACAGCCAAATGTATCGTTCTCAAATCAAGAGTTCAAATTGCCTACTCGAATCAATTTTCATGCAGGCGCAAATTATGCTTTTAGTGATTTATATTTTTTACCATCATTGTATATTCAATATCAGCAAGTGTCTAATTGGAATTTTGGAGGATATTTGGGCAAAACATTAAAGCCCGAAACTGAGACTACAATGCCAGTTGTTGGATATTTAGGCCTTTGGTATAAAAGTACCGATGCTATTACTCCTGCATTTAGAATGGATCTAGGAAGTGTTAGTTTTGTGTTTAGCTACGATATCCATGTGGGTAAAATTTCAAATAATCAAGGAAGTATTGGATCTCCAGAACTTTCTGTTAACTATTTTGGATGTTTTGGACGCAATTCAAAAAGAACGGGTTGCCCTGCTTTGTAGTTGTTATTTTATAAAAAAGGTCAATAAAATCTTTTTAAATATTTATTTTACTTAAAAATTTTCAATAATGAAAGCTGTTTTTTTAACAAAAAAAACAAATGCAAATAGTGCATTTGAAATAAAAGAAATTGATATCCCAAAACCTAAACAAGGAGAAGTGGTTATTAAAGTAAAATCCTTTGGTCTCAATTATGCCGATGTTATGGCTCGTTTGGATTTATATCCC
>Ga0208597_1001131_pt1 | contig 10394 bp, 5 predicted proteins | sample LakMenEpi05May12_FD_150673 | JGI IMG/M metagenome (GOLD analysis project Ga0208597, IMG submission 150673) | Freshwater microbial communities from Lake Mendota, WI - 05MAY2012 deep hole epilimnion (SPAdes) | ecosystem: Environmental > Aquatic > Freshwater > Lake > Epilimnion/Euphotic zone ...
CCAGGTCGTGCTGGGGTAGGGGGCGTCGACCACGATGCCTTTGTAGAGGCCTTCGGGCTGATAGGGGCGGACGCTCGGTCCGCCGATCTTCTCGGCGAGCAGGCCGGATAACGCGAGGGCTTGGTCGCGGATCTGCTCAGAGGTCAGGCGCACGCGCGGCCCGCGGGCGAGGAGGCGGTTCTCCGGGTCGCGGGCATAGAGCGCAGGCGAAGCATCGCTGGTCTGTCGGTAGGTCGACGACAGGACGATGTTGCGGAAGAGCTTCTTCACGTCCCAGCCGCCATCGACGAAGTCGCGGGCCAGGATGTCGAGCACCTCCGGATGGCTCGGCCATTCACCTTGCGTACCGAAGTCCTCGACGCTCTTCGCGAGACCCACGCCGAAGAGCTGGGCCCAGAAGCGGTTGACGACCACGCGGGCGGTAAGCGGGTGCTGCGGCTGGAGGAACCAGCGGGCCAGGCCGAGGCGGTTGCGCGGAGCATCCTTGGGCCAAGGAGCGATCAACTGCTCGGGCATGCCGGGGTCCGCCTTTTCCCCATGAGCGTCGTAATTGCCGCGAGTGAGGACGTAGGCCTGGCGGGGCGTCGGCATCTCTTCCATCACCATCGTGGTCGGCAGGTTCCGGATGAAGGCCAGACGTTCGGTCCAGAGGGTATCGCGTTCGGTCTGCAGGGCCTGGATGCCGCCGGTGTGACGTCGGGCGAGGGCTCGGTCGGCGACGACCCGCTGTTCGGCGGTGAGCTTATCGGCCGACTGCAGCCAGTAGGCGTGGCGGATCTGCGAGGGCTTCAGGATGGAGGGATAGGTGCGGAACCCGCTGACCTCGCCGTCGAAGGGCTTGGCCTTGCCGTCGGCGCCGAGGAGCCAGTCGCGCTTGGCGGGCGCGCCGGACACGCCGTCATGGCGGATCTGCGTGGGGACTTCCTCGCCGTCGACGAACAGCGCGATCGTCGATGCGTTCTCCTTGCCTTGGATGTGCACGGCGACCTGATGCCAGGTTCCGGGCCGGATCTTCGCGCCGACCGTACGGACGATCGTCGCATAAGCCGGGTAGCGCTGGCTCGCTGCCCATTCAAGTTCCTCGCCGACGAGGCGGAGTTCGCGGCCGCCGCCGTAACTGACCCCGGCGACGTTGCCGGAGCGGTCCAAGGCGCTGATGATCGGGGCGTCGGGCGAGGCTGTCTTCGCCTTGAACCAGACCGACAGCGTCGTGCCGCGTTTGGCGTCCACGTCGGCGTCCTTGGCGAGCAGGCGGGCCTCGGCCGGCTTGGCCGGCTTCGGGGTCTTGGGCTGAAGTTTGGCGTCCTCGGCGGCGAGTCGCGCGCGCAGGTCGGCGGGCACGGCGCCAGGAGCCGGCGTGGCTTGAAGCGCGCGGTCGATCGCGTTCTGGCGCTGATCCATTGCCCGCAGGCGTCGCTGTTGCTCGGCGGTCGGCGTCACGAGCAGGGGGACGGCGTTGGCGATACGGCCGTCTTCGCCGTATTCGTGCACGTTGTTGAAGAATGCGAACATCCGATAGTAGTCCTTCTGGCTGATCGGATCGTATTTGTGGTCGTGGCAGCGGGCGCATTCCATCGTAAGTCCCAGGAGGGCGGTGCTCGTGGTGCGGACGCGGTCGGCGACGTATTCGACACGGTATTCCTCGTCGATGATGCCGCCTTCGCTATTGATGACGTGGTTACGGTTGAAGGCCGTGGCGAGGCGTTGGTCGGACGTCGGCTTCGGCAGGAGGTCCCCGGCGAGCTGTTCGGTGACGAAGCGATCGAACGGCATGTTCGCGTTGAAGGACTCGATGACGTAATCACGCCAGCGCCACATGGAACGGGCGGAGTCGTTGTTGAAGCCGTGCGTGTCGGCATAGCGGGCGACGTCGAGCCAGTCCTGGGCGAGGCGTTCGCCGAAGCGGGGCGAGGCGAGCAGGCGGTCGGCGGCAGTAATGAAGGCCAGATCCCCGCGCAGGGTCACGTCGGCCTCGAAGGCCGCGATCTCGGCCGGCGTGGGCGGCAGGCCCGTCAGGTCGAAGGAGGCGCGACGAAGCCAGGCGGCGGGAGAGGCCGCCGCGGACGGCATGAGTCCCTCGGCTTCGAGCTTCGCCAGCACGAAGCGGTCAAACGGTTGGCGGGCCCAGGCCGCGTCGGCGACCTTGGGCACGGGCGCACGTTCCGGCGGAACGAAGGACCAGTGCTTCTCGTATTGGGCGCCTTGGGCGATCCAGCGTCGGATGAGTTCTATCTGCGCCGGCGTGACCTTGCGGTTGGATTCGGGCGGAGGCATCTGCTCGTCCGCATCGTGCGTGAGCAGTCGCTTGAGCATCTCGCTCTGTTCCGGTTTGCCGGGGATGATCGCCGTGACGCCGTCGTGGGCCTTCACGGCTTCATCGCGGACGTCGAGACGGAGGTCCGCCTCGCGGTGCTTCGGGTCTTGGCCGTGACAGTAGAAGCAGTTCTCCGAGAGGATCGGCCGGATGTCGCGGTTGAAGCGGATGTCTTCGGCGGAGAGGCCCGACAATGAAGCGAGAAGTAAAGCGAGCGAGCGAGGCATGGGGCAGGGCTAGGGCGAAATAGAGTATGGAGTATCGAGTATTGAGTATGGGGTGTCTAGTGCTGGGCTGTTCAGGGTACTTTATTCTTAGGTTCTGAATTCATTCTACCTTGGTCTGTGATGGCTGTCTCGTTTGTGGGGGGCTGAAACGGGTGAGCATTCTTGCCCGGACTTAACTTCGATACTCAAAACTCGATACTCTATACTCTCATCATCACGCGAGTATGTCTTTCACGACATGCCCATGGACGTCGGTGAGACGATAGTCACGGCCTTGGAAGCGGTAGGTGAGGCGTTCGTGGTCGAAGCCGAGGAGGTGCATGATGGTGGCCTGCAGGTCATGGACGTGGACTTTATCCTTCACGCCGCCGAAGCCCATCTCGTCGGTCTCGCCGAACTGGAAGCCGCCCTTCACGCCGCCGCCTGCCAGCATGACGCTGAAGCAGTCGGGGTAGTGGTCGCGTCCGAGGATGTCGCCCTTCGAGGTGCGGCCTTCACGGAAAGGCGTGCGGCCGAATTCTCCGCCCCAGACGATGAGGGTGTCTTCCAGCAGCCCGCGTTCCTTGAGGTCGTTGATGAGCGCGGCGACGGGCTTGTCGGTCGCGGCCATCTTGGCGGTGAGGCCGCCGCGAATGTCTTCCTTCGGGCCGGTGCCGTGGAAGTCCCAACCCCAGTCGAAGAGGTGCACGAAGCGCACGCCTTTCTCGACGAGGCGGCGGGCGAGCAGGCAGTTGTTGGCGAAGCTGGATTCGCCGGGCGCGGCGCCGTAGGCCGCGAGCGTGGCGGGCTTCTCCTTGGAGATGTCCATGACCTCGGGCACGCTGGCCTGCATGCGGAAGGCGAGTTCGTATTGGGCGATGCGCGTGACCGTCTCGGCATGGCCGAGTTCGTCCTGCTGGCGCTGGTTGAGGTCCTTGAGCGCGTCGAGCGTGGCGCGACGGAGGTCGCGGGTCATGCCGGGCGGGTCGTTGGCGAAGAGGACGGGGTCGCCCTTGCTGCGGCACTGCACGCCTTGGTAGACCGAGGGGATGAAGCCGGAGCCCCAGCAGCCTTGGCCGCCGCTGGGCTGGACGCCGTTGGAGATCATCGTGACGAAGCCCGGGAGGTCCTGGTTCTCCGTGCCGAGTCCGTAGGTGGCCCAGGAACCCAGCGAGGGGCGTCCTTGGCGGTTATGTCCGGTGAAGAGGAGCAGTTCGGCCGGCGCGTGGTTGAACTGGTCGGTGTGCATCGCCTTCACGACCGTGACGTCGTCGGCGATCTTGTGGAAGTTCGGGACGGCGTCGCTCATCCATACCCCGCCTTGGCCGTATTGCTTGAACGTGCGCGGAGTGCCCATGAGCTTGGGCACGCCGGTGGTGAAGGCGAAGGTGCGACCCTTGAGGAAGGAGTCCGGGCAGTCCTGCGCGTTGCGTTTCACGAGCTCGGGCTTGTAGTCGAAGATGTCGAGGTTGGGCGGACCGCCCGACATGTGCAGGTAGATGACGCGCTTGGCCTTGGCCTTGAAGTGCGGCTTGCGCGGGGCGAGCGGATTGTCGTTCGCGGAGGAAGCGCCGAGGGCGTCGGTCTGCATCGCATGGAGGGCGATGGCGCCGAGGCTGAACTGGCCGACGCTGCTGAGGAAGGCGCGGCGCGTCTGCAGGCTGAGCTGGGCTTCGCGGAGAGGGTGGATCATCGGGCAAAAGGGGTAGGGGTAGGGTTAGGGACAGGGATAGGACTGATGGGCTCAGCGGCGCATGAGGAACTCGTCGAGGTTCATGATGACGCTGCTGACGGCGGTCCAGGCGGCGAGGGTCGGGAGGTCGGCTCCTTTGTCGGCCGGCCCTAGAGGCATCGTGGCCATCTGGGTGGCTTGGGCGACGTCGGCGCGATAGTCGGCGAGCGACTTGGCGAGCAGGGTCTTGAGCGTCTTGAGTTCACCGGCGTCGGGTTCGCGGGAAAGACAGAGCGCGTAGGCCAGCTTCAGACGCGATTCGTCGGTGGCACCGCCTTCCTTCAGGAGGCGACGGGCGAGGGCCTGGCTGGTCTCGACATAGACCGGATCGTTCAGCGTCACGAAAGCCTGGAGCGGCGTGTTGGAGCGGTCGCGGCGGACGACGCAGGTCTCGCGGTTCGGGGCATCGAAGGTGGCGAAGCTCGGGTAAGGCGTGCTGCGACGCGTGTCGGTGTAGAGGCTGCGACGGTAACGGTCCTCGCCGGTGCTCGTGGCCCAGTCTCCCGAGCCGCCGAAGGCGATGCTCAGGCCCAGATTAGGGCGCATCGGCCGGACGGGCGCGCCATACATCTTGGCGCTGAGGAGGCCGCTCACGGCGAGCGCTTGGTCGCGGAGCATCTCGCCGGAGGGACGGAAGCGCGGGCCGCGGGCGACCAGACGATTGTCGGGGTCGCGTTCGTTGCGCTGCGTATCGCTCGCGGAGGACTGGCGGTAGGCGCGGGTGTTCAGGAGGAGCGAGAGCATCTTCTTCGTATCCCAGCCGCTGGCGACGAACTCGCTCGCGAGCCAGTCAAGCAGCTCCGGATGGACGGGCAGGTCGCCTTGGCTGCCGAACTCCTCGCTCGAACGCACGATGCCCACGCCGAAGACCGATTCCCAGAGACGGTTCATCGTGACGCGCGCGGTGAGCGGGTTGTCGCGGCTGACGATCCAGCGGGCGAGACCGAGACGATTCTTCGGATAAGCATCATCCCAGCGCGACAGGTGCGTGGGCACGCCTTCGTCGACCTGGTCGCCGAGGGCCTGCCAGTTGCCGCGGAGCTGCACGAAGGTCTTGCGACGCTTGTCCGCGGGAAGGTCCTGCATGATCGGCACGGTCACGGGCTTGAGCGCCTCGATCATGCTTTTGGCGGCCGCCAGCTGCTTTCGCTCGGCCGCCGCGGCCGGGGAGACCTGACGGACGTAGTGGTCCGACAGCGTCCGCTTCTGCGCTTCGCTGCGCGAAGGGCGATCGATGGCGGCGGCCGCGAGCACGGCGGCGGGTAATTCCGTCCCGTTCACGGCCGCGGGGTCTCCGGATGTCAGGAGGCGGAATTTACCGAGCACGTGGCCTTTGTGGATCGATCCTTGGGCGAGGGTGACCCGGAGGGTTCCGCCCTTGGGCGTCTTGATCGGCGACGAAGCCGCCAAGGTGAGACGGTGTGAGCGGTCAGCCTGCGGGGCGACGGCCCAGCCTGCGTCCTTGCCGTTGTCACGTCTGACCAGGGAGGCCGCGGGGAAGCCGCTTTGCTCGTGGTCGGCGAAGGCCGCGGAGAACGCGATCGTGGAGGGGCTGCTGGGGTCGAAGCTGTGATCCTTCGCCGGCGCGGGCGTCGGGCCGCTGCTCCAGACGACTTTCCGGGCGGCGTCGAGCAGCGTCACCACGAAGCCGTTCATGCGCGCGCCCGCGCTGTTGTCGGTCCGGTTCCAGACGGTGACCTTCTCGACGGGAGTTTCGGCGGATAGCTCCACTTCCCACCAAGGAGAATCCTGTTCCGCGCTGTGTGCGACGGAGTTCTTCGCATAATCGCCGTTGGTGTTGCCGTCGACCGCGCGGCCTGCGGCGGCGGTGTTATACTGACTGCTGAGCTTGGCCGGGCGTCCCTTGGCGACATTGGCTCCCTTGCTGAAGACTTCGACCTCGGCCAGCTGCAGGAAACGTTTCTTGCCCGGGACTTCGACGCGGACGTATCTGGCGGCTTGAGGCGCGGATCCGGCCGGCGGCAGGATCTGCGCACGGACTGCGGTGACGACGAAGTTGCCGCCAGCAGGGAGGGTTTCCAGTCGTAAGGCGGTCAGTTGTCCGGCGTCCAAGGTTAGGTCGACGGTCTGCGTGTCGGTGTCCGTGCGTCCTTCGAGGGTGATGGTGCCGTCGGCGGCGATGTCGGTCTTACGCTTCTGGCCGGAGGTCACGCGGGCGGGCGCTGGGGCTTTCCATCCGGCGTCAAGCCGCACGGAGGCCTCCCACTTTTCCTGACCCTCAAGCCATGCGGGGGTCGGTGCGGCGAATTTCGATTCCAGCGCGGCGACCTGGCCGTCGAGCTCGGCTCGGCTGGCCTTCTGCTCGGTGGTCATGAAGCTGTGGAGCGGGGCTTCGTCGCGCTTATCGCTGTCGGCGCTCTGGTTGAGGAAGGCGTAGGAGCGGAAGTATTCGGTGATCGTGATCGGATCGTATTTGTGGGTGTGGCACTGCGCGCAGGCCATCGTCGTACCCATGAACACCGCGTAGGTCGTGTTGACGCGGTCGATGACGGCGGCGTTGCGGAACTCTTCGTCGCTGGTGCCGCCTTCGTTCTGCGTCATCGTGTTGCGATGGAAGGCCGTGGCGATGAGCTGGTCTTCGGTCGGATTGGGCAGCAGGTCGCCGGCCAGCTGGTCGACGACGAACTGGTCGAAGGGTTGGTTGCGGTTGAGGGCCTTGACCACCCAGTCGCGGTAGGCCCAGATGATGCGTCCGGGGTCGGAGGGGTAGCCGGCACTGTCGGCATAGCGGGCGAGGTCGAGCCACTGGCGGGCCCAGTGTTCGCCGTAGGCGGGCTTGGCGAGGAAGTGGGCGACGACGTCGGCGTGCTTGGCATCGGCCAGCTGGGCGACTTCAGCGGGCGTGGGCGGCAGGCCGGTGATGTCGAGGGCGAGGCGGCGGATGAGGAGGGCCTTGGGCGCCTCGGGCGACCAGCTCAGGCCTTCCTTCTTCTGGCGATCGGCGAGGAAGGCGTCGACCGGATTGGCTTCGCCGTTCGCGGGCACGGAGGGACGGGCCACGGGTTCGTAGGACCAATGGCGGCCCCACGGAGCGCCTTGGCGGATCCATTCCTTGAGGAGGGCGACCTGCGCGGCCGGGATGGTCTTATGCTGCTTCGGCGGCGGCATGACGTCATCGGGGTCGGTCGATTCGATGCGCTTGATGAGTTCGCTCTGTTCGGGCTTGCCGGGCAGGATGACGAAGTCGCCCTTGCGGTCGCGCTTGGCGTCTTGCTCGTCGTCGAGGCGCAGCTTGCCTTTGCGGCCCTTGTCGTCGGGTCCGTGGCAGGCGATGCAGTTCTCGGATAGGATCGGGCGGATCTGGCGGCTGAAATTGATCGGCTCGGCGGCGCAAGCGGCGGTGAGGAAAACGCCGAGAAAGAGGGTGGCCTTGGTGGGCATGGGGATGGGACAGGCGGCCAGGGAAGGGTGTTCCCCGGCAGGCTGATAAAAGAGACGGAGTGTGGAGGGATTTCAACCCCTCGCTTGGCCGGAATCCGCTGTTATGCTGTCTTTTGTCGCTTAAGGCCGACGGACCTACCGCTTGGCCGCATCTAGGATTCGTCGGAGTTCCGCGGGGTCGGCCTCGGGACGTAGCCGGTTGCGGAGCAGTTCGAGGTCCCGGAGGCCACGTCCGACCGTCGGTTCAATGCCCGTGCCTTCGCCGTAGTCGTTCCAAGTCGCGATCTGCACGATGGGTGCGCCGCTCCGCATCGCCTGATCGAACGAGTCGGCGAAGGTCCGGCCGTCGCGATAATCGATGGAGCCATAGCTCTTGCCGGCGCCGGCTTGGGCATAGAAGTCACGATAACCCGGGAAGGCCACGGCGACGGTGGGCCGTCCGGCCTTGGTCTCGCCCGCATAGAGGTCGGCGAGCTCCTTGGTCCAGGTTTCGGACGTCACGGACTTACCTTCGCTCACCGGCACCCAAGCGAAGGCTCCGTCGATACCTGGTCGCCGGCTCAGGTGGGGCAGGGCGTAGACGAGCGGCTTCTGCTGCAAGCTTGCGCGGATCGCGCTCCACTCGGCTTCGTCGAGGTATTGCGGACCGAAGAGGAACAGGGTCGGTCGTTCACCGAGGCGCACGTAGGCCGGGTCGGTGAGCCAATGCGAGTCGGCCCATGCGAGGGCGGCGGCGAGCTTGGCGGTGGCCTGCGCCCGCGTGAGCTTGCGCTCCTTCATGAAGCGGTGGCCAGGGTTGTCCTCGACGCAGAGCGCGAACTTCAGGCCGGCCTTCTTGAGTTCCGCGATGAGCCGTGTCGTGTTGCGATGGATCATCACGTAGTCGTCGAAGCCGTCCGGCCCGTTCCAGTCGATGATCGCGCCGTCGATGCCCGCCGCCTTCATCAAGGCGACCTGAGTCGCGATGACCGCCGGGTCGCCGGAATCATATGGCCCGAAGGCCGGGCGGTCGTGGCTGGCCAAGGCGCCCTTGTCGGGGTCCGTCTTTTCCATGGTCCAATGCCAGCCCCAGCGTCCGCTCACGGCCTTACTCTCGAACCAGGGCATCACGTGGACTAGGACCATCGGTCGGGGGGCGCAGGCCGGGGGCTCCGCGGCGCCGAGCCAGGCCCAGGTCGTCAGGAGTAGGATTCCCCAGCGGCGCATGGCTGGAGTAGACGGACAGGGTCGGGGTGGTTCAATCCCCAACGAGAAGACCCCGGGGACGTCGTAACATCTCCGGGGTCTTTAAATTGGTCGGGCAGGAGAGATTTGAACTCTCAGCCTCTGCTACCCGAAAGCAGCGCTCTACCAGATTGAGCCACTGCCCGACACGAGCCATAAGCATAGACCAATCCGGGGGGGTGTTTTCAAACTAATTCCGTCGGGAAATTTGCGAGGGGTGTTGGACAGCAGGCTTTTTCAGGCCTACTTTGATTAAATATGAAGTTCGCAGTGCGCCGCTCCCAAGAACGCGGGTTCGCCGATCACGGTTGGCTGGTGGCCCGGCACAGCTTCAGTTTCGCCGATTACCATGACCCCGCCCACATGGGTTTTCGGTCCCTCCGGGTCATCAATCAGGACCTCGTCGACCCGGCGATGGGTTTTCCTCCCCACGGGCATCGGGACATGGAAATCTTCACGTATGTCCTCGAAGGGGTCATCGAACATCGGGACAGCCTGGGCAACCACGCGCAGATCATTCCGGGGCAGATCCAGGTCATGAGTGCCGGCAGCGGGGTGAAGCACAGCGAATATAACCCCTCGAAGACCGACCGGCTCCATCTCATCCAGGTCTGGATCCAGCCCGATCGCCCCGGTCTCCGCCCGCGTTATGCCGAATGGAAGCCGACGGCCGAGCAGCTCGCCGCGCCCAAGGTGCTCATCATTTCGAATGACGGACGTGAGGGCTCGGCGCACATCAGTCAGGACGCCGATGTCTATCGTGTGAAGACCTCGGAGGCCGGCACGGTCGCGCATGAGCTTCGTCAGGGCAGGGGGCTCTGGTTCCAGCTGATCGGCGGCGAAGTCGAGATCGGCGGCGTGAAGCTCTCGCCTGGCGACGCGCTGAAGTCCGAAGAATCCGGCGCCTTCGCCTTCAAGCACTCTGGCCCCGTCGAAGCGCTCCTCTTCGACCTCGCCTGATTCATCCTGCATTCCCCCTAAACTCCATACTCCAAACTCTATACTCTCTCATCATGAGCTCTCCCCACATCCCTCAGAAGTCCCCGATCCCCGTCCTCGTCGAAGCCGGCAAGACCTACTACTGGTGCTCCTGCGGACACAGCAAGAACCAGCCTTTCTGCGATGGCGCCCACAAGGGTTCCGCCTTCACGCCGGTGCCTTATAAGGCCGAGGCGAACGGCACCGTTTACTTCTGCGCCTGCAAGCACTCGAAGAAGGGTGCCCTGTGCGACGGCTCCCATAAGGCCCTCTGAAGTTAGCCCTTCCAAGTCCGGTCATTTAGGCTAGCCTGTCGGGGCTATGAAAAAACTCCCCTGCATCGTCGCCCTGCTCCTCGGCGTGGCGTTCATCTACTTCGGCGTCAATTTTTGGTTCAATCCTCCGAACCCTCCGGCTGGAAGTTTCGTCGCCTTGATGAAGGATTCTGGTTACCTGGGCCTGATCAAGGGGCTTGAAGTCATCGGCGGGGCGCTGCTCGTCCTTCCGCGCACCCGCGCCTGGGGCCTCGTGCTGATCG
>Ga0208597_1001133_pt1 | contig 10389 bp, 9 predicted proteins | sample LakMenEpi05May12_FD_150673 | JGI IMG/M metagenome (GOLD analysis project Ga0208597, IMG submission 150673) | Freshwater microbial communities from Lake Mendota, WI - 05MAY2012 deep hole epilimnion (SPAdes) | ecosystem: Environmental > Aquatic > Freshwater > Lake > Epilimnion/Euphotic zone ...
CCCCCCGCAGCAATACGCCTCGCCACCAGCCGTCCTGGCGCCGGGCGATGAGGGTGGCGTGCAAGACCGTCCCGTTCATGCCTGGGCGGGCGCTTCGGGGAAGGTGACGATGAACCGGGCGCCCGCGACCGAGCCGTCCGGTCCTTCGCGATTTTCGGCGGAGATACGCCCGTGGTGAGCTTCGACGATCTGGCGGGCGATGGAGAGGCCGAGCCCTGAATGCCCGCCGAAGGCCGCGCCTTTGGGGCGTGAGGTGTAGAATCGCTCGAAGATCGTCTCGAGATTTTCCGAGGGCACGCCCGGACCGTTGTCGTCGACCACAACCCGAATCAGGCGGTGATCACCCTCCTGCAGCCGCTGCAATTGCACGCGGACCTCGCCTTCGGGAGGACTAAACGATCGGGCGTTGTCGATGAGATTGCGCACCACTTGGCCGAACGGACTTTCGCGCCCGATGACGGGGTATTCGCCACCGTCGAGGTCCAGCCGCACGCCCGGTTCGCCCTCCCGCTGCGAGGCGGCGTAGACGGTGACGATATCGCCAAGCAAGCGGGCCAAGTCGATGCGCCGAGGCGCCTCGCGAGAGAGTTCCGCGTCCAGGCGCGAGGCGTTGGAGATGTCGGTGATCAGGCGGTCGAGACGGCGGACATCGTTTTTCAACACCGCCAGCAGCCGATCCCGCGCCGCCGGCTTGTCCCCCGAGATTTCCAGGGTCTCCACCGCCGAACGGATGGAGGTCAGCGGGTTCTTGATCTCGTGACTCACATCGGCGGCGAAGCGCTCGATAGCGTCCATGCGCGCTGAAAGCGCGTCGGTCATGCTCTCAAGGGAACGGGTGAGGTCGCCCACCTCATCGTCCCGGGCGGCCAGATCGGGCAGGGAAATGGCCCGCGCCCGCGAAAGGCGCACGCGGTCCGCCGCTCGGGCGAGGCGCAGCACCGGGCGGGCCACCAGACGGTCCAGAAGAATGGAAGACGCCAGCGTGACCGCGATAGCCACCAGGATGAACGGCGCCATGGCCATGCGCTGAGCCGCGACAATGTCATCCACCCCGCCCGCCTCGACCGTGAGCACGCCGAGCACCTGGCGCACGCGCTGGATGGGAATGGAGACGCTGACCACCCGATCGCCCGATTCGCTCATGCGCACTTGCGAGACAGGCTTGCCCGCGAGGGCTTTCTGCACTTCGCTCATTTCCGCCACGTGTGCCTGGGCGTCGCGCCGCCCGGCGGCGTCAGGATCATCCCAGAAGAAGCGCGGCGCATCTGACCGGCGCGCGGGCGGCAGGGGGCGCACCAGCACCTTGTCGGCGATGACGTCCGTATCGGCGATCAGGCGGCCTTTGCTGTCATAGAGACGCGCGCGTTCCGCCCGGGGAATGGCGAGGAGCTCGAGGATGTCCACCGCCGCTGTGGGATCGAGAGAAGGCGTGGGCTCCGGCGAGGTGGCGCCGTTGATGATGGCGTCAGCCAGCAGTTGACCTTGAATGCTCAAGCTGTCGAGGCGTGCTTCCACCAGGCCTCGCCGGTACTCATTGAGCACCAGGAGCCCGATCACCAGCACGGCGAGTCCGATCAGATTGAGGCCTAAGATCATCCGCCCCAGCCCCGAACCGCCGAGAAATGGCGCCCGCGAGCTGCGGTGGGTCGGGCGGTCAGGCTTCGCGGTATCTGTATCCGACGCCATACAAGGTCTCGATCGCGTCGAATTCAGGATCCACCACGCGGAACTTCTTACGCATGCGCTTCACGTGGCTGTCGATCGTGCGGTCGTCCACATAGACCTGATCGTCATAGGCCGCGTCCATGAGGTTGTCCCGACTCTTCACAAAGCCAGGGCGCTGGGCCAGGGCCTGCAACAGCAGGAATTCCGTCACGGTAAGCTTCACCGCCTTGCCGTCCCAGGTGCAGTCGTGGCGGGCTGGGTCCAGCATCAGCTTGCCGCGCCGCAAGGCCTTGGCGCCCGCAGAAACCGGATTGGCGACGGCGACCTCTTCCTCGCCGCGATCCACCCGCGCGCGGCGCAGCACCGCCTTCACCCGCTCGATGAGCAGGCGCTGCGAGAACGGTTTGTGGATGTAGTCGTCGGCGCCGAGGTTGAAGCCGAGAATCTCGTCAATTTCCTCGTCCTTGGAGGTGAGGATGATCACGGGAAGGTCCGAGGTCTGGCGCAGGCGCCGCAGCACCTCCATGCCGTCCATGCGCGGCATCTTCACATCGAGGATCGCCAGGTCTGGCGGGTCGGCCTCGAGAGCCGCAAGCCCTGAGGCGCCGTCATAATACGCCTTCACCGTGTGGCCGTGGCTTTCAAGCGCCATGGACACGGAGGTGACAATGTTTTCGTCGTCGTCAACGAGAGTGATGTTCGCCATTTGTCGCCAAAGATGCGCGTGGACCGCCGTCGCCGCAAGTCGTTGCCGCTGGCTGTGGCGCGATTAAGCCGGAAGTAAGCCCGTTCGGCGACTATGTGAATGCATGAGCGATCGTCAGACCCATTATGAGCTATTCGTGCGCAAGCAACCCGCCGCGCCGTGGGTGCTGCAGTTCGCATCGGAAGATCGCGCCAAGTGCCTGGCGACCGCCGAAGAATTGATCGGCGGCGGCCGCGTCGCGGCGGTTCGAGTCACGAAAGAAGTCCTCGATCCCGAAACACGCGAATTCTCCAGCGCCACCATCCTGACTAAGGGCGACGTTGCGGTCTTGAAACAGCCCAAGAAGGCCGCTGAAGACTTCGCTCCAATGTGCGTCAGTCCGACGGATCTCTACACGGTCCACGCCAGGGATCGTATCGGGCGGCTGCTGGACAATTGGCTGAAGCGGAAGCGCGTCACGGTGTTCGAGCTCCTGCATCGCCCGGACCTTGTCGAGCTGCTCGACGCGTCGGGCATGGAGATTCAGCACGCCGTCCAACGCCTCGCGGTGCCGGAAGCCCAGGCCCGTGGCATGTCAGTGCATGAGATCATCCGCGCCTATCAGGCCTTGATCGACCGGGCCATCGATCGCCTGGTGAAGGACGGCCGCAAGAAGGTGTTTCCAAAGCTCACCGCAGCGACCTTCGCTCAGGCGGTCGCCAAGTGCCAAGGCGAGAGCGAAAGCCAATACCTGCTCGGCGGCGCCGTCGCTGGATTCATCGCTACGGCCCCTGATTGGAACGCCAAGGTGGGGCTCATTCTCGACTTGGTTGAAGCTGCGCCGACCGAGCCCAAGGCCTGCGCCCTGGCGATCCATGTGCTCGAACAGCCCCTGCAGGAAATCCTGGGCGGACAGGGTGCTCTGGCGGAGATCATCGGCCCCGATCAGGACCTGGGCGCATGCCTTGCGTTGCTCACCCGCGTGGCGGCCGAGAAGGAAGCCGCCATGCTGTCGCAGATCGATCCCATGGTCCGCCGGCTGATTCCGCCCGTCGAAGGCGCCTTGGAACGTCTGGCCAAGGCGCTTCAGCGCGAAGCCTTGCGCAATGTGCGCGCCGCTGTGGGCAAACGCATTCTGCGCGAGCTGAACAGCCCGAAACGCCTTCGTCCCAATGACGCCGACGGCGAGATTGCACTATTGCGCGCCCTCGCCATGTGCCTCACCGCCACTGGCGGCAACCTGGTGTCCGCCGAAGAAGTGCAGGACGCGTTCCACGCTCGCTCCAAATCCTTGGTGAATAGCGTCTTCGTCGACGCCTATCTCGCCGACCGCGGCACGGCGATGGACGAGGCCATGGCGCTGGTGAAGCTGGCCGACAACGTCGTCGGCGCATCCAATAAGCGCGATGCGGCGCGGTGGATCACCGCCACTGTGGGCGCCTTGAAGTTCGAGCGCGAGCTGCGAGAGGGCCACGGAACGCCGACTGAGAAGCTGCACCTGCTGGCCAATCTGCAAAGGGCGCTGTCGAAGGCGGGCATGCTGGCCGAAGACCAAGCGGCCGCTTTTGCGCGCATCGGCGACATCGGCGCCTTGGTGGAGGCAGACAGCAGCTTGACGCAGCAACTGGCCCGTTCGCAGGCGCCGCTGCTGCAGAAAGTGCGCAACCTGTTGCGCATGGCGGCGGGCGAAACCGCTCCCATCGGTCCGGCTTCGGAAAAGGCCAAGCTTGAGGCGCTCAAGCTGCTGCGCACGCCGGATTTCCGCACCCAGATGGCGGCCTCGCCGGAAACTCTGCCGACGATCCGCAATCTGTTGGCCTCGGCGGGCTTGGCCGCCTGATAGGTTTTAGCGGGCGCGAAGGGCCTCGACGCCTGGCAGCGCCTTGCCCTCCATCCACTCCAGGAACGCGCCGCCGGCGGTGGAGATGAAGGTGAAGTCCCCCGCGCGTCCGGCGTGGTTCAGCGCCGCCACCGTGTCTCCGCCGCCCGCGACAGCGATGATCTTGCCGGCCTTGGCTAGGTCCGCAGCATGCGCCGCCGCGGCTACTGTGGCGCGATCGAACGGCGGGGTCTCGAACACGCCGAGCGGGCCGTTCCAGATCAGGGTCAGGCTCTCGTCCATGGCCTTGTTCAGGCGATCCACCGTCGCCGGGCCAGCGTCGAGAATGCGGTCGTCCTCGCCCACATCGTCGAGGCCGCGCACGAAATAGGGGGTGTTGGGCTCCAGCACCTCGGCCACCACCACGTCCACCGGCAGCAGAAGTTCGCAATTGTTGGCCGCGGCGAGAGTCATGATCTCCTTGGCGGTGCCGGAGAGGTCCTTCTCGCAGTGGGAGCGGCCCACCGGGTGGCCCATGGCGAAGAGGAAGGTGTTGGCCATGCCGCCGCCGATGGCCAGGCGGTCAAGCTTGGTCACCAGGTTCTTCAAGAGGTCGAGCTTGGTTGACACCTTCGAGCCGCCCACCACGCCGAGCACCGGACGCTTCGGCGCGCCCAATGCCGCTTCGAGGGCTTCGAGTTCGCGCTGCATGGAGACGCCCGCGTAGGACGGCAAGGCCCGCGCCAGGCCTTCGGTGGAGGCGTGGGCGCGGTGCGCGGCCGAAAAGGCGTCGTTCACATAGAGGTCGCCCAGCTTGGCCAGTTCGGCGACGAAGGCCGGATCATTGGCCTCTTCGCCGGCATAGTAGCGCAGGTTCTCCAGCATCACGAAGCCGCCGGGTGCCAGGGCGTCGATCGCCTTCGCCGCGGGCTCGCCCACACAGTCGTCGGCGAAGGTCACCGGCTGGCCCAACAGGGCGGCCAGCGGCTCCACCACCGGCTTCAGGCTCATCTCCGGCACGCGCTTGCCCTTGGGACGGTCGAAGTGGGCGAGGATCGCCACCTTCGCCCCCGCCGCAGCCAGGCGCTGCAGCGTCGGCAGGGCGGCGCGCAGCCGCGTGTCGTCGGTGACGCGCCCCGCTTCCATGGGGACATTGAAGTCCACCCGGACGAGGGCGCGCTTGCCGGCGAGATCGCCGACCTGGTCAAGGGTCTTGAAGGTCATGACGAAAGAAGAGCCTGTCGCTACGGGATCAGAGGAAGGCGGCCATGGCGAGGGCGGTGTCGGCCATGCGGGTGGAGAAGCCCCACTCGTTGTCGTACCATGACAGGACGCGGGCGAGCTTGCCCTCGATCACCTGGGTCTGGGCTAGCGCCGCCGTGGACGACGCGGCGATGTGGTTGAAGTCGATGGACACCAGCGGCTCTTCGGTCACCGCCAGCACGCCCTTCAGCGCGCCTTCGGCCGCGGCTTTCAAGGCGGCGTTGATCTCGTCCTTGGTGACATCGCGCGAGGGCACGATCTTCAGGTCGATCACCGAGACATTGGCGGTGGGCACGCGGATGGAGGAGCCGTCCAGCTTGCCCTTCAGCTCCGGCAGCACCAGGCCCACGGCTTTGGCCGCGCCGGTGGAGGTGGGGATCATCGAGCTCGCGGCGGCGCGAGCGCGATAGAGGTCCTTGTGCAGCTGGTCCAGCGACGGCTGGTCGTTGGTGTAGGCGTGCACCGTGGTCATGTAGCCGCGCTCGATCCCGCACAGATTTTGCAGCACCTGAGCCACCGGGGCGAGGCAGTTGGTGGTGCAGGAGGCGTTGGACACCACCACGTCGTCCTTGGTCAGGGTCGCGTGGTTCACGCCATAGACGATGGTCTTGTCGGCGTTGTCGCAGGGAGCAGAAACCAGCACCCGCTTGGCGCCGGCCGCGAGGTGCGCGGCGGCCTTGTCCTTGGTGGTGAAGATACCGGTGCACTCAAGGGCGATGTCGACGCCGAGCTCGGCGTGCGGCAGCTTGGACGGATCGCGCTCGGCGGTGACCTTGATGGGGCCGAGACCCACGTCGAGGATGTCGCCGTCCACTTTCACGAGGCCGGGAAAGCGGCCGTGGGTGCTGTCGTAGCGCAGAAGGTGGGCGTTGGTCTCGATGGGGCCGAGGTCGTTGATCGCCACCACTTCGATGTCGCGGCGCGCGTGCTCGACGATGGAGCGCAGGACGAGGCGGCCGATGCGACCAAAACCGTTGATGGCGACACGAAGGGCCATGGCTCAAACACTCCCGAGATGTTGGTGATAGGGATCGGCGGGCGGTCCCAAAGATGTGTGCGCGCGTTTTGCTATTCGAGGCGAGGGAGTCAACCCTTGTTCCCCTCACATAGCGTTTCAGAATGCATCGAACCCGGATGTTCTCGTTTGATTCGGAAGGCTTGGGTTCAACTGCGACGCAGGTCTATATGAACGCGTGAGCGTTCGAGCGGAGGCTTCAACCATGTCTGAAGGCGCTGACAGCGGATTGGAAATGGCGGCGCGGCGGCTGGATTTGGCCCTCGCCGGTCTTGAGGCGCGACTACAGCGCCGCGCGGACCTTGGCGGAAGCGCCTTCGCGGAAGACCGGGCGCGTCTCGCCGCAGAGCTTGACGCCGCCCGGGCGCGGGAGCGCGACCTGGAGCGGGTGGCCGAAGAGGCGTCCGCCGCCTTGGGTCGCGCCGCGTCCGAGGTGCGCGCCGCGCTCAACGCTGACCTGACTGGAGCGTAAGGCGCATGTCCACGGTGAATGTCGAAGTCAATGGGCGCGTCTACGCCATCGGCTGCGAGGACGGCCAGGAGGTCCACGTCCAGGGGCTGGCGGCGCAGTTCGACTCCCAGGTGCGCGAGGTGGCCGAGGCCGTGGGACAGGTGGGCGAGCTGCGCCTCTTCCTCATGGCGGCGCTGCTGACGGCGGATGAACTGGCCGATCTGAAGAACCGCTTCTCGCATTTGCAGGGCGAGCTGGCCCGCGCCCAATCGGAAGCGGCCATCGTCGAGGCGCGCGCCGCGCGGGCCCTGGAGCAGGCGGCGGAGCGCATTGAGGCCATTTCCGTCGAGCACGAGGCGGACTCCCCTCGCGCGTAGTGACTTGCCCTTAACCGAGGTTGGGTTAGGACCGGCGGTCCATGCCGCTGACTATCCGTTCCGCCTACAACGCGCGCCTGAAGCGCGGCGAGATCGCGCCAGACGCTGCTCAGCAGCGCGCGGTGGAGGCCCTGTCGCGCCTGGAAGGCGAGCTCAACGGCTTTGGCGAGCCCGGCTTCTCGATTCCGTTTTTCAAGAAGCGCTCGCCGAAAGGCGTCTATCTCTGGGGGCCGGTGGGGCGCGGCAAGTCCATGCTGCTCGATCTCTTCTTCGAATCCGCGCCCGTTCGGCGCAAGCGGCGGGTGCACTTCCACGCCTTCATGGCCGAGGTGCATGGCGATGTGGATGCGTGGCGCAAGGGCGATGCCGCCGCGCGCAAGGCCCGCTTTGGCCAGTTCAAGGGCGATGACCCTATCGCCCCCACCGCCTACAAGATCGCCGAGGAAGCTGCGCTGCTCTGCTTTGACGAGTTCCACGTCACTGACATCGCCGACGCCATGATTCTTGGCCGACTGTTCGAACAGCTGTTCGAGCGTGGCGTGGTGATCGTGGCCACGTCGAATCGGCCGCCAGACGATCTCTACAAGGACGGGATCAATCGCCAGCTGTTCCTGCCCTTCATCGACATGCTGAAGGCGAACCTGGATATCGTCGCAGTCGCCGGTCCAAAGGATTTTCGACTGGATCGTCTGAAGGACGCGCAAGTCTATTTCGCGCCGATCACGATGGACTCGGAGAGGGCCTTCAACGCGCTCTGGATCCAGGTGCTGGGCGCAGATGAGGAGCGCGGGGAAATCGTCGAGGTGCTAGGCCGGCGGTTGCACTTCATGCATGCGGTGGGCGGTCGCTTGCGCGCCACCTTCGATGAGCTTTGCGCCAAACCGCTCGGCCCCCAGGATTACCTCGCCATCGCCGAGCGCTTCCACACCGTGTTCATTGAGGACGTGCCGGTGCTCGGCGCCGATCGACGCAATGATGCGGCCCGTTTCGTCACCTTGGTGGATGCGCTCTATGAGGCCAAGACCAAGCTCGTGGTGTTAGCCGAGGCGGAGCCGGATATGCTCTATCGCTCAGGCGATGGGGCGTTCGAATTCGAGCGCACGGCGAGCCGCCTGCACGAGATGCGCTCGGCGGATTACATGGAAACCGTGCACGCCTAGAGCATTTTCCGAAAAGTGGGAACCGGTTTTCGGGCGAAAATGCTGTAGATTCAATTGGGTATGCGCGGAATCCGATTCCGATTGATCGGATTTTGCTCTAGCTTTCAGGCGCCTCAGTGCGTCCGACGTCGTCGCAGCGCAGGTCGCGCGACCGAAGCGGCCATGATCGCAGGCGCAAGAACCACCGCCAATAGCTTGCGCTTCCAGGTGTCAGCGCGCTTGTAGAAATAACGCACGAGGCCGCGACCCTTGTGGTACTCCACCGACAGCGGGTGAGCGAGGCTGGTGGAGCCCAGGTGCACCACCCTCGCATCCGGAACGAACGTTACGTCGCCGCCGGCCTGACGCACACGCCAGCAAAGATCAATATCCTCCACGTGGAGGAAATATCGGGCGTCAAAGCCGCCGAGCTGCAGAAAATCGTCCCGTTTCATAGCGAAACAGGCGCCGGATATGGTGGCGACGCTCGCGGGCTCGTTCGGCAGAGCTTCGTGTTCAAGATGGATCTCAAAGCGGCGCAGACCCGGCACGAACTGAGCCAGGCGCGTCAAGCTGAGCAGGGTGGTCACGGGCGTCACCTCGCCACGCCGGGCCCCGCGCTGTTCTGTGCCGTCGATATTGAGAATTCGCGCACCCGCGAGGCGGACAGCATTCGCGCCGGAGACGGCGCGATCCAGCGCCGTGATACAGCCGGGTTGGAGAAAGGCGTCCGGATTTAGAAAAACCAAAATCGAACTCCGCGCCATCTGCGCGCCAAGATTGGCGGCGGCGGCAAATCCGACATTGCCTTGGCCGCTTACGACGCGAACGCGCGAGTCCTCAGCTGCGCGGGCTATGGCCGCCGCTTCCAGCGAGGATGAACCATTGTCGATGACGATGAACTCGTCGACTCGGGGGTCTTGCAACACCGCCTGCAGACTGTGCTCTAAAGCCGCGCCTGTGTGGAACACCACCATGACAACGCTGATACGGCCTGATTCGGCCCACGGCGCCGAGATTCGATGGAACGCGCCTGCCGACGTAAGTTCCCCGACATATTTCATACGCCCGCCCCCCGCTCCGGAGTAGCAACTACCCCGGAGATTCTACTGTGCGACGCACACTAGGAACAACCAAAATGCTGCGCCTGCGAAATTCAACGCCAGACTGGGCGAGTGTATATCGGTTTTATATAGGATTTGCTACAGGGACGCGCATCATCTCCAGGAAGTGGCGTCCTTGGCGCAAATTTATCACACTGTGATTTTGCGTTGCAGCATCACATGGCGGAGATTCCGCCGTCCACCTTCAATTCAGCGCCGGTGACGAACCGGCTTTCATCAGACGCCAGATAAAGCACGGCATAGGCTACATCGTTGGGCTCGCCGATGCGCCCCAGCGGGATCTGCCGCGCCAGCTTGGCCTCGGCCTCTTCGGTCCCGAACATCTGGCGCAGAGGATCGAGGATGGGCGTGGAAATGAAGGTCGGATGGATGGTGTTGGAGCGGATATCCAGCTTTTGTTTGGCGCAATGCAGCGCCACCGACTTGGACAACAGCCAGACCGCCGCCTTGGAAGCGTTGTAGACCGGCGAAGAATGGGCGGCGATCAGGCCGGCGATGGAGGACAGGTTCACGATCGAACCCGGCTGGTGGTCCTTCATGTAGCCGATGGCGTGCTTGCAGCCGAGGAACACCGAATCAACGTTGACGCTCATCACCTTGTGCCAAGCGTCGAGATCGAGCTGCTCCACATTGCCGCCCGTGGAGATGCCAGCGTTGTTCACCAGGATGGAGAGGCCGCCCATGGCTGCATTGGCCTTGGCCAGCACCTCGATCCACTGCGCCTCGGAGGTGACGTCATGCGCGAAGGCGAAGGCTGTGCCGGCCCCAAGCTCGGCGTTGATGGCGTCGGCGACCTTTTGCGCGGCGTCGAGATTGAGGTCGGTGAGCGTCACCTTGGCCCCGTGGCGCGC
>Ga0208597_1001136_pt1 | contig 10383 bp, 5 predicted proteins | sample LakMenEpi05May12_FD_150673 | JGI IMG/M metagenome (GOLD analysis project Ga0208597, IMG submission 150673) | Freshwater microbial communities from Lake Mendota, WI - 05MAY2012 deep hole epilimnion (SPAdes) | ecosystem: Environmental > Aquatic > Freshwater > Lake > Epilimnion/Euphotic zone ...
AAGATATTTTAATTTTTAAATGATATTTCCAGTAAAAGTTCCATACACGGTTGGGCCTGATATTGTAAAATATGAAGGGCCAGCATTTAATGCCAATCCCGATCCTACCTATCTACTAGAAAAAAAGAAGGAACTTGAATTACATGGTAGTCATGTTTGCGGAACAATAAGTAATAATTATCTACATCACCTAAATACCTTTTGTGGCATTGATGTAAATACCACACTGCCAGAAATTTGCGTAAAATTAGAAGAAGACGTTGCTATATTAAAAGACGGGCATTTGCATACCATTGGTTTTTGTTTTCCGAGTGGTTTTTATCCTGCACAAAAACTAGGGCTTTCTTTTTTTGATATGCATTTACCAGTAGGGGATGGCGAAACCTTAAGACGCTCTAGCGAAAAAGTATCGGCACTTATATCAAAACAGGATGCCATGTTTAGAAGGTATGTTTGGACACTTACTTCGTTACCTTCTTTAAGTCAATTGCCTAGTTATGTAAAGCCAACACCTCAATCAATTAATGATTTATATTTTAGAACAGAAACCCAAACAACAGTTGGGATTGGTGGTGATATTTGTTTGTTTTTTGTAAAAGTAAACATGCATCCATTGCAGCAGATATGGGACGACTATGAAAAGCGATCATTGATTGTTGAGAGTATTAATTCTATGTCTGAAGCGGTGCTAGCGTATAAAAACTTAACGCATATTAAAAGCATTATCAATCGGTAATTGATAGCTCAAGGTCAATTTAAAATGGCGAATAGTACCTTCCTCTTCTAATATTATTATTTGAATCAAACACCCTGTACATAAAGGATATTTCAAAAGATCTAGAAGATATAGATCCACTTTTAGATGGCGATACGTTTACATCGTAAGAAAGACCAAATTGGAAATTATTAAATGCATAGCCAACGTATGGTACTATTGCATTTCCCAATTTATAAAACATACCAAGGTTTATCATTCTTAATTGATCGGAATTAAAGTTATCCGAACTCTGTAATATGCCAAAACTAGTTCCAATGCTAGTATTACTTGTACCATTTTGCATCATGTGTACAGCACTGAAATTTAAATTTACATTTTCATTTAAAGATGTTCCAAAATCACCATGGATATCATATCTAGGGCTTATATATTGCGTTTTGTCATCTAAAATACTCCTATTGGATTTAACAAACCTGTAGCCTGCTGCGCCAATATTAAAAAATGTATTTTCGACATTGTGTGTAAACATAATTCCAGCACATGCCGATGAAAACGAAGTTGCGTTTGATAGTGTTGGCTCACCTGTTGGTAAAGCTCTATCAAATCCAATACTAGAAAGTTGTTGATCAAAACTTAGTTGTGAAAAGTCTATGCGCGTGTTGTTATTGATATACCCAAGCCCAATCGCTAATCCATTGCCCTTGTTGTCAAGGGATAGATGGTAAGATGTATTAATGTTAAAATAGGTACTTTTAAAAATACCATCCATTGCTTTTTCTGCAATAACCATTCCGCCAATACCTAAATAATTGTCGTCATCTATTCTTTTTAATTTACCATCTATAGACAAACTTTGGGTAATGTAAGTAGAGCCAATGCCAACGGATTGAGTTCTAACATTAGACATGGCTCTCCAAATAGACTCTCCATCACTTGTTAGTGCGGGGTTTATGGATAAGGGAGAAGCAATGAATTGTGAGAAATTTGGGTCTTGTGCAATAGCAACCTTTTTGCAAAAAAGCAGCACTAAAAAGATGATATAATATTTATAAATAAATTTCATATTACCTAATTAAAAGTACATTTCCATTTTTCTGAATCTTGTTACCATTGTTGTCTATACCTTCTGCAATCCATGCGTATACGTCCATGGGTTGTTTTTGGCCATAGCTTATTCCATTCCAACCCTCTGTAGAATTTTTTGTTTCAAACATAATTTTTCCATACTTATCTATGATTTTTAAATAAGTCAGTGATTTCATGCCTGCTAAATAAGGATATAGTATATCGTTAATACCATCACCATTTGGTGTGAATGATTTAGGTATAAATATATTTACAAGTGCAGAGTCAAATACTTTAATATCCAACGTGTCGACGGTGATACAACCGTCCGTAGATGTCATTTTGATAAAATATTTTTGGCTTCTGTTGTAATTAAATACAGGATTATTAATGGAAGTGAAATTGATTCCCCAAGTTGGTTGCCAGCTGTATTTATATTTTTGTGCTTCAAAAACACGTGCATTCAATAAAGTTGGTTTTCCTGCATTTGTGGAAATAGTAGGTAGGCTAGCCCCAGGTCTAGGAAATGCAATATTGATTAAGCTATCTTTTGTGATGGAATAAGCGCAAGATGGCATTGTTGCAGACAATGAAATTTTCTTTAATCCAGGTTTTTTAAAATTGACAATCGCATTGTAACTACTTGAGGAGTCTTCTCCATTGAAATTCCATTTCCAAGTAATGTTTCTTATACTAGATGTGTCTGAATTGTTTATGAATTGCTTTATGTTGTTGATGCAATTAATAGAGTCATTGGTAAAAAACAAGCCATAGGTTTTTAAATCAACCATTTTTATTTTATTCACTGCCATATTTGAACAGCCGTTGTTGTCGGTCACTTTGGCTGAATAAATACCTTGGTTATATGCGTTATAGTTGATACTTGTTGCATTTAATATAGCAGAGTCGTTATAGTACCACTGATACGCTTTAGCAATAGAGCCAACAACCATTGGTTGAAATTGACCTATGCAAATTAGCTGCCCATTAGGCGCATAGATTGTATCATTGGGCAATTTGTTAATTGTTTGTGTTATGCTAGCAATGGTTGGATTAGCTTTAGATGTGTCGTTGCTACAAAATGCATCTCTTACATTGATAATAGAGAATTGATAGCTATTTGTTTTAGGTAAATTAGTTTGAACGAAAATGGAATTTGGTTTTGTAAAACCACTAATTAGTTTCACCAAATTATCTTTATTGTCCAGATAGCTAATAGACCAAGGTTCGGTTCCAGTAAAAGTTAATGCTAAAGTATCTGAAGCATTTTGGCAAACCGAACTAGCGGCAGTAATTTTTACAGTAGGCGTTGGATTTACAACCGCTTTTAACTGAAACGGCTTACCAATACAACCATTTGTATTTGTAGTAACTAAATAATTGGCATTGATAATATTGTTACTTGTATTAAGTAATGTTTGCGTAATACTTGATTGAAGTGAACTGTCATTATTGGTATATCCAGATAATGCAAAAGATGGATTTAAGTCACTAAATGACCAATTAAACTTTGTTCCATTAGGCGTTCCTTTAGGAATGAAATTAAGCTTTAGGCCATTGCAGGTATTTACAGTTTGATCGCCAATTAATGATATTGGTTTTACAGTAACCATCACATTAAATGGCTGTAAACTACAAGTTGGGTTAAATGGTTTTATGGTATAGGTAGCCGTTGCATCGGTGGTTGAAGTATTGTTAATGCTATCGGTAATCGAGGTTTGTGCAGTATTTTTTGCTGCAAAGCCTGTTAAAGAACTACTTGGAACAATGGTTGGAATGTCCCAAGTATATGTTGTTTTTAGTGGCTGTAATGATGTTGGTAAAGAAAAAGCAGTTCCACTACAAATAGTTACTTTTTGGTCAGGTACAATAGGGGCTGGATTGATCGTAAACTGAACGGTTTGCGTACTATCTGTACAACCATTAAAAGTAGTTTTATAGTTGTAGGTAACAAGCACTGGATTGATGGTTGAATCAATGAGTGTTTCATTAATACTAAATGATCCTTTATTTGGTTTATTGCTTATCCCTACAATACTATCTCTAGTCCAAGAAAAAATAGTACCAGGTGTTTTACTCGTAGGAATATAATTAAATGGAGTGCTACTACAAACGGATGGTAAAGTGCGGGGGCTACTTAAAACTGGAATTGGATTTACAACAACCGATAATTTAAATGGTTTACCTAAACAACCGCCAGTTGACGCTCCTGGAATAAGTGGTTGCACGCTATAACTTGCTACACTAGGTGTGTCAGTTAAATTGGTAATGTTACCAGTTATGCCATTAATTGGAATTAATGTGTTTTCGGTGCCACCGGTTAATCCATTGGCTAGTTTAGGAATTGGCCAAAAAAATTCGGCATTTACAATATTGTCCGGAACAATTTTAAAATTACTACCACTGCAAACTTGGCTGGTCATATCAGGCAAATTCAACACTGGGTTTACAATTTCGTATACGGTTTGTTGGTTGGTACAACCATTCGCTGTGAGTGTGTATACATAAGGTACTTGAACAATATTGAATGTTGTATTTTGCAGCGTTTCACTAATGCTATTATTGCCTACTGTTGGTGCTTCGGTAATGCCTACAACGTAACTTCTTGCCCAACTAAAGGTTACATCTCTAGTACTACTTACGGGTGTATAATTAAACGTGTTTCCTGAGCAAATTGGTGTTGGTTTAAGCGTGCTGCCTAGTGTAGGTTTTGGATTTACAATCACTGAAACCTCTTGTGTTTTTAAATTAACACAACCGTTGTACAATAGAGAAAAACGATACTTTACTAAAATTGGATCACCAATAGTATCAATGAGTGTTTCACTAATATCTGAATATCCAGCATTGGATTGATTTTGCAAACCTGACATACTTTCTCTTACCCAAGAAAATGCAGTACCCGGAAAATTACTTACAGGCGTATAATTAAAAGCTGTGCCACTGCATATGGCAGGAAGTGATAATGGACTGGTGAGTGTTGCCGAATTGGCTTTCACTAGTACCTTAACAACAAATGAGCTGCCAGTGCAACCATTTGCAACAGGGGTTACAGAATAATAAGCGTTTCCAGAAGCTGTATCACTATTTATATTTCTTAATGTTTGTGAAACATTTGATTGAAGAATGGGTTGCGCAGATCCACCTGTAATTCCGCCAGAATAAGTAGGTTCATCCCAATAATACAAAGAACCTAGCGGCAAATTTCTTGGCATTTTTACAGAAAAAGGATTACCACTACATACAACAGAGTTAAGGGTATCTGTGATGTAAGGCGATGCCTTTACAGTAACAATTATTGAAAACGGTTTCCCTACACATTCACCATACCTTGGTATCACATTGTATGTGGCCATTACATCTATTGAATTGGTTGTGTTGGTTAACACCTGACTAAAACTTGGAAGTGGGGTTGATTGTGATTGACCTCCAAGTACTGCATTTTGAATATTAAAAACGGGTGCGTCCCAAGTATACGATGTAATAAATGGAAGAGGTGATGGATTCATTGAAAAAGGATAACCAGGACAAATGGTAGTATCCTTATTTGAAAAATTTGGTCTTGGATTAATAACTGCGATAAATGTAAATGGTTTACCTGTACAGCCTAGTGCTGTAGGCGTTACCGAATAAGTAGCCTGTACTACATCACTTGTTGTATTAATGAGAAGTTGGTTAATACTTTGTGCAGGGGAGCTATTAGCTGATGCACCAAGTATTGCATTTGCAGGGCTAAATACAGGCAAATCCCAAGTATATAAAGTAGCAATATTGGTTAAATTACTCGTTGGGGCAGAAGCAAAGGGCGCTTCACTACATGCAATTTGAGAAGCTGTTGTAACGCCAGGTAGTGGACGTACTGTTACCAATAAATTAAATGGATTACCTACGCAATTTCCACTTTTAGGTGTGATAGTATAGGTAGAAATACCTCCAGAATCTACGCCGCTATATGTTAGGTTTCCTGCAATAGTTGAATCACCAGCAATATTAGAATTTTGATTTCCCTTCACTACAAATATGCCTGTAGTATTTGATGGAGCTTTCCAAGTGTAACTCGTATTCTGCGGAACATTGATAGGGCTTGAAATAAAATTTGAACCACTACATGAAATAATTCTTTGGGTGCTAATATTAGCAACTGGATTGACACTAACAACAATTGGAAACGGCTTACCCGGACAGTTTTGTGGTGTATTTGGAACCACCGTATAATTAGCGATGGATGAAATAGTTCTTAAATTGTTTAGTACGGGCGCAAAAGTTACTTGGTTGTTTTGCGCATTGATACCGGAGCCAGATAATGAATTAGCGGGCGTAATTTGTGGAGCAGTCCAAGAAAAAGTAACGCCTGTAGGTAAATTTGGTAGTGTTGCAAAAGTTGGCGGTGTTCCACTACAAACTACGAGGGTGTCTTTATAGTTAACTACGGGAACAGGATTAATTGTAACTACTACATCAAAAGGTTGCAGAGAAACACAATTACCTGCTTTCGCATACACATTATAAGTTGCTGTTTGTGGAACCAATGATTTATTAAACAAGGTTTGGCTAATGGGAGGATCTAGGTATTCTTGAATTGGTGTTTGCGTTAAGCCCGATCCACCGGATAAGCTAGTATCGCTGTATTGAGGCGCAGACCATGTATACTGTGTGCTTGTAGGTATGATATTTGCTCCGCCTGTTACCGGAGTACTCCTAAAAGGTGTTCCACTGCAAGCAGCTATGTTAATGGCTGTAGCAATATTGGGCCTAGGGCTTACCGTAATAAAAACCTGGAAGGTAGGTCCCGAACAAGTAAAGCCTGTATATTGATAGGCTGGAACAATATTATAAACTGTGTTTATCGAATTTACAGTTGTGTTGTTGAGCGTTTGATTAAAGTTGGTAATTTTTTGTGCAAGTGTAGCCGCAGACGCACCCGTTAAACCACCGGTTCCAGGATTAGCCCATGTAAATACACTACCTGTTAATTGTGTTTTAGGTGTAAATGAAATGGGTGTTCCACTACAAATAGTATCATATCTAATAGGATCAGAAATAACTGGCGTTGGGCTAATTGAATAAGTAAGTGTTTGTGTATTGGTGCAACCATTTTGTGCCACCATGTTAACTGTATAAGGCACATTTACTGGTGCTGTTGTGGTATTAATTAAATTGTCATTAATTAAATTAGCAGTACCTGAAATAGCACTAGTGCCTAGTACCGCAGCTCTACTCCATGTCCAACCATCTGTATTAACTGCTATATTGGACGTAGCCGAAAAGTTTATGTTATTGCCGCAACCAACTGAAACGGTATTCCAAGTTGCCGTGTTACTAATGGTGGGTTTAGGTAATACCGAAACAACGATTGTATATTTTGTACCTTGATCATCCGTTACATTGTAATTGACGGTGCCCGGATTTGTACCCGACAAATTAAGTGTTTGTGTGATAGATGCAGTTAACGTGGCATTACTAACAGCACCAGAAACGGTATTGGAAACTGTCCCAAGTGTCCATTTAAATGTTCTTCCTGATACACCAAGTGCTGTTGAAATGTCATTGGTGCTGCCGCTACAAAAATTGTCGAAACGGCCTTGTGCTTTTGTTTTTGTAGAACAAAAAATGCTTATCAAAAAAAAGGTGATACCTAATGCTATTTTAATACTAGACCTCAAACTTTTGAAATTTTTCTATTTGGGAAGATATTAAATATTTACTAAAATGGATATAACCTTTATGTAATTAACGGGCCGGACACAAAAAAGCCCCTAACTCATTGAAAGTCAAGGGCTTTCGCGGACCGGACGGCCAGTTTGAACCTTATTCTAACTTATCTTAATTTGATGAAACCCTCGAATATAAAGGGTTTATCTTTATATTCTTCTTATCTAAACAGGTCTAAATTGACTAAAATAGGGGGTAGTAGCTACACTTTCTGCTACACGCTTAAAAAAACCCATTGAAAATCAAGGGGTTTTACTCATTTTAAGCGGACCGGTAATTCATCCATTATGACTTTGTAATTCATAGTATTAATACAAAAAATCACTTTTGGACGATACAGATTCTTAGTAAAATGTGAAAAAATACGAGTAAGCATAATAGATTATATTCTATTAATATTTGTTTCAAAGCTTATATTACATATGTCCATTTTAGCTGGAAAGTTTTTTTAGAAAATTTATAACACAATTAATAATGAAATTAAAGTTATTTTTTATTTCCATTTCTTTGTTTGCATCTATAGTGTTTACTGGCTGCGCAAAGGAAGAAGCTCTTTCCCCATTAGAGCAAAACAAGATTTATTTAACTGGCCTTGGTTCAACACCTACTAAGTGGCTTTTAACAAGTTTAACTTCGTCGGTTACAGTGCTTCCATTAACATTTGCCCAAAAAAATTATTCAAAAACTTATTCAAAAAATGGCTCTTATGCTGATAGTGATGGTTTTCAGGGTACCTGGGATATGTCAAGCTCCAGTCAGCTAACTGTTCGTTACGTTAATTTCCCATCAGGTACACCTGCCACGCAGACATTTCAGATTGTTTCTCTCTCTGCTACTAATCTCATCATATTACACAATAACAATGGTACACCTATTACAGCGGTATACACGGCAGGTAATTAGTTTGGTTGTTGTGTTATTATGGTATTCATCCCTTAATGCACAAAACGTAAACCCGATTAACACCGTTTTTAGCGTTGGCGCTGTTGGAACTACAGGTTCAACCACACCTATTTTTTCTGGCCCTGTAGTACTAGATGCTACTAATTGTATCAAACTTTACAGCGGTTTAGGAAGTTATAATGCAACAACACCAGGTTTATTTGTGAGTAGTTGTATTGTTCCGGCCTTTACAAATACAACTCTAAAGCTCATTTGTTACCCTAACCCTGTAACCACAACGGTATGGGTTAAAACAGCGCAGCCACTAATGGAAACATCTGCAGGTGTATCCCTATCACTTATTGGTGCCGATGGTAAAACAATAGCAGCATACACAACCAGTTTAGCACAGTTAGGTGCTGGCTTCGCTATTAATGTTTCAAATAGAGCAGCGGGCGTTTACTATATCCGTTACAAAGCAAATACCCAAACAGGCGATCTAAAAATCATTAAAGTTAATTAAGCAATATCCACCAATGACAAAGTTTATGTTAAAGAAATTTATTCAATCAGCGTTACTACTAGTAGTTTTATTTACAACAGTACACTCGTATGCACAGGTTAGTCAAGCACCTGATGGTATTCAGTTCCAGGCCTTGGCAACAGACGCAAACGGGCGTCCAGCTGCAGGTAGAGTTATTTATGTAAGAGATGCCATCATTGCTAAAACAGCCACAGGTAGTATCGTTTACTCAGAAACGTTTAAAGTAACGGCGTCTTCTGCTGGTATCTTTACTATTGTACTTGGTAAAGGAACCTATGCAAGTGGTGTGACAAGTATTGCTAATATAGACTGGTCTAATGGCCCCTTCTTTTTAAACTTGAAAATAGCCGTTGAACCCACTGTACCTAATGCAGGTTGGAATGTAAACAATGAGTACGTAGACCTGGGTACTTCACAGTTTTGGAGTGTGCCTTACGCACTTTATGCAGGTAATGTAAAAGGAGCAGATGGTAAGTTGAACACTTCAGATACCGCGGCAATGCTTAAGCCATACTTTACTGCTATTAACTTTAAAGCAAATACTGCCGATGTTAATATTTCACTTGCCTTAAAAGCAAACACTTCGGATGTGACTACAGCACTTGCCACTAAAGTAGATAAGGTTACAGGGAAAGAGTTATCTACTAACGATTATACCACTGCAGAAAAAACAAAACTTGCAGCCATTACTGGAACCAATACAGGAGATCAAGATTTAAGTGCACTTGCAACAAATGCGGCGCTTGCCTTAAAAGCAAACACTTCGGATTTGAATACTTCACTTGCTACTAAAGTTGATAAGGTTATAGGTAAAGAACTTTCTACCAATGATTATACAACTCTTGAAAAAACAAAACTAGCAGCTATTACTGGAACCAATACAGGGGATCAAGATTTAAGTGCACTTGCAACAAATACTGCACTTGCTACTAAAGTTGATAAGGTTGCAGGTAAAGAACTTTCTACCAACGATTATACCACTGCAGAAAAAGCAAAACTAGCAGCAATCACTGGAACCAATTCAGGGGATCAAGATTTAAGTGCACTTGCAACAAATACTGCACTTGCTACTAAAGTAGATAAGGTGACAGGAAAAGCTCTATCAACAAATGATTATACCACTGCAGAAAAAACAAAACTTGCTGCTATTATTGGAGCCAATACAGGCGATCAAGATTTATCTTCACTTGCAACTAATACCGCACTTGCATTAAAAGCAAATACCACTGATGTTACTACAAGTTTAGCAACTAAAGTAGATAAGGTTGCAGGTAAAGAATTGTCAACGAATGATTATACAACTGCAGAGAAAACAAAACTTGCAGCTATTTCTGGTACTAATACCGGTGATCAAATAAATATCACTGGTAATGCAGCGACAGCAACAAAATTAGGTACAGCAAGAAAGATTAATGGAGTAGATTTTGATGGTAGTGGAGATATAACCGTTACATCATCAGCG
>Ga0208597_1001137_pt1 | contig 10374 bp, 10 predicted proteins | sample LakMenEpi05May12_FD_150673 | JGI IMG/M metagenome (GOLD analysis project Ga0208597, IMG submission 150673) | Freshwater microbial communities from Lake Mendota, WI - 05MAY2012 deep hole epilimnion (SPAdes) | ecosystem: Environmental > Aquatic > Freshwater > Lake > Epilimnion/Euphotic zone ...
CTCGGCCACAATATCTCTTGCGCCTTGCAAAGCTTCTTCTTCATTTGAAACATTTTTAGTGACATATTGCGTTGAAAGAAAATCTACATCATCATTTCTTTGAGCTAAAATCAATGTTGCTAATGGTTCTAATCCGTTTTCTCGAGCCACATCGGCGCGGGTTTTTTTCTTCTTTTTATAAGGCAAATACAAATCTTCAATTTCTTGTAAATCAAAAGATTTTTCGATTTTAGATTTTAATTCTGGCGAAAGTTGCCCTTGTTCTTCAATAGTTTTTAAAATGCTGTCTTTTCTTTTTACAATTTCATCATATTGTTTAGAAAGTTTGGCAATAGTTTCCACCTGAACTTCGTCAAGATTACCTGTTTGATCTTTTCGATAACGCGAAATAAACGGTATAGTACAGTCTTCGGAAAGCAATTTTAAGGTTGCTTCAATGTTTTTAGGTGTTGTGTTTACTTGGCTTTGAATGAATATTATATTGGTCATTTTGTTTTATTTTTTATTCTTAAAGGATTTATTTTACATTATAAAATCTAAGTAATTCTGCTTATTAATAACTTCAAAAGTCGCTTCCGGATATGCTTTTGCAAATGCAGTTGGAATTTTTGTTTTTCGGTTTTCGTTCCATTTGAATTCAAAGCCAGCGATTGTTTCTGCTTGGGTTTCCAGCCAATCCAATTCTTGTTGGTCATAGGTACGCCAGAAATAATTTTGTTTATATTTTTTTTGATAATGTTGTTTTTTAATTCGTTCTGAAGCTAAATAATTTTCCCAAAGCGCACCAACATCTGTTCGATTTTTAATTTCGTTGAAATTATTAATTATAGTATTTCTTATTCCATTATCATAAAAATACCAACGGGATGATTTCGTGATTTCTTTCCGCAAATTTTTAGAAAAGCCTTCGATTTTAAAAAGGATAAATACTTTTGAAAGTAAGTCTAAATAACTAGAAACCGTGTTTTTGGATAAATTTAATTGGTTGCCTAATTCTTGCATTGAAACTTCGCTTCCAACTTGAAAAGCGATTAACCTTAGCAAATCATAAATTTTATCTGCATTTTTAATTCCATCAAATATCAAAATGTCTTTTAGCAAATAAGAATTTATTATTTCTTTCAAATACACTGTTTTTTCATTCCAAGAATCATATTGCGTCAATTCGGGATAACCTCCAAAAATTAATCTTTCTTCTAGTTTTTCAGTTATTTGTTTATAATTTTCAAATTGCGAAAATTCTATTTGTGCTAACGGAAATAAATATAATGTGTTTTTTCTTCCAACTAATGGTTCTCCTAATTTATTGGCCAAATCGAACATTGACGAGCCGGTTGCAATAACTTTTATACCATCAATGGTATCCACAATTAATTTTAAAATTAAACCAATGTTTGGAATGTTTTGCGCTTCATCGATTACTAATAAAGTACTGTTTTTCAATAATTTACTGTAATTTAAAACACTTCTTTCTTCCAATAAACGAGCATCATTAATGTCTTCGCCGTTTAATTGTAGTACGGTTTCTTTACACGATTCTAAATACTTATTTATTATTTGTGTTTTGCCAACGCGTTTTGCGCCCAATAAAACAAGCACTTTGTTAGGTTTTAGTTTTATATAAAAATCATCTAAAACAGCTCTTTTGTAGTAATTCATGATAATTTGGATTTGAAAACAAAACACAAATATAATCAAAAAACATTAATTCAGTCAATTGATTGACTAAATTTACATTAATTCGGTCAATCAATTAACTGAATTTACATTAATTCGATCGATTGCTAATCCTGAACGATAAAATCTTTTGAGTCTTCTTTTTTGAATTCTGGTTGAATATTAATGTGGTTGATGTGAAATTGCGTAAACAAAACTTGCTCAATCTGATGCAATAAATTATTGAATTCACTCATTTTAATATCTTCCGAACAGTCTAAATGTGCTTCAAGGTGTAATTCGTCATCGTTTAAATGCCAAACGTGAATGTGATGCAATTTTCCAACTCCCCGAATTTTGTGAACTTCGCGAACAATTTCTTTAATATTGATATGTTCTGGTGTGAAAAGCATAAGCATTTTGGTTGATGTTTTGAGCAAATCAATTCCAACAACTATTAGATAAACAGCGATTAAAATAGTCATCACACTGTCAACCCAAAACCAGCCGAAATATTTCATTAATAAACCACCTACTAAAACCGCAACCGAAGCCAACATATCGGTAAATAAATGCAAATAAGCAGATTTCATATTGAGGTTGTGTTCAGCATCTTTTTTTAGCATTAAAGCCGAAATTCCATTGACAACAATTCCTAAAAGAGCCATCCAAATTACCAAACCAGACTTGATTATATGCGGATTATAAAAACGTTCAATTGCGCCATAAATTAAAAACAAGGCTACAATAATTAAGGTTGCAGCATTTACAAAAGCAGCAATAAGTTCGGCGCGTTTAAAGCCAAATGTATGATCAATAGATGCTTTTCGGCGCGATAATTTATTGGCAATTAAACTAAAAATTAAGGTAATTACATCTGAAAAATTATGTAAAGCATCTGAAATCAAGGCTAAACTTCCTGAAATAAATCCGCCAATAACTTGCGCTATTGTGATTAGTAAATTAAGTATAATAGAAAAAATTAAATTTCTTCCTTTTACTTCGTGTTTGTGAATGCGAACTTTAGACAATTGATGATGAAATTAAATTATAAATTCTAAATCCTAAATTAATATATAAAAGACCTATAGGTATATTAAGAAAAAGCAAAAAAAGAGAAACTAATATTGATTTTCTTTGTTGTTTATTAATAGAAAAGCTGAAGAGAAGCTGAAAAGTTAAAAAACTATTTACAAAAAATGCGGCTACAATAAAAAAAAGAGCAATATAAATAGTGCCGTGAAATTTTGTGATATAGTAAAGTAATAAAATAAGGCTTCCTAGCAGAAAAGTAAAAAAAGCCACTCGCCTACTCATATTGATTTGTTCTTTACATTCTTTTAAAAAAAACTCCATGTTTAACAACTAATTTTAGCAACTCGTGTTGCGTGTCTTCCGCCTTCAAAATCAGTTTTTAAAAATGTATCCACAATTTCTATAGCTTGTTGAATAGAAGTAAATCGCGCCGGAATACTTACCATATTGGCATTATTATGTTGGCGCGCTAGCGCCGAAATTTCTTTGGTCCAACAAAGCGCTGCTCGAATTCCTTGGTGTTTGTTAACAGTCATTGCAATTCCGTTTCCTGAACCACATATTACTATTCCTAAATCGGATTTTCCTGTTGCTACATCAATCGCAACTGGATGTGCAAAATCAGGATAGTCAACACTATCAAAAGTGTCTGTTCCGTGATTGATTATTTCGTGACCATTTGACTTTAAATAATCAACAATTGCTTTTTTATAATCTGGTCCTGCGTGGTCATTTCCTATTGAAATTTTCATACTTATTTATATTGTAGTTGTGGAAACAAATTTAGTCATTCTTATTTGTATTTCTATTTGATTTTTATAAAAATACAACTACCTGATTTACTTACTATAACGCTTGATTGTTGATAACATATTTTTCATAAACCACTGTAAATCATTAGTTTTTATTTAATTAAAATGTTAAATTTTTCGATTGTTAATAGTGTTTTACAAATCATTGATATTCAGCTAACTTTAAATTAACATGCTTTGTTGACAACTTTAGATAGAAAAGTAAAACTTTTTCATAGTTGTATTAATATAATTTGTAATCCAAAATTTGATTAAGAAAATCTAATTTAGTTTGGTGTTTTTATAGAAAAGTTATTAATAAAAAAATTTACTTTTTCAACAGAAACTAACAACTAAAGTTATTTACAAAAACTATCTTTTTTTGGTTGTGAACAACTGTTAACTATTTTTTAAAATCACTTTAAAATTAGGTTTTTAACCCTAAAAAAATATGTTGATAAATCGGTATAAAAAAAGATAACTTACAAATCAACTTCTAAATTTAAAAGTTATTGTAACAATTAACACGCTATAATAACCATCATAAATTAATTTAAATTTAAATTTTCTTTTTGTTGTTTTTAATAGATGTTGAAAACTTTCAAATTTTATAGAAAAATAAAATTTAGATTCCTATGTAATGACAAAGTTGGACTTTATACTATTTTTAAATTTGAATTTAAGTTATCTAAAATTTCTTTTACTTTTTCGATATCGTTTGGATGCACTTTTAGAAGAATTCCGCCGTAAGCAAAACTCGCCAATGGATCAACTGTAATTAGATTTTCGTTTTGAAATAAATACAAAATTCCTTCATGGTCTAAAATAGATTTTAAAACCATGATTTCGTGAGTAAAATTAAAAGTAGCAATGGTTATAAATTCAGTCATTTTTATTTTTTTATAAAGATACAAAAGTTATATTTTAGATAAATCTTATCATTATTTACTATTTACTAATTACTATTCACTAATTTTAAACTTTATTAAGAAAAGATTATGAGTAAATTACCAAAAAAGTTTGGAAAAAAAGAGAAAACATTCTCTGAAAAGATTTTAAAATTATTATCAAAAAATGCCAATAAACCATTCAATTACAAACAAATATGTGCTGTTCTTGAATTGAACGATACCAAAAGCAGAAACGAAATTATTAAAGATTTAAAAATTCTAGCTGCTCAAAAAGTGATTATTGAAAGCGAACCAGGAAGTTATTTAATAAAAGCCGTTTCACAAGATTACTACGAAGGAACCATTGACATGACTTCCCGAAGAACCGCTTATTTTATTTGCGATGAGTTTGAAGAAGATGTTTTTATTCCGACTATTAACCTCAATCACGCTTTAGATAAAGATAAAGTTAAGGTTTATGTTTACAACCGTCGTAGAGGTAAAAAACCCGAAGGTGAAGTTATTGAAGTTCTCGAAAGAGCTAAAACAGAATTTGTTGGTGTTATAGATATTCAAAAGAATTTTGCTTTTGTTTCTACAGCTAATGCTAAAATGTACACCGATATTTTTATTCCAAAAGATAAATATAACGGAGCTGAACAAGGCGATGTTGTAGTGGTAAAAATTGAAGATTGGCCTAAAAAAGCCGATTCGCCATTTGGTTCAGTAATCAACGTTTTAGGAAAACCTGGCGAACATGATACCGAAATTCACGCCATTCTTGCTGAATATGGTTTACCGTATGATTTCCCTGTTGAAGTTGAAGTTTTTGCACAAAAATTAAACACTGCTATTCATCCAGAAGAAATTGCAAAGCGTCGTGATATGCGCGATACATTGACTTTTACCATCGATCCAAAAGATGCTAAAGATTTCGATGATGCTTTATCTTTTAAAAAGTTAGAAAATGGAAATTACGAAATTGGAATTCACATTGCCGATGTTTCGCACTATTTACAAGAAGGGACCATTCTAGATGATGAAGCTTATAAACGAGCCACTTCGGTTTATTTGGTTGATAGAGTTGTACCTATGTTGCCTGAAGTTTTGTCAAATTTTGCTTGTTCGCTTCGTCCAAATGAAGAAAAATATACATTTTCTGCCATTTTTGAAATTGATAATAAAGCTACCGTTTTAAATCAATGGTTTGGTAGAACGGTTATTAATTCTGACCAGCGTTTTGCTTATGAAGAAGCGCAGGTTATTATTGAAACTAAAGTTGCTACAATTCCAGCTGAAATTTCATTAACTGGAAAAGAATATAAAGCATCTAATAAAGTAACAGAAGCAACTTTAAAACTAGATGAATTAGCAAAAATTCTGAGAAGAAATAGAATGAATAATGGTGCTATTTCATTTGATAAAGTAGAAGTTAAATTCAATTTGGATGAAAAAGGTGAACCAGAAGGTGTTTATTTCAAAGTTTCAAAAGATGCCAATCATCTTATTGAAGAATTCATGCTTTTAGCTAATAGAAAAGTAGCAGAATTTATTGGTAAACAAAAGAAAACATTTGTGTATAGAATTCACGATGAACCTAATGAAGACAAGCTTTTTGCTATGCAGGCTCTAATTATGAAATTTGGTTACAAATTAGATTTACGCGATAACAAAAATATTTCCAAATCATTAAATCAATTGATGGAAGATGTAAATGGAAAAAAAGAACAAAATTTGATTGATACATTAGCTATCAGAACAATGAGTAAAGCCAAATATTCAACAGAAAATATTGGTCATTACGGATTAGCTTTTGATTATTACAGTCATTTTACATCACCAATTAGACGTTATCCAGATGTTATGGTACATCGTTTACTACAATATTATTTAGATGGTGGAAAAAACGCTGATGCTGATGTTTATGAAGAAAAATGTGCACATTCAAGCAATATGGAAAGTTTAGCAACCAATGCTGAACGTGATTCTATCAAATACATGCAAATTAAATACATGCAAGATCATAAAGATGAAGAGTTTTTGGGTGTAATTTCAGGTGTTACCGAATGGGGAATTTATGTAGAAATTGTATCAAACAAATGTGAAGGAATGTGTAGAATTCGCGAAATAAAAGATGATTATTACACATTTGACGAAAAACAATATGCATTAGTTGGACAAATTTCTAAAGATTTATTACAATTAGGCGACGAAGTTTACGTTAAAGTAAAAAACGCCGACTTAGTTAAGAAACAATTAGATTTTCATTTTATTAGAAAAAATTCATAATTTTTGTAACAATTACAGTTTCACTAAGTCTTTAAATTAAAAGAAAGCATGAAAAAATTAGTTTATAGTATATTGTTTATTAGTTCAATAACTTTTTCACAAGTAGAAAAAAAGGTTGGAGAATTTACTAAAATAACCTCGTTTGATAAGATAGATGTATTATTAGTTCAAGGAAATGAAAATAAAGTAATTTTAAGCGGAGCTGATGCTGAAGAAGTTGAATTAGTCAATAAAAATGGCGAATTAAAAATCAGAATGCCATTAACTAAAATACTTTCAGGCGATAATGTTTCAGCTACTGTTTATTACACTAAACTAGAAGCTATTGAAGCTAATGAAGGCTCAAGAATTTCTTCAGAAGATACTTTTACAACAACAGCTTTTGATGTAATTGCTAAAGAAGGCGCGCAAATAAAAATAAAATTAGAGGTTAGTAGATTGTCTTTACGTGTTGCGAATGGTTCTATTGTAAACGTACAAGGAAAAGCTACTAATCAAGATATTATAGTGAATTCTGGTGGAATTTATGAAGCCAAAAAACTACTTACCAATCAAACCGTTATTACTACAAACGCTGGTGGTGAAGCTGATATTTATGCTACAGAATTGGTTGATGCTAAAGTTAGGGCTGGCGGTGATATAACCGTTTATGGTAATCCAAAACAGTTAAACCAAAAAATAATTGCCGGCGGAAAAGTCCGAAAAGCGAACTAAAAAATAGTTTTGAAGTTGAAAAGTTTAGGAGTTTATTGTTTTTTAGTTTAACTTTACTTCTAAACTCTTAAACTCTTAAACTCTTAAACTTTTAAACTTCTAAACTCAAATAATGATTAACGATATTCTTGCAGCCTTTCCTTTGGGAATTTTATTAGCTTTTACTATTGGACCAGTATTTTTTATTTTACTAGAAATCAGTATTACAAAAGGATTTAGAGCTGCAATGGTTTTTGATTTTGGTGTTGTATTTGCCGACGTTGTTTTTATTTTAATAGCCTATTTTAGTACCAATCAAATTCTTGAAAAACTCAAAGATGATCCAGGATTATTTATTTTTGGAGGTGTTATAATGTTTAGTTTTGGAATTATTTCTTATATAAAAGAAAAAAAAGATTTTAAGAAAAAACAAGAAGAAGACTATGATGACGATGATAATATTAAAAAAAACAATTATTTAGGATTATTTTTCAAAGGATTTTTACTAAACTTCATTAATATTGGCGTTCTAGTTTTTTGGATGGGAATTATAATAGTTTTTGGTCCAAAACTTAATATGGAAACCAATAGAATTATCCTTTTTATAACTGTAATTATCCTTACTTACTTTGCTGTTGATATTTTAAAAATATTGGTTGCCAAACAACTAAAAAGCAAATTAACACCTTTTAATATCTACAAAATAAAACGTGTAATAAGTGTTATTCTAATGATTTTTGGAGGTTTCTTAATGGTACAAGGTTTCTTCCCAAAAGAAAAAGAAATGATAAAAGAAAAATTAGAACAGTTGAAGGAGTAGTTGAAATTATATTTTAATAAAATGAAAAATAAATACGTAGATTTTATTTCTGATGAACACTTTTTAGATTGTGTTGCAAATCTTCATAAAGCATATTTAAAAGCTAAAAACAATATTACAAAAAAGAATTTTTACACGAATAAAGTAGACACAATCAAATTAACTTTTGATGCAAAATTCAATGATATTGATGAAGAAAATTTAATTCAAGCTGAAATTTTACGTCAAATAGATAAATCAATAAACAATTCAATTGGAACATTTCACGAACAAATATTAGGTGGAATAAAAGGTTTTGAGGTTGGAAATTTAAGCGGTTTTGATATAAAAGCAAAAGATGATACTCTGTTTGCTGATATCAAAAATAAACACAATACAATGAATAGCAGTTCCGCTGAAGCTCTTTTTCAGAAATTATCAAGATACGCAGATACATATAAAAAATCTAAATGCTATTGGGTTCAAGTTTTAGCAAAAAGTAGTTTTTGTGAACTTTGGAAAGGAGAAATTAACGGAAAAGAATACAGTCATAGCAGAGTTTACAAAATTTCTGGCGACCAATTTTACGCATTACTTTCTGGAAAAGAAAATGCACTTTTTCAACTTTATAAAAAACTTCCGATTGCTGTTAGTGATTATCTTAATTCAATTGAAAAATGTGAATTAACAAAAGAAAATTCTGCTTTAGATGAAATAAAAGCTGAAATTAAAACTTCAAAAAGAACAATTTTAGATCAAATAACTTTTGAAAATTACAGCTATTATTTAGGTTTTGATAAATTGTAATAACTATTCAAAAATTTAATAATTGAATAACCAACTTCTTTTCCTAAATTAACTGGAACAGCATTCCCAATTTGTTTGTATTGTTGCGCTACAGAACCATCAAATTTCCAATGATCAGGAAAGGTTTGAATTCTTGCATACTCTCTAACAGTAAAAGGTCGAGTTTCTTCAGGGTGACATCTTTCAGTTTGTTTTTGAGCTGGGCTGCAAGTTAATGTTAGGCAAGGTTCGTCCCAACCTATTCTTCTTGCTATTCCAGTTTTTCCACCTCCAAGATGAAAGCTTCCACCCATAAATTCTTTCTGAATTTCTAAAGGTAAGTCTCTCCAATAACCTTTTTGAGGAACAAGTTTTAAAACATCAATCTTACTTTTAGGATATTTTGAACCTTCTGACTTTGGAACATCACAATCAAACAATTTACCTTTTTTTAATGCATCTTTCAGATGATACACTTTTTTATAAGGCTTTGGATATTCATATTTTAAATCAATATCTTTTCTAATTCCAACTAAAATTAGACGTTCTCTTTTTTGTGGAACATTAAAATTTATAGCTTTTAAAACTTGTACAGGAACAACATTATAACCAATTTCATCTAAAATTGAAATCATTCCTTCTAATGTTTTCCCATTTTCATGACTTAATAAACCACGTACATTTTCACCAATACAAATAGGTGGATTAACTTCTTTTACAACACGTGCAAATTCATAAAATAAAGTTCCTCTAGCATCTGCCAATCCTAATTTTTTCCCAGCATAACTAAATGCTTGACAAGGAAATCCACCAGTTACAACATCAACTTTATTTTCATATTCTTTAAAGCTAAATGATTTAATATCACCTTCTAAAACATTCCAATTAGGACGATTTTTTCTAAGTGTATTGCAAGCCCATTTATCTATTTCGTTTAATGCTACACATTTTAACCCTGCTTTTTCCATTCCAACAGCCAAACCACCTGCACCTGCAAAAAGCTCTAAAACATTATATTCGTTATGAGATTCAACATAATTTGAAACGGTTTCTTGAATATCTTCATCCAAAAAATCAGCAAACAAAGTGTCAACATCAGATTTTCTATAAACTCTATAATTGCTCATTGGCTCACGAACTGCAAGCAATTTACCTTCATTATCCCAACGACGAAGAGTTTCTTTACTTTTACCTAAATATTCCGCAGTTTCAGAAAGTGTCATATATTCATTCATAACCAAATTATTTAACCTTATACAATGGTTACAAATATATAAACATTATTATTCGATTTTATATCAATTTCTTCTTTTTTTTAAAATTTATAATAAAAAAACCTCTAAGTTTCCTTGAAGGTTTCAGAGGCATCGTCTGGATTCGAAAATAACTTTACTTAATTTTTAGATTCTTTCAGAATGACAAAAATAAAAAAACC
>Ga0208597_1001139_pt1 | contig 10363 bp, 8 predicted proteins | sample LakMenEpi05May12_FD_150673 | JGI IMG/M metagenome (GOLD analysis project Ga0208597, IMG submission 150673) | Freshwater microbial communities from Lake Mendota, WI - 05MAY2012 deep hole epilimnion (SPAdes) | ecosystem: Environmental > Aquatic > Freshwater > Lake > Epilimnion/Euphotic zone ...
GCACATGATGAATGTATTTTTAGTTAGAGAGTGAGATCCTTTTGCACGATGTCGCCTGGACGCGTGGAAGTATGAGGATGAAGTTTTCTGCCGGGATAAATCGAGGTGTTAATGCCGGTGTGAACGTGATCGCCAATGATCGCCCCGAACTTGCGACGTCCGGTATCGATCAATTGATCACCAACCGAAGTGCGATGGTTTTTGCCATCGTGTCGAAGGTTGGATGTGATGGTGCCTGCTCCGAAGTTGACCTTATGACCGATCACGGAATCACCGACGTAAGAAAGATGGCCGATCGATGTGTGAGATAAAATGATCGAGTTCTTGATTTCGACGGCCTGGCCAATGTGGCAGTGATCGCCGATGGAGGTTGAGCCACGCAAGTAACAGTTCGGTCCGATCTTGCAGTTCTCGCCGATCACGACATTTCCTTCGATGAATACGCCGGGCAAAATGCGCGTGCCTTTGCCGATGTGCACGATGCCTTCGATGTGAGCGGCAGGGTGGACATCGCCAAGAATGTGATTTTCTGTTAGGTGAGAAACGAAGTCTTCGTTTGCCTTGAGCAGATCCCAACTGTGACGCAGCAGCAGGGAACTTTTGGCAATCAAAATGGCGTCGCTGGGCTGTTCGTTTTTCCACGCGAGGGCTTCGCCGGTTTCATCAATGAGAGTATCAAAATCGCTTCCCAAAAATGCAATGAGGTCTGCACGGCTCAGCCATGCATGCGGATGGCGCTGGATTCCATCGGGCAGCGGATGCTGATCGAGCGGGATATTGCCGATGGGGAAATGCTCTAACGGATTGGTGAGGAGGACGGGCATAATGAATTTCTCGTTAGGAATTTTGTTTGCTGATAGCTTCGATCAAGGCCGTGGTGAGTTGTGTGGTCCATTTCGCAACGAGTGCAGGATCGCGATGCTCGACCATCACGCGCGCTTTGTTTTCGGTGCCAGAGTAGCGGATCAGTTGGCGGCCATTTTTGCCTAAGGCAGCATCGGCTTCGCGCAGCAAGGTTTGAAATTCTGTTAGTGATTCAAGCGCTGGTTTTGCGGGAACTTTGAAGCTTTCGAGCTGTTGCGGATATTCCTCCATGCACAATGCCAATTCGTGCAGTGGCTTGCCGCTTTCTTTCATCACACGCAACACCTGAAGTGCGGAAAGAATGCCGTCGCCGGTGGTGGCATGATCGGCAAAAATTAAGTGTCCCGAGTTTTCGCCGCCGAAGGAATGTTCATGCGCGCGCAGAGCTTCGATCACTTGTCGATCGCCCACGCCCGTCGTTAGCACACGAATGCCGGCCTGCTCCATGGCGGCGTGGAGCCCAAGATTGCTCATCACCGTGACGGCAATGGTGTCACCGCGCAGTTGCATACGTTGTTTCAGCGATAGTGCACAGAGAGCAATGATCCGGTCGCCACTGATGGTGTTGCCTTCGGAATCAGTGAAGATCGCGCGGTCGGCATCGCCATCAAAGGACACACCGAGGTCTGCACCGTGTTGTTTGACGAGAGCTCCTGCGGCTTCGGGATAGAGCGCGCCGCAATGGGCATTGATATTCATGCCATCGGGTTGCGTTGCCATGGTGATGACTTCGGCTCCGAGCTCGCGGAAAATCAGCGGTGCAACGGAATAAGCTGCGCCATTTCCGCAATCGATGACGATCTTCAAGCCGTGCAACGAAATGTTGTCAGCGGTGTGCTTGGCAAACTCGATGTAGCGACCGCGTGCATCCTCGATGCGTGTGGCCTTGCCAATTTTGTTAGGTGGAGTGGGGGACTTGGGCGCGGCGTCAGAGAGGATGAAGTTTTCGATTTGCTCTTCGAGTTCATCAGAAAGCTTGTAGCCATCGGGTCCGAAAATTTTCAGGCCATTGTCTTCGTAGGGATTGTGCGATGCCGTGAGCATGATGCCTGCGGCGCAGCCCATCGACTTCGTCAAGTGAGCGACCGCTGGAGTGGGCAGGGGACCGACGAGCAACACATCCATACCCGTCGAAACCAAGCCGCTGGTGAGTGCTGTTTCTAACATGTAGCCTGAAATCCTCGTGTCCTTGCCGATGATCACTCGGTGGCGTTTTTGGTCCGAACCCGATAGCACTGCGGTGATCGCCTTGCCAGCACGAAGTGCTACTTCAGGAGTGATGGGAAATTCATTTGCCGTGCCGCGGATTCCGTCTGTGCCAAAAAGTTTCATGATCGCTGTGCGGGAAACATAGTACAGAATTCTGACGAAGTAAAGATGTTTTTGTTCAAAAAAAAATGAACAAAATTTCTGTAATTGATCTTTTTTGATAGGTTTAATGGTTTATTTTGTCATTTTGTCATGAGTAAAGATACGGGAAATTCTCGAATGGTGCGATGATTGCAGTACAGATCAATGGTCTGCTGATGAAAACTCTAGGGCAGAGATTTTGCCATCATCATTGCAAGCTCGTGCCTTGATTGAGCATGTGCATCACACTTTCGTCGAGGCAGGTCCATTGCAACGATTACCCGATCGAAAACGCATACCGGTTTTGATCGCTCCTACAGGATAGGTTTCTAACAAAAGTCCCACTTGATCTGCCAAGACATCGACTGGCACAGGGTGCACCTTGAGTACGATCAGCTGCGTCTCTGAAACCACGCAGGTGATCGACGTGAGTCCAAGCACCTGAAAATGCTGAAACGTTTTCAAGTCCGCCTGAATGCCTACACCAGCAGAGCTTGTTAGAAAATTCCTCTCTTGTTCAAACAAAAGTCCAAACCTTCCTGTCTTCATGACTTCGTGTGAGTCTATTCCATTTCATTTCCTTTGATTTCGCACTTGGAATTTCCTCTGTTTCGGGTGCATGATCGGGCAGTGACTATGGATGAAGAAATGATCGAAGAAGATTTCACACGCTTGGAGTCGGTGTTTGTGCGACACCGCAATGCCCTGTGGGTGCGGGCTTCCTTTACGGGTTTGTTTACGGACTACTACATCCATTTGATGGAGCAAAAAATCCGCCACAATCCAGAGCTCGATCTGATGCTCAAGGAGCACTTGGTGATGCTCAGTCTCTACCTCACGACGCGGCCCTGGGCCGAAACCACGGGCTGGACGGTCAATCTCCGTGCACCGCGCGTGAATCTTTTTGCCGCTGGTGGCTGCACTCAAGAGTCAATCATTGGTCGCTTATTCACTGAGGATGTGCGCGAGCCGGATCGCAATTATTTTTACTCCCAAACAACCACCCCGAATGGCAAAGCTCCGCGCGTTTCATCGATGGAAATGCCCACGCGCAATCCACTCGAATGGTTCGAGGAGTTCTATCATCAATCCGAACAACGCCTCGGCCGCGCCTTTCACATGGGCGATGACGATTATGCAATCGTTGTGGCACAGCCCGATTGCGATCTCGATTGGCTTGCCGCGCTCGATGTAGAGGCGGTGAAAAACATGGAGCGCGATGAGGAAACCAAGCTGTTAGAAGTGCGACGTGTGCGATTCCATTGCGGCTGCAATTTGCTGAAAATTATGCCCTTGCTGTCTTCGTGGCACGATCGACTCGATGATCTTTTCGGCGAGCTGGAAGTGATCAATGTCCAGTGCCCACGCTGCGCGGCCGTCTATGCGGTATCGCGCGAGATGGTGGTGGAATTTCAGCGGAAAAATCAAGGATCTTGAAGCATTACCATCATCAACAATTTTCCGATCTCTCGGCCTTGCTCGCTCGCAAACAAGCCATGGGCGAGTCGATCAGTGTTGTCATCCCGACTCTCAATGAGGAAGCGACAGTAGGGGACATCGTTGCGACCATCCGCCGCGAGTTGATGGATCAGGTCGGCTTGGTGGATGAAATTTTGGTGATCGATTCCGGATCGCAGGATCGCACCTGTGAGATTGCTCGCGCAGCGGGAGCTCGTGTATTTTCCGCAGCCGACATCGCGCCAGAGTGGGGGAATCATCCCGGCAAAGGTGAAAATTTGTGGAAATCCCAGTTCGTTGCGCAGGGCAGCATTTTTTGTTTCATCGATGGCGATATCCTCGACTTTCATTCAGGATTTGTTACGGGATTGGTCGGCCCCTTGCTGGATGCCGAGCATCCGCACACGCAGTATGTGAAGGCATTTTACCGTCGGCCTCTACTCTCGACCGATGGCCCCGCGCAACAAGGTGGCGGTCGTGTTTCTGAAATTCTGATGCGGCCGCTGTTCTCGCTGTTTTACCCGCAACTCTGCGAGTTCATCCAGCCTCTGGCTGGCGAGTATGCGGTGCGTCGTTCGTTGCTAGAACGATTGTCCTTTCCTTGTGGCTATGCAGTGGAGACCACGCACTTGATCGATACCCTCCAGCTGTGTGGCATGGAGGCCTTTGCGCAGTGTGATCTCGATTGCCGCCATCACCGCAATCGCGATCTCGCCGATCTCGGCGAAATGTCCTGCGCCATCCTTCAAGTCTTTCTCGCCCGCGCCGAGCGCGATGGTCTGCTCGCGCTGCGCAACGTTTCTGCCGACTACATTCGCCAGATCTGGGTTGATCAGGAATGGGAGCGTCAGAAAAAAAATCTCGATGTCAGCGAGCGACCCGCGTATGCTACTCGGCAGCACCCACACCTCTCTTGATGAAATTGCACTGGCTCACCGAGGCGCAACTGGATGACACCATCGCGCTGCTATCCTATCTCAATCCGAACGTTCCCGCTGGCACCTTGCGCGCACGTTATGAGAAAATCATGCGCGCGCACAACAACTATCGCGTGTTAGGAGCCTTCATCAATGGTCAACTCGTCGGGCTCACCGGCATTTGGCACGGCACGAAACTTTGGTGCGGCGATTACATGGAAGTGGACAATCTCGTTGTGCATCCAGATTACCGCAAGAAGGGTGTGGCCACCTCGCTCATGGAACACGTGAACGCTCTCGCCAAGGAAGCGAACTGCAACATCGAGGTGCTCGATAGCTACACCACCAATTACCCCTCGCACCGCCTCTACCAAAGCAAAGGCTTCGAGATCTGGGGCTTCCACTTCATCAAACCGCTCCGCGACTTCGAGCATTGAGACGCCCCTATGGAGAAGGGATTTGAAATCCCTTCTTTCCATCGTGTATGGCATACCCCTCGACCATGCAAAGGGATATGGGAGTTCACCATCCGGGCACAAAAAAACAGCGCAGTGCGCTGTTAGTTTCGTCATTCGGCCAAAGCCTAAATGAAAGAGATGGTACACGGGGACGGGATCGAACCGCCGACCGACCGGGTGTAAACCGGTTGCTCTACCGCTGAGCTACCCGTGCATGGGGTGGGGGCGCAGAGTTTAGGAATATTTCCACCGATGGCAAGAAAGAATTTCAGGATTCATCACTTTTTTTCCAAAAATTTCGCTTTTCTTTTATCTACCATAGGCGAAACTCTCCTTGCGGACAACAAAAAGCCCGCCGACGCGAGAGCATCGGCGGACTGAGTCTGTAACAATGCGACGTTGCGCTGATCAGATAGCTTACCAGGGCCTAGATCAAGCAGCGTCGTTTTCTTTTTGGCTCATCTGGTTGGCGTTATCCTCGCCCTTGCGCTTGCGCGTGAGACCAGAGGCCCGTTCACTTCGTGGCACGTAGCCCAGTGCTCGATACAGCGCACTATCAGCGCCATAGGCGTGATTGCCGCGCACCGAGTTGATCACCAAGTCCAGCAGATCACGGAACTCCTTGTCCGCTTGCTCCCGTTCTCGGATCAGGCCGCTTTGTTTCGACCGAGCGATGTCCAGTTGCTCTCGCGCCTGAACGACTGCTAGGGTGTCTGCCTCAAACTCCGCCAGGGTTCTCCCGGCAAAGGTTTCAGCGGCGGCGAATTCACGCCAAGCCGTGCGAACACGATCTCGGCAGTTTACGACTTCGATTAAGCTATTGTTCTTAATCATGGTTTTGTTGTTTGTGTTATGTTATTTTGGTTGTTGCATGTGAGTTACCCATGGATCGAAAACACCAGGTTGTCTCACGGTTTGTGTTACCTCGCGGCAACGAGAAAATGCTACCGCAAAAGCACGTATTTTCAAGCGGAAATACCAGATGAGTTATTCACTTTTTATTAACATACAAGATGTAGTGGTTTCTGGTTTGCGAAACTTTTTGCAACTTTTTTCGATTATTTTCATTTTTCCTGCAAGCATCCCTGCGGCATCGAACGATTTTTCATCGAATGGATGTTGCTAGTGACATGGCCCATCGCTATCTAGCCCCTAATTTTTTTTTGATACATGCTCGTTTTTAGGTGAAATTACGAGCTTTGGTGAAAGTATTAGATCATTTTTCGCGAATTTTGCACTTCTCGTGTTCCTCGGAAGCGTCCTCATGAGCGTCCGCAGAATGCTCGCATTCGTCCGCGTATCACTCATGCGCGCACGAAGATCACTCATCCTCATCTGAGCCGTGCTCGTGCCAAGACGAGCCTCACTCAGCCGCATCCGCAGAGCACGCATACCACCCCGAGCAATGCTCACGCGCGCCCGCAGAGTTCATAGGTGCGCCCGCAGAGCACTCATGCGCAACTGAGAAATCCTCGCCCTCGTCTGCAAAAGGCAAGATTGAGTCATATTGTATCAGCAAAGAACTCTTTTTTCATTGCCCTAACGATTTTGCTGCATAAGATCGTCTTGTGTCTCAACAGGAAGTTATCATCGCCACATTCATTGATCGCTGGGAGCGCTCTGCCGCTGCGGAGCGCGCGAACTATCAAATGTTCCTCTCTGAGCTATGCGCTCTTCTGGAAGTCGCGCCACCTAATCCCACGACGGCTGATCCTGAGAAAAATCTCTACGTCTTTGACCGCGCTATCACCCGCACCAATCCTGACGGCACTGCGGTGACCAATTACATCGACTTGTATAAAGCCGGGCACTTTGTTTGTGAGACGAAGCAAGGCTCCTCCGAAATCATCGCTGAGGAAGATGCCGCCAAGCCTAGTAGCACCAAGCTCGGACACGGCAAGCGGGGCTCGGCTGCTTTCGATAAAGCGCTCGAACGCGCTTACAATCAAGGACGCGATTACATCACTTCCTTGCCTGCCAATCATGGCAGACCACCGTTTTTGATCGTCTGCGATGTCGGTTACTCGATCGATCTCTATGCCGAATTCACCTGCACAGGCGGACGTTATGAGAGATTCCCTGATCCGAAAAATCACCGCATCCTCCTTGCTGATCTGCACCGCCCAGAGATCCGTGAGCGCCTCCGTGCCGTTTTCACCGATCCTCATTCGCTCGATCCCTCCAAGAAAGCCGCCGAAGTCACCCGTGATATTGCCGATCGCTTGGCGAAGCTGGCGAAGTCTCTGGAAGCCGCAGGGCACGATCCACAAGTCATCGCAGGATTTCTTCAGCGCAGCCTCTTCACCATGTTTGCCGAGGACATCGGCCTGCTTCCCGAAAACGGCTTCAAGGACATTCTCGAAAAGGTCAAGGATTCCCCGCATGGTTTCGTGCCACTGGTCACAGCCTTGTGGAAGGAAATGGCCACGGGCACTAGCTACTCGACCTTGCTAATGAAGGAAATCGCCCACTTCAATGGCGGACTCTTTGAAAATACCACCGCGCTGCCGCTCAATCACGGGCAACTGAGCATGCTCATCGATGCCGCAGGCACCGATTGGTCAGGCGTGGAGCCCTCCATCTTTGGCACACTGCTCACCCGTGCACTCGATTCACGGGAACGCCACAAGCTCGGTGCCGAATACACTCCGCGCTCCTACGTAGAACGCTTGATCCGGCCCACCATCATCGAGCCGCTGCGCGATGAATGGGAGTCCGTGCGCATCGCCGCCGCCAAGCTCCATGCCGATGCCGAGATCCTCGAAGTGCAGGCCGATCTGCGCCAACAAGAAATGAACGCGCTGGGCACCACCAAAGAAGCTCAAGCCATCGGTGCCGAACGCAATAAGCTCCTGGCCGATGCGAAAAAGAAAGACGCCGAGGCACTCAAGCTCGTCACCGCCTTTCATCGCCACCTCTGCGGCATCAAGGTGCTCGATCCCGCTTGCGGCACCGCCAACTTCCTCTACGTCACCCTAGAGCACATGAAGCGCTTAGAGGCCGAGGTTCTCGAACTCGTTACCGCTCTTGGTGGAGATGCCACCTTCGAGATGAACGAATACAAAGTCCGCCCCGAGCAATTCCTCGGGCTGGAGCTCTCGCATAATGCCGTCGCCATTGCCCAACTGGTTTTGTGGATTGGTTACTTCCAGTGGCAGCGCAAGACCACGGGCAAAGCCGATACGGGCGACCGACCCTTATTGCCAAAAACCCAGAGCATTCGCCAACAAGATGCCGTTCTCGCCTACGATGAGAAAATCCCGCGCATCGATGAAGAGACGGGAAAAATTCTCACCATCTGGGACGGACACAGCACCAAGCCGCATCCCGTCACCGGAAAAGAAGTGCCCGATGAGTCCGCCCGCACCGTCCTCTTCGACTACATCAATCCCCGCCGCGCCGAGTGGCCTCAGGCCGATTACATCGTCGGCAATCCTCCGTTTATTGGAGCCTCTCGCATGCGCGATGCACTCGGTGATGGCTATACCGAGGCTCTGCGTAAAGCATGGAAAGGCGACGTGCCCGAGTCTGCGGACTTAGTGATGTTCTGGTGGGCAAAAGCAGCGGTTGAAACAGTTGCAGCACGCACGAAACGCTTCGGCTTCATCACGACTAACTCCATTCACCAAACCTTCAACCGCCGCGTCATGGAGCCCTACGTGACCGTGGCGGAGGCGTCTCGCCTCCCAGCCCCTCTTCACCTCGCCTACGCCATACCAGACCATCCTTGGATCGACTCCGCCGACGGAGCTGCCGTCCGCATCGCCATGACCGTCGCTGCGCCCGGAAAAGGTGAAGGCGTGTTAGAAAAAGTCGTCGATGAAAGTCCAATGGAACATGGCGAGTGCGAAGTATCACTATTAAGAACACGTGGCACTCTTGCTGCAAATTTGCAAACAGGTACGGACCTAACAGCTCTTTATGAATTGAAATCAAATGATCAATTATGTTGGGAAGGGATGAAGCCCCACGGAAAAGGTTTTTTGCTAACCCAAGCAGAGGCTGTTGAACTTGGCTATTGGGAAGATAATGCCCCCAAAAAACCTCTACGTTATTATTTTAATGGAAGGGATTTAGCTGACAGACCTAGAGGCGTTCTGATTATAGATCTTTTCGGAATGCCGGAAAAAGAAGTTTCCAATACTTACCCTGAAATTTTCAATTACATACTGACAGCGGTTAAGCCCGAACGAGATCAAAACAATCGCGATATATACCGTATCAATTGGTGGATTTTTGGAGAACCAAGAAAAAGAAATCGTCCTTCTATCGAGGGATTGAGTCGATATATCGCGACTGTAAAAACGGCAAAACATAGAAACTTCATTTTTCTCAATGGTAACGCTTTACCTGATAGTAAACTAATCGCATTTGCCTCGAATGACGCTTACAATCTAGCCGTTTTATCGTCTTCAGTTCATTGCACATGGACTCTTAAAGTTGGATCATCTTTCAACAAATTCCCCTTCCCCGCACTCAAAGAAGGAGAACTGAAGCAACGCATCCGCGATCTGGGCGAGCGCTTGGATACGCACCGTAAGCGCCAGCAAGAATTGCATCCCAGCCTCACTCTAACGGGCATGTACAATGTGTTAGAGCAACTCCGCAGTGGAGAATCTCTAACAGAAAAAGACAAAGTCATCCACGACCAAGGACTCGTCACGCGCCTCAAACAACTCCACGACGAACTCGATGCCGCCGTTTTGGAAGCCTACGGGTGGAGCGACTTGCTCAAACTGCCTTCCTCAACAGATTTCAGCATTTCAGAATCTCAGCGTTTCAGCATTTCCGAAGCTGAGCTTCTCACGCGCCTCGTCGCCCTGAACCACCAACGCGCCGCCGAGGAAAAACAAGGACTCATCCGCTGGCTTCGCCCAGAATACCAAAACCCCAAAGCTGGAGAAAGCAGCCAACCCACACTCACCGGCACCGAAACCGAGACAACGCCCAAAAACAAAAAGCCAAAAGCCCAAGCAGCAACACCAGCAGCAACTCTCGTGTGGTCGGATACCCTAACCGGACAAGTCGCCCAAGTCCGTCAACTTCTCAGCACCAACCCCACCGCTACAGCCGAAACCCTCAGCCAACACTTCGGCCGCAAAAACCAAAAACGCACCGACCAAATCTCCAGCATCATCGAAATGCTCAAAGGCTTAGGACAGGTGTGAATCCGCAAGCTTGACGACTGAGACCAGAAAACGTATTCTTCCCAAGCAAACCAAATGATTTCTCATCTTGAACTCCAAAATTTCCGCGGGCTCGAACACGTAAAGTTCGAGAATCTCGGTCGTGTGAATTTGATAATGGGTGGCAACA
>Ga0208597_1001140_pt1 | contig 10359 bp, 7 predicted proteins | sample LakMenEpi05May12_FD_150673 | JGI IMG/M metagenome (GOLD analysis project Ga0208597, IMG submission 150673) | Freshwater microbial communities from Lake Mendota, WI - 05MAY2012 deep hole epilimnion (SPAdes) | ecosystem: Environmental > Aquatic > Freshwater > Lake > Epilimnion/Euphotic zone ...
ACATTAGTCAAGTTAACTAAAGTTTTACGGTATTGTTTTGGAGATAAATCCATGAATTTACGTAACTTTTCAGCATGCTGACCTTTACGTGGCATCCACTTAGCACATAAACCATTTTCTGCTTTAATAGCATTTTCAATTATAGTTAATGCAGCGTCTTCTAAATATGTTCCAAAAAGAGATAATAAGTCATCAAAACGACCATACTCTGGAATTAAGTGTAAATTTGGTTTTAAGACCAAATCATGATTTTCTGCTAGGTAAACGATAATGTCTTTAAAAACTTGACGTTCTCCAGCTCCACCACGAACATCTCTAGCCCAAAACAAAAGTTTCATAGCACGCTTAGGATCTTCATTAAATGCTAAAGAAAATGTACGAATCAAACGTTCTTTGTCTTGTCCTCTCATAGCACCAATATTAAAGAAAAGGTCGACACAAGCGTTCAACGATGTTGAATTAGTTGCCATTCCGTTTTCTGTTACAATATCTTCTTGTCTTAATGCGTCTACGAATTTCATCTTGATTATTTTTAAGTTCTTAACTTATACTAATTACTTTAATTTTGTTTCAAAAATACTTTGTTTTTTCAGGTCTATTTTTAGCCAAAAAAGTCTTATTATTGATTCTAATTCCTCTTCTATGATATCGTCTTCTAATGCTGTTATTATAACAAACGTGTCGATCATTCTTTTAGATTTATCTACTTGCTCGAGAGTGATACATGAATCTATTGTCTTTTCTATTTTATTAATTGCCTGTTGTGCCCAATCTTTATAATTTTCTGGTCGAAATATGTAGTTCATATCTATTATTTGTATAGGTATTATATAAGACTTTTTAAAAAAGTTTATAAACACAAAAAGACCCTGATTTCTCAGGGTCTTTAAATCCATATTAATGGTATAATTCGATGATACTCAAATTATTAATATTCAAATGGGGGTGTTCCATAATCAGCATGCTTAACAGCGTACCAAGCTCCTTTCGGTCCTTGTATGTACCACCATCCACGATCAGAATCTACTAATTGAAATTCTCCTTTTAGTTTTACGTCTTGAAATTTAGAAAAGTGTTTAGTTACAGGTACTCCGTCTGGCCATAATTTTGTACAAACTTGAGCTTTAAAACTTCTACCATCAAATTGTCCTAAAAAAACTTTAGCATCGTATCCTTCTTGCTTTTCATCATTTGCAAAAGTATTAACTGGGGTTTCAAAACCTTCATTAATATATTGTTCGAACGTTTTGAATTTTTTACGTGTTGCCAAATAATCTTTACGTTCTTTTTTTCTTTTTAAATACTCTTCTTCTGCATCTCCAGATCCTGATAAAACATCACCAGATCCTGGTTGAGTTGCTGTTGGTAATAATGTAGCTCCCATTCCTCCAATATTTGCAGGAGAAACACCCTCTTCAAGTTCATGAAAATTATCATTTGCTTGTTTTAAGTATTCGTACGCTGAAGTGATATGTCCTTGAATCCATCCTGGTAAGTTTTTTTCAACTTGGCCAATTTTTCCTAATAGTTCATCAGCAGCTTTTTTAATTGCTTCTATCTGACCCATTGCCATTCCAACTTCATGGTCTTCTCCTTCTTTAACATAATCCGGAAGTCCTTCGTGCGATGTACTTGCAAAATCTTTAAGCTGTTGAAGTGTCATCGAATCTGCAAGATCCTTTACTTCTTGGCTTGCATCTTTAGGATCCATATCTCCTTTTTTAAGAGAATATGCCATACCCATCAGTTTTTGTTGTGCTTTACTAGTACTTGGCATAATTATTTTGCGTCTATTGTTAAAAGCAATTGTGCTCTAATCTCTATATTATTATCTAAAACCTCTGTATCAAATTCTCCTAAGACTGCAGTGTCTTGCCCTGTAATAATTGCGGTGTTTTGCATACCTTCCAGTTTTCTTGCATATTTGCCAGCGTCTACATCATCTGTAAAACCAACGTTAATAACAAGATCTGCTGGGTATCTTACCAATAATTCTGATCTACCAGGTTCATTGATACCATTTACTTCGTCTTTGATCCAAGGTTTACCTGATAAAGTAGCCATAATATAAACTACTGAATCTTTGTCTTTAATTTGTTTTAAGACTTCTTGTTCTATGATTTTAGCTCCACTATTATCTGACCAGCTAGACCAAGCTCTATTGATTTCTTCTAAAGTTGCGGTTTCATCGCCTTCGTATTTAATACGTTCGATTTCTTTTTTAAATGCAAATAATACTTTACCCGCAATACCTTTAGCACCGTAAATTCCGGTCATTTGATATACCTTTTCACTTACAAATTGCTCGTATAATTTAATGTGTTTCATATTGTATATTCCTTAATACTACCAACCGTAGCTTTTAGTTTCAATTTTCTTAGTATAATCACTAATATTTTTTGCGTATTGTGTTAATTCACGTTCGTAATAGTTAGTGTTATATCCTGCTGCTTTTTCTTTTTCGTCGCTTGAAACCGCCTGTACATATCTACTATATTCGTCTAATATGTTTCTCATTAAATTTGAAGCATCTCCTATTTTAACTTCTTTTCCTCTTGGATCTAATCCAATTAGCATATCGCCATATTTTCCTTTTTCTCCTTTAGTTAAAGCATCTTTAATTTGATTTGATAACGAGTCAATCGCATCTAAAACTACTTGGTCAATTGGCATTGCAGCTGCTTTTTTAGCTAAAATTGCGTTATATCTTGCTTTATTTTCATCTCTAAATGCTCTAGGATCCATTATTGCAGTAGCTCCTTTTCTAGCAGCTTCTCTTTCAGCCTTTATATTATTTGTTGAATATCTTGCTCTAAGAACTGCTAAGTCTAAACAATATGCTCTATCTGCTAGATCTGCAACTTGTTTCATGCTTGAAATACCAGTACCATAAGATGCATTTGCTGCTGATTTATTGAATCCAGCAGAATCATCTCTTTTAGTTTTTACTAAAGTTCTACCAGTTGCTTGTTTACTATATCTGCTCCATTCAGCGTTCATCCACTCATTAGAACCATCAGTAATTGCTAATAATGTATTTGCTGGAATTGTTCTATCGCCACTCCATGAATCTCTTTTTGCGAAAGGATTTTCTTTTTCATTTGTAGTAAAATAGAAATAAACAGCACTTTCTCTTTTTTCTTTCTTTGCTTGATCTGGTGTCATTTCAAGAATATCAATGTCTTGAATTTTATCAAGAGCTAATTTCGACATATTGTAAAATGCCTGTGGAAGGTCTTTTGGCATTGCGTAAGCCCCTATTAATAAGCTAGCAAGTTTTGTAGAAGCAAAAGCCTCATTTAAAGTACCTTCATTTAATTTATTCTCAACAAATTCTGAGAATGATTCATAAATAAATTTTGTTTTCATATCTTTTGTGTTTTTATTTTCATCTAAGTCTACCATCCATCCGTATTCAACATAAGAAATAGCGTCTTCGGGTTTTACATCCCATTTAACTGCTGCATCTAATACTATTTTTCTAGTAATTTTTGAATTTGGATATTTTGACATTGCTTTATCAAAACCACCAGGAACCCAAATTTTTGGAGCCTTTTCAGTTGCTTCAGCAACCATAACGTTTTTAAGGATCGATCTTCCAGACTTAGATAAACTAATTCCATCTTCAGATACATTAAAGTGTCGTGCGTTTCTTTTTAACCATCTTTTAGAATCAGAGGTCATTTCTTTTAATAAGTTGTCAAATTCTACTTGAGAAATTTTACCATCTTTAATTGCTTCTAAAACTTTATTTCTAATTTTAGCAGTTTTACCAACAGTAACTGCTGGATGATTTCCAGTATATTGTCTTTTGATTGTAATGTTTCTTTCGTTAACTACAGATTCTGCAGCCATTCCATAACAATCAGTGAATTCATCAATATCGAATCCATAATGATCTACTAGATCAACAATTTCATCCGGAAAATCCATCTCGTCATTTCTCATTGATTTTCTAAGACCAGTTACTTTGTCATAATTTGTATAAACAAAGTCAGCTAAATCATAACATGATGGTTTATTTCCAGCCATGTCTACTAGTTTATCTAGGGGTAATGCTTTAGCTTCAGTTACTACAGATTCTGCAACATTAGATTCCCAATAGTCTTGTAGTTTTTCAAATTCACTACGACCCATATTAGAAATCATATATTCAATAATGTCATTATCGTAATCTTCTGCTTCATCAGAGTAACCTCCTGGAGTATCGATATAATCTTTACCCATGATTTTTTTGATTGCTGATTCTGGCATACCGTCAATTTCCTCTAAAAATGCTTCGAAATCTTCAGTGTTTTTAAAACCTTTACCTTCATTAACTACAGATTCATCTAACTTTTTAATGTTTTTGATAATTGTCTCTACTGAATCATTCCATTTACCGTAAATTGGTGGATTTTTCATACCAACTCCCATCGCGTCGTTTGAAACGTCTCCATTAGAATTGATTGAATAAGAACCACCATCGAATTCTTCTCCGGCAAAATCCAAGTCAAAAGAATCTTCTTCTAATGTTCTTGTATTTACTGTACATTTTTCACCGTGTATTTTCGCAATTGCCTTTGCATAAGTTTCGGCAACTTTTTTAGTGTCTTCAATAGACAATCCCATCGGTTTGAAACTGCCTTCATTTAAGAATTGATTAAAATTCATAATTTTTTATTTTATTTATGTTTTATATATCTTTATTAATAAATTGTTCGAATGTCATAATTTCGGTTGAAACTGTTTCAGCAACAACTCCCATCGAATCTTCAATTTTAGATTTTAATTCAGCATACATTCCATGAACTGCCTTTGGCGTTAAGTTTTGGAATTGTTTTTCATCATTTGCTAATAATGCATTTCTTACAGCGGTTGCAGAAATATCATCATCATTTCTTGGAATTTCAAAAAGTCCAAAATCAGCCCTTACATTTAATTGATCTCTATAAGAATCATTATTAACTTGATAACCGTAACTTGCCATTCTATCACTTCCAGTTCCCCAAAGTACTGGCTCATATTTAGGTCTCATTTCATTAAACATTGTATCAATACCTCCGGTTGGAACCACGAATATTTCTTTTAAGAATGTGTATTGTTTTTTAACATTGTTAAACATTTCAATTTGAGTATTCTCATCGTATGGTCTACTAAATTCATCTCCCTTCTTTTTAGTTTTTGATTTAACTAAAAATACTACAACTGGGAATCCATTCTCTTTATGAATTGCTTCTAATACTTTAGCATGTCCCAATGTAAATGGTTGAAATCTACCGACAAACATATTTACCGGTTGCTTTCCTTGTTCAACATGATCTACTTTAAGAGCTTCATTTAGGTCAACTGAAGATTTAATTTTGTTATGTAACATAAAGTTTTGATAATCATAAATTGAATTTTCATCAGTTTTCTCTACAAATATTTTTTCAGTTATTTTATCGATGATTTCATTCATACGTTTCATTGTATCTTCATCAATTAATTCGGTTGCTTTTGTTCTTTTCTTTTTAAAAGAACTTAAAATCATTTTAAAAAGCTCCGCTAAAACGCCATTTGCAACAAATTTTAGGGTCTTTTCATTTTTAATATATTTAATATTTAATTTAAAAGATTCTGCAGCTGAAAATTCTGCACTTTCAAAATTAACACCAATATATTTTGAAGAGTTTTTGTCAATATAAGAATTAAAAATAACTGACATTATTTCAAGGTATCTATAATCTGCATTATCCTCTTCTAATTTAATATCGTCTAAATTATATTGAGCTAAATATTCTAAGAAATCAGTCACTGCGATTTGATACATGTGGCTTGACTCTTTTTGATCCTCAATATTGATTGTTCTATTAAAATCTTCAAGCTTAAATGAGTTCATGAATTTACCATCAATAAAATTAATAATAAGTCCGTCGATTTCGCTTTCAAGATCAGCGTTCAACGATGATCCGCTAATACTTGGATTAAATAGTTTAAATATTTTGCTTGTAAAACTTGTTTTATCTTTAGTTTCTACTAAATAATCAAATGCTTCAGAAAATTCTCGATTGCTCATTCCTAATAATTCAAGTAATTCATCTTTTTGTAATTGAGATAAATAGCCATCAAAAATAATATTTGGAGCTTGAACATTTAGGGTTTTTGACCATTTTTTTAAGATTTCCGGATCATTGATTGTTTTTTTAACCTTACCAGTTTCTCCAATTTGTTGAATATGAGTAAGTATTAAATTATTTGTTGGGGTTGTGGTATAAGATATTTTCGATGCTCCTAGTTCTGGCAAGTATTCGAAACCAAATCTCCAGTCGGTTGGCATTTCATTTTTAATAGTGGTTGGTAAACTCTGCATGTAATTGATTGCAATCTCATATAATGAAATTATTGTTCTGTCAACCAAATTTAATTTGTCAGAATTAGAAGATTTAAAGTATTCAAATCCATCTGATTTTCTTCTAACAAGAAATGTGGGAGCTGCAACTTTCTCAGTTACTAGCACCCTATTCTTTAACATATCAATAAAAGATTCTCTATTTGTTTCGTTAAAGTATTCTCTTAATTTTTGTAATGCCATTATCTTCCGTATTTTATAATTCCCATTAGCTGATTTATCGCAGCGAATGTTCCTGTTAATTTGTACATGTGTCCTTTGTATGAAAATACAATACCTTCGGTCGGTATAATTGATTGGATTCCTCCAATTCTCTCTAATCTGTCAAGTTCTTTTGCAACTTTTTCAATTTGAGTAAGGTCTCCATTTAATTTAATTTTGTCAGCTTCAGTTCTGATTTCGTTATGTAATCTCTGCATTTCTTTATCTGGAGAAGCAGCAACAAAATTACTTGCATTCTTTAAGATAACGCTACCTAATTCTAAGAATAGGTCTTCGAATGGTCTAATGTTTTCTTTAAACTTCTTTTTAACATCTTCCTTGTCAAACTTCTTAACTGCTTCCGCTTGTTCTTTAGATAATTCTTTGTCTAATGATCGAAGGTTTAAAGTTTTCTTGTCATCATAAGCCCATCTTAATAATAAACCTTCTTTAATATTCTGTGGAAGGTCACCAAAGATAGATTCAATTTGCTCTCTCCACCACATTTCATGGTATCTTGCAACAGAATCAGCGTCTGTTAAATTATAACGATTTTTAAGAGCTTCAACTTTTCCAATAAACTTGGCTTGATTCTCTTCAAAATCTACATCTTTTTGTAATTTAATAACTTGTGGGGGAATTATTGTAAATGTGCTCCCAATGTGTGCATTTAGGTCTTTTAATACTCCTGCTACGCTTTTAGCCGCACTATTATCATCTCCAATAATATTTCCAGAACCATCAGTCTTTTTAACACCATGGAATTGAATTACATCAACATCATAGTGAATAACATTAGGATTTGCAGAATATATCAACTCCATATTCATGAAGTCTAAACCATTCTGGAACACTTCTTCTTGTGTTTTTACTGGTAGTTTTATAAGTAAGTTTGCTAAATCTGCGGCTGCAAATTGAAAAGTATCTTGTACTAATTTGCTTGCATGTCCTTCAAATTTATTTTGGAAATCCTTAAGACTCATCGGGTTTTGCAATTCAGTTTTATTTCTAGCAAATTTAACTTCACCATTCTGAATAGTTGCAAAAACGTTTTGACCATCGGTTTTTTCTGTAGGCTCTTCTTCGAAGTTTAATTCTCCTTGAAGTCCGCCAATAATCATGTTCTTAAAGTCACCAAATGTTAGGTTATTATTATCGAATGGATGCGACATATGTCCTGCTGCTCCGCCTTCTAATAATAATTGCTCATTTAATTTTGGTTCGTACTTTTCGGTGATGAACTGATTAAAATTAAGGATTTTTGTTTTCATAGTGTAAATATAATAAAAATACCTGACATGGTAAAACATCAGGTATTATTTATTTAGATTATTTTTTATGATTCTTGAGCAATCATTGCTTCAATAACATCAGATGAAATCCAGCCCTTTGCTTTAACAAATTCCTTTGCGAGTTTTAAGACTTTCTTTTCTCCATTTGGTGTAACTTCATTTTCTTCACCATTTTCATTATTATCATTCCACTCTTCAACACATGCTGATACTTCTTGTTGGACTTGCATACCGCTAGGATTTTCTATTTTTCCATCAGATTCATGGTAATCTTCCCAGTAGTTTGCATCAAATGCTTCATCAATTTCGTCTTCATCTTCGTCATCATCGTCATCATCATCGTCTTCATTATCGTCATCATCGCTATCATCGGTATCTTTAGTGTCAATTTCATCATTATCTTCAGAATCGGTATCAACTGATTCTCCTAAAGAACTTGTTAACATTCCAACGCATGCTCCGTAATCTCCATCACATTTTTTAAGAATTCCGTCAACTACTTCTACTGCTTTAGCCTCATCAAAGTCAGCCCCGAATGCTTTTTTCAAAACAGCCATTGCATATTCTTTAAACTCTTCATCTGATTTAATTTCTGCTTCGTTAACTTCAACAGATTCTTTAATCCCTAATTCTTTTAATGATTTAACTTTTTGACCGGCTGATTCCTCATCTTCATCATCAGCGTATGCTAATAAACCAGCTGCAATTAATCTTTTGTAGATTTCTCCTTTAACTAATTCAAAATCAATAGTATCACTTGAATTTTCCCAAGTATCTGCAACATATTCTGGATCAATCCAACCATATCCTGATTTAATGTTTTTGACCATGTCGTTAAAATCAGCATCAAATTGTTTGATTGCTCCTTCGTAAACTGTTCCAGCAACTTCTTCAGCGCTATTAAATTTCTTGATAGATTTTTTAATAGTATTTAATTTTTTAATGATAGAATCAATAACTCCAGCATCAATATCGTTTCCTACTGCTGAACTATTATATAAGTTTGTTAGATTTTGAGATGCTAAATATAATTCATTACCGATAACATCCTTTGGTAATCTAAAGAATGCTTCGGAAACAGCTAATTCAAGATCTTTATCTTTATCAGCAATAACTCCTTCTAATTCAGCTTCTAATGCTTTCTTTTTTGCAGTCATCTCTTTTAATTTTCCAAGCAACATTTCTTTTGCATCTCCTTCAGCAGCTTTCCAGTTTTGAGCGGTAGCTTGCATTTCAGTAGTTAACTTAGACCATTCATTTTGAATTTTTGTAATTGAACGTGCTTCATCAATAGATTCTACTGATTCTTTAATACTACCTTTTAAAGCTTCTAATTCTACTTTTAATTTAGAATCTAGACCTCTTTCAATACCCCAGTTAAAACTTGCTTTAACTAACATATATAGTGGTAGGTTTTCATTTTTCTTACCAAATGGAGATGTACTAACCCAAGATAAATAATGTGCAGCTAAATCCTTTGACATTTTAATACCTTCTGCTCTTGAAGAATCACCATCAACAATAGATTGAAGGATTTTTTTAGCCATACCATGAGAACCTTCATTTAAAGATTCATCAATAATATTCTCTTCACTGATACCTGTATTTGCGCTAAGAGTTACTTTATAAGTTTTTCCATTGAACTCGAATTCTTTCTTACCATCTTGTTTTGCTTTTGCAGCAGCATAGATAAATGGATTTCCCTCTTCTAATTTTTCAGGTTCTCCTAATTTATTAATTTCGTCTTCAATATCTTCTGCTTCATCTTCTGAAACATTTCCAAACATTTTACTAATTAGGGCTTGTTTTTTGTCTTCATCTAATTCAGATAAAGAAGTTAAACCCATTTCATCAAGGATTGCTCCAATTTTACCAACAGTTTCCTGTCTTTTTGCATTGTTTTCTTCTCTTAGTTTCATTGTAGTTTCCTGATTCTTAATCTCAGTGAAACTCTTAAATGAAGAGATTTTATTAACTTGTGCCATTTTTAATATGTTTTTTTATTACGTTATTATGTTTATATATCCCCATCAAAATCCACTTTCTTTACAGTGTATTCGAATTTCTCTTGTTTATAAATAGATTGCCTTACCTTTCCATGTTTATATAGATAGTTATCCCATTCTATTGTTCGAATATCGTCAACAAAATCAACAATTAATACTTTGTCTTTTGAATGATGTTGCCTTAATCCACGACCAATTGATTGTCTAATAATTACCTCTGATTTGAATGATTCAGTAAAAAAGATGTTATGAATTTTCTTAATTGAGATACCAGTTGAGAATGTTCCAAAACTTGCAACAATTACAATTTCCTCTCCAGCTTCCATTTTCTTTTTGTACTCTTCTCTAATATCTGAAGCGGTTCCACCATCAACATAAAATACTCTCTTGCTACTTTCTTGTCGAAGTTTTTCGTATAGCCTTTGACCATGCTCAATACGATGGAAAAGCACTAATGAGTTTCTGGGTACTCTTGAAATTACATTTGAGA
>Ga0208597_1001143_pt1 | contig 10349 bp, 6 predicted proteins | sample LakMenEpi05May12_FD_150673 | JGI IMG/M metagenome (GOLD analysis project Ga0208597, IMG submission 150673) | Freshwater microbial communities from Lake Mendota, WI - 05MAY2012 deep hole epilimnion (SPAdes) | ecosystem: Environmental > Aquatic > Freshwater > Lake > Epilimnion/Euphotic zone ...
CCCCATTCGATAAATTCAAATTCGATGAATGGCTTATTCCCCATAATATAATCCTTATTTATCCTGAGCTTCACCCACCGCCAAAGCCACCATATTCACAATTTCGCGCACTGATGAACTGTGATGAAGGATGTGAACCGACTTCTTAAATCCTAACAAAACAGGACCAATTGCCTCCATATTACCCATGCTTCTCATGATCTGATACACTGCATTTCCGGTACTCAAACCACTAAATATGAATACGTTAGCCGACTTATCGCCCAACTTATTAAATGGAAATCTTCTGCTTCTCAAATCACCGTCAATCGCATAAACCGGCTGCATCTCTCCATCTACCAAAATATCAGGTCGATCCGCATGTAAACGTTTAACCACCTTTTGCATCATCAAAGGATATTTACCCGTTGAACTACCAAAATTGGAATACGAAATCAATGCGATGCGCGGTTTAATTTGAAACGACTTTACCCGATCATGCACCAATCCAACCATCTCGTAAACAGAATCTTCATCTATATCGATGTTCACCGTGGTATCGGCAAAAAACACAGGTCCTGATTTAGCCATCATAATATGCATTCCCGCCACCCGATGGGTTGTTGAAACCATGCCTATACAATCCAGCGCAGGCCTCAAAGCAATAGGATAATTCCTTGTCAAACCGCTAATAAAGGCATCCGCCATTCCATTTTCAACCATCATCGAACCAAAATAATTTCGATTTCGCATTTGATATTCCGCTTCAAATCCCGTGAGTCCTTTCCTACTGCGCTTTTGAAACAGCATTTCGCCATATTCCTTTAACTGTACCTCCTGCTTTCTTGGGTCGATCATTACCACCCCTGGAATCTCAATAAAATTCTCATCCATCATTTTCTGAATGGCCTCTGGATTTCCCAATAAAATCGGTTCGCAAATTCCGTCGCGTTTGGCTATTTCTGCCGCTTTCAAGATGCGAATATGATCGGCTTCAGCAAAAACAACGCGCTTAGGATTGGTTTTCGCTTTGGTCATCAAACGGTTCACGAAGTCATTGTCGATGCCTAATCGCTGACGCAACTGCGCATTATAGCCTTCCCAATCCGTAATCGGGTTCTTGGCCACACCGCTGTCCATGGCCGCTTTTGCGACCGCCGGAGCCACCGTTGTCAGCAATCGTGGATCCATCGGCTTAGGAATGATATACTGCGGACCAAAACTCAAGTTCTTTTCATTATAGGCCATCATCACACTCTCTGGCACAGGCTGCATCGCCAAGTCGGCAATGGCTCTAACCGCAGCGAGTTTCATTTCTTCATTGATCTCCGTTGCTCTAACATCCAATGCGCCGCGGAAAATGAAAGGGAATCCCAATACATTGTTAACCTGATTGGGGTAATCCGACCTGCCCGTAGCCATAATCAAATCAGGACGCGTTGCCACCGCCAAATGGTAGTCGATTTCAGGCGTAGGATTTGCCATCGCAAAGACAATGGGCTTTTCCGCCATCGACAAAATCATCTCAGGGGTAAGAATGTTTCCTTTGCTCAAACCAACAAAAACATCAGCTGAAACCAACGCATCATCCAATGTATTTAGGTCGCGCTGAGTGACAAACTGACTCTTATATTTATCTAAATCGGTTCTATCGGCACGCAAAACGCCTTTTGAATCGAGCATTACGATATTCTTTTTAACGGCCCCAAGCGACACGAACAATTTGGTACAAGCAATGGCCGAAGCCCCAGCCCCATTCACTACGATGCGAACATCGCTTAATTCTTTTTCAACCAATCGCAATGCATTGATCAAACCGGCAGCAGAAATAATTGCCGTTCCATGCTGATCATCGTGCATGACTGGAATTTTCAACGCAGCCTTTAATCGCTCTTCAATTTCAAAACTCTCTGGCGCCTTAATATCTTCTAAGTTGATTCCACCAAAAGTGGGCTCCATGGCCTTAACGGTCTCAACAAAATGATCAACATCCTTGCAATTCAGTTCGATGTCGAATACGTCGATGTCGGCAAAAATCTTAAACAACACGCCCTTCCCTTCCATCACCGGCTTTGATGCTTCCGGACCAATATCGCCCAATCCCAATACGGCGGTACCATTGGAAATTACGGCCACCAAATTCCCTTTTGCAGTGTATTTGTATACGTCGTCTACGTTTGCAGCAATAGCCAAACACGGTTCAGCAACCCCCGGAGAATATGCCAATGCCAAATCAAATTGCGTTTGAGTGGGCTTGGTTGATATTACCTCTATTTTCCCAGGCCTTCCATCGGCATGATAACTGAGCGCGTCGAGCAATTTCTTTTCTGACATATGAGGGCAAAGATAGTCGGGCTTTTGTAAATGGACGTTTCGCTTTATGAACGAATAATTTTCGATGTCTAATTTTTTATAACACGTCGGTGTATATTCAATTTCGTAAGTGTGGCTTGGGGGTTTTATCTTTGTAAAATATTATGACACAGTATCGCATAGAATACGACACCATGGGTGAAGTTAAAGTCCCCGCCAATGCATTATGGGGCGCCCAGACCGAACGCAGCAGAAACAATTTCAAAATCGGACCCGAAGGCAGCATGCCCGTGGAAATCATCCGTGCATTTGGCATATTGAAAAAAAGTGCAGCGCGCACAAACCGTGATTTGGGTGTATTGTCGGCCGAAAAATGTGACTTAATCTGTACCGTTTGTGATGAAATCATCGAGGGCAAATTGGATTCCGAGTTCCCATTGGTGATTTGGCAAACAGGCTCTGGAACCCAGAGTAATATGAATGTAAACGAAGTCATTGCCAACCGAGCCCATGTATTAAGTGGTGGTAAATTGGATGATGAAAAGAAGGTATTACATCCTAACGACGATGTAAATAAGAGTCAGAGTTCAAACGACACGTTCCCTACTGCAATGAGTATTGCGGTTTTCAAGCAAGTAGTAGATTACACATTGCCTGGGATTCAAGCGCTAAAAACTACATTAAAGCATAAGGCTCGCGATTTTGAAAACATCGTAAAGATTGGTCGCACCCATTTTATGGATGCCACTCCATTAACACTGGGTCAAGAATTTAGTGCTTATGTACAGCAGTTAGAAAACGGTGTAAACGCAATCAACCGCGCTTTGCCTACCGCTGCAGAATTGGCATTGGGTGGTACCGCCGTTGGAACTGGATTAAATACCCCAGCGGGATATTCTGAATTGGTTGCCAAATACATTGCAGAAGAAACTGCGTTGCCTTTCGTGACTGCACCAAACAAGTTTGAAGCTTTGGCGGCCCACGATGCGATGGTAGAATTACATGGAGCCCTGAAACGCGCTGCGATGAGCTGTTTCAAAATTGCAAACGACATCCGTATGTTGAGTTCAGGACCTCGTAGCGGAATCGGTGAAATCAATATTCCCGAAAACGAGCCCGGCAGCTCTATTATGCCAGGAAAAGTCAACCCTACCCAACCCGAAGCGTTAACCATGGTTTGCGCTCAGATCTTGGGAAATGACGTCGCCATTTCATTCGCCGCTTCTCAAGGACATTTTGAATTGAACGTATTTAAACCCGTTATCGCTTCTAATATGTTGCAAAGCGCTCGTTTGTTGGGCCAGGCTTGCTTGAGCTTCAACGACAACTGCGCTGTTGGCATCGAACCAAATTTGGACAATATTCAGCGATTGGTAGATCAAAGTTTGATGTTGGTGACAGCCTTGAACACCCATATCGGCTATGAAAATGCAGCTAAAATCGCGAAGAAAGCGCACAAAGAAAATTTGACATTAAAGGAAGCGTCCTTGGCACTGGGACTGTTAACCGAAGAACAATTCAACGAATGGGTTCGCCCAGAATTGATGGTTGGCAATCCAAAGGAAGTGATCAAATAAGACCATGTTCCTACTATCTAAAGAAAAAAAACTGTCGTTGACAACGCCCGTAATCATGGGCATCCTCAATACAACTCCAGACTCTTTCTACGGAAAAAGCCGGGTTCAAACGGAGCAAGAATCTGTAGATCTCGCTGGTGCGATGATTGAAGCAGGTGCTGCAATTATTGACATTGGCGGACAAAGTACGAGGCCGGGCAGTGAACGAGTGAGTTTTGGCGAAGAGCTAGAACGAGTGGCTCCCGTTGTTAGAGCAATCCGTAGGGCCTTTCCAGAAGCTTGGCTTAGCGTAGATACCTATTATAGTTCTGTGGCTTTGGCTTGCATTGGCTTGGGCATCGATATGATCAACGACATTGCTGCGGGCGATAATGATCCAAAGATGTTTCGGACGGTGTTCGATAACGAAGTGGCTTATGTTGCGATGCACAAAAAAGGCAACCCAGAAACGATGCAGGATGATCCTCATTACGATGATTTGATGGGTGAAATTCTTGAGTATTTTAATCAAAAAAAGCAAGAGTATCGCAAAGCAGATTTCGCCAATTGGGTGATAGATCCCGGATTTGGATTTGGCAAAACAACAGAGCATAACTTTCAGCTATTGAATCAGTTGCAAAAATTTAGGCAGTTCAACAAACCATTGCTCGTTGGGATTTCTAGAAAAGGAATGATTTGGAAAACACTCAATGGCACCCCTGAAACGGCATTAAATGGAACCACTGCGCTTCATATGGCTGCTTTGGATCGCGGTGCTAATATTCTAAGAGTTCACGATGTAAAAGAAGCCAAAGAATGCATTGATTTGTTTTTGGCTTTGAAAGCATAATCCTCTTAACTTTGCATCATGCCTGGAATGATTGCACCCTCCATCCTATCCGCCGATTTCGGCAAGTTGTACGATGAAATCGAAATGATCAACCAAAGTGAAGCCGATTGGTTTCATGTGGATGTAATGGATGGCGTTTTTGTACCCAATATTTCTTTTGGTTTCCCTGTGATGAAACCGCTGCAATCAAAAGCCACCAAACCATTGGATGTGCATTTGATGATTGTGGATCCCGATCGTTATACCAAAGCCTTTGCTGATGCTGGCGCTCATGTGTTAACCGTTCACGTTGAAGCTTGTACACATCTTCATCGCACGCTAACCAACATCCGGAATCATGGCATGAAAGCAGGTGTCGCCATCAATCCCCATACCCCAGTTGAATCAATCAAGGAAGTACTTTATTTGTGCGATGTGGTTTGTTTGATGAGCGTTAACCCCGGATTTGGCGGTCAGTCATTTATCGAAAACACATACGCCAAAGTAAAAACGCTCAAGTCGATGATAATTGCAGCAGGCACCAACACCTTAATCGAAATTGATGGTGGTGTTTCCCTAAGCAATGCCAAATTATTGACCGATGCAGGCGCTGACGTTTTGGTTGCCGGAAATACAGTTTTTGGCAGTGCAAACCCAACAGAAACCATTACAGAACTCAAACATTTAATCAAATAACGCAACCATTTCTGCGTTAGATACTTGCGTGAAAAAAATCCTATCGCTTTTACTTCTCACCCTTATCGGTGTTGTGGCAAATGCCCAACAAGCGATTCAGCGAGGAAGAGTGATTCGGGATGCATCGCAAAATCAAAGCAATAACTCATCCGCTAGCCTTGCCAAAATCAAAATCCGCTTGTCGGATGATTCGCAAATTGGCATAACCGATTCAGCGGGCTACTTCTCCCCTTCCGAAACCTTATTCCCAGGCGATCTCATTTTTGGATATCGCAATGGAGAAAAACTCTTTGGTTACAAATGGCTGAGTCAATCCGACAGTAGCAGCAGCAAATCGAATCAAGGAATTGATTTACAAACAATTACACTTGGAAGCGGATTGGACCTGATTGCTGAAGTCAGAATTAGAATTTCACAAGGCGGACCCTTCTTAGAAGAAATCAAGCCCCAAAAATTGCAACTAAACCCCTCCATGGGAAATGGTATCGAATCGTTAATTAAAACATTCATCGGCGCTTCTTCGGGCAATGAAATGTCGAGCCAATACACCGTAAGAGGCGGGAATTATGATGAAAATTTGATTTACGTCAACGACATTGAAATCCTTAGACCTCAATTGATTAGCAGCGGTCAGCAAGAAGGCCTTAGTTTTATCAATTCTGATTTAGTACAATCCGTAAAATTCAGTGCTGGAGGATTCGGAGCGCAGTATGGCGATAAAATGAGCTCTGTTTTGGATGTCGATTATATCCGGCCCGACTCTTTTAAAGGCAGTGCTACCGTGGGTACGATGCTCAGTAGCGCCACCATCAGCGGAAAAAAGAACCGCTTTTCAGGCTTCTTGGGCATACGGAATTTCAACAACTCATTGCTAACCAAAACCTTGAATGTAAAAGGGAATTATTCTATGCGATTCAACGACCTGCAAACCCAGGTTACATATAAGGTTCATCGCAAACTTTACATTGATTTCTTAGGGAACCTCGCTAGTAACAATTACACCTTAAACCCCATCAGTCGAAGCACCACTTTTGGTACGATCCAAAATGCATATCAATTAGATGTGGGTATGGGCGGACAAGAATCACTCAAATATCTATACGGAATGGGGTCGATTACATTCAGGTATACCCCAAACGTTAGAAATGAATTCAAATGGATACTAAATCACACGACCATTGAGGAGCAAGAGATTTTTGATGTGGAAGGTTTGTATTATTTATCGCAATTGGATCGCGACATGGGTTCTAAAACCTATGGAAAACCCCTTAAAACACTGGGTTATGGATATTACATCGACCATGGCAGAAACCGAATGCAGTCGGGTGTGACCCAATTTGCGCACATCGGAAAAATCGGAAAGTCAACGGATGCATTTTCTTGGAATTACAGCGTTCGATTAAACAAAGAAAGTGTGGCCGACAAAATCGCTGAATGGTATTACAACGATAGCGCGGGATACAACATCGCACCGTTTGGCAGAATGGAGGACAGCATTCTGTTTGATAACTATATTTTCGCCAAAAACACCTTGAGTTCTTACCGTGGCAAAGCACATATCGCGGGCCAGTGGAGATTGAGTAAACGACAGCAAATTTGGCTTACTTCGGGCATTCGGACCCAATATTGGACAGTAAACCGTGAAATGCTCATAATGCCTAGAATGAGCTTGAGCTGGGAACCCCACAAATCGTTCAATGAACGTCAGCGTTCAGATGCCGCCAAAAAACCCGATGTCCTATACAAATTAGCAATCGGCGCTTATCACCAACCAGGATTCTACAGAGAATTAAGAAACTTCGATGGCGCATTAAACCGTCAGTTATTAGCGCAAAAGAGTTGGCATGTTGTAACCGGATATGAGCGATATTTCTTCAATGGAGGTCGTAAATTTAAATACACGGCAGAAGCATATTACAAAGGGTATCAGGATTTGGTTCCCTACCTTTTCGACAATATTCGGATTCGATATTATGGCACCAATTCCGCTACAGGCTTTGCTTGGGGCGTTGACCAACGCATTTACGGGGAGTTTACCAAAGGATTAGAGAGTTGGTTTACGCTGGGCATCATGCAGACCAAAGAAAAAATCACATATAGCGATGAGGTGTCAGGCAATTCGGTTACCACGGATTATTTAAGACGTCCTACCGACCGCAGAGTGAATTTGGGTGCGGTTTTTCAGGATCAAATGCCCAACAATCCAAGTTTGAGAGTGAATTTAACCATGAATATCGGAACAGGCATTCCCTATTATTTGGATGGCAAGGCCCGATATACCACAACGCCTAACACAATACCTCCATATCGTCGGGTTGACATAGGATTTAGTAAGATATTTGAACCCAAAAAGTACAAATGGGTAGGAAAAATGGGCATGAGCAATGCTTGGTTAAGCATCGACATTTTCAATTTGCTCGACATCAACAACGTAATCGGATATAGTTGGGTCAAAGACCTACAAAACAACCGTTACGGCGTGCCGGATTATCTCACCGGAAGACGCATCAACATCAGACTATACGGCAGCTTTTAATTGCCACCACCGAATGGAACACTTCCACCGGGCGCAGGTGTAGCACCACCAGAATTCCCTGTACCTGAAGGAGGACTGCCAGCACCGTTGCTCATTGATGCCTTCTCTTCTTCACATTTGGCCAATCTTGCTTTTGCATCATTTAGTTGCGCTTGGGCAGATTTCAACTGGGATTGCAAAGAGTTCACTTCCGATGTTTTGGCGTTCAATTTGTCTTGCAAATCTTTTATAGCCAATGCCTTATCTTCCATCAATTTTTGACATTCATCCAAGCTCTTTCTACCAGCATCTACTTCCCCATTCAACTCAGTGATGGTCATTTTCAATTTGGCAATCTCTGATTTCAACGCATCCATTAAAGCCATCATATCGGTAGAGCTAGAATTACTACCCGCAGTGGCTAGTTTATCCTCACAGGCTTTTAAATCAGCTTTCATCTGTTTTAGAGACTTCTGACAATCTTGGTATTCCGCCATCAATGCATCGTAGGCATTTTTCTTAGATTCCAAATCCACCAATGCTTGATTTAGAGAATCGCGCGTTTTGCTGCAATCATTTCCAGTTGATGCATTTTTTATGGCGATTTCCAATTCGCTGATGCGTTTTTTGGCCGCTTCTAAATCCGACAATGCTTTGTCTAATTGATCTTTAGGAATGCATAATTTCAACTTGGCCTCGAGGTCTTTCGTCTTTGCTTGTTCCGCAGTCAACTGCTGCTTGATGTCGGCCACGGATTTCTTCAAAGCCTCTAGTTCCGACGTCAATCCAGCAGATTTGTTTCTCTCCGCCGCCAATAGTTGCTCTAGCTGAGCAATCTTATTCTTGTATGGGGTGCAATCCTCAGTAATTGCCACAGATTTAAGCTGATCTTCCAATCGCTTTTTCTCCGCATTTAATAGGTCAATTTGCTTTTTCGCATCCGCCAAAGCTTTTTCACAATTGTTTGATTTTGCTTTTTCAGTGGCCAAATCCATTGACAATTTCTGATTTTTATATAATTCAATTTGCAATAAACTATCGCATCGCTTGGCTTGCTTGTCCACGGGCGTAATAGCAACTGCTTTAATTCGCGCATTTTCTGCTTTTAATTTATCATTTTCGAAACGTACCCGATCTAGTTCTAAACGAATTCTATCATCATCTGCCTTCAACCGATCGTAATCGCCTTTCCATTTAACCAGATCAGTTTCACAATTCTTGGCCTTGTTACTTGCTTCAACCTCTTTCAGCTGAATGTCGGCAAGTTGCTTTTTCAATGCTTCTTCCCTATTCTTACAGTCATTCAAAGCCTTTTGAGACGCAGGATTAATGGGTGTTGGGATATTTTTATTCACCACAATTGTATCGCGTTTTACTACAGTTTTTATTTCTGTCTTGATAATGGTATCGCGGACGATTTTTATCACAGTATCACGAACGATCCTGATCACAGTATCACGAACCAGTCTCTCTGTAACTTCCACCGGAGGAGCTATACTATCATTATTGATTTCCTCTTCGTCGTATTCGTCGGTGTAACGATGACAGTCTCCAATTTTTGACCTGAACCCAATATAAAAACTAGCCCCTTGCGTCCCTGTATTTCTCATAAAATTACCCAATCCCCAAAGGTTGTTACTTCCGATAATAATTGGACCAAATCGCACAAAACCACCCACTTGCACTTCCGTGTAGTCGTTGGCTAAGCTAATAGGCATACCGTATTCGAATCTCTCCCCTTGAAATCTAGGCACGAAGCTCAGAGAGGACGAACGTCGAAGACCTGGCATATCCACCGGCTTTTACTATGCACCAAATAACCACCCAAGTGCCATTTGCCGGAGCGAATATCCATTTGCATATTGAATGCCATGGGCGTGTAAGTGGTAAATGAACGAAGCGGGTTAGCGCCCACTTTCTCTGCTGCCGTTCCAATTTGATCGAATGCATTGGGGCTATGGTTCACACTGTTAACGCCGTATATCTGTCCAATTGCAAATGCTGAATCCATTTTATAGATACCATTGGTTACACCCATCTGGTAGCGAGTGCCATCATAAGAGATGAAACCAACATCGGTTAAACTCGCGCCAAATTTGACTTTATAGGTACGTTGCAATTCACGTTCACAGCCCGTAAATGACCTCAAATCCATCTTCATTCCCGGTCTGATCTCATACATGAATCCTAAATCAAAACCCGCACCTACTCCAGACATCGAACCAAATTTTAATCCCAATGGCGCATTCATTGTACTGGATGCAGATTGAGCATCGGTAAACATATAAGCACCATACAATTGATTGACCTGTAAATCATTGTTTCCTTTGTATTGCAGGTCCAAACTACTCGCACTCAAATGTGCAGCGCCCATTCCTATTAATAATTTTGTGGTCGCACCCCACTTAAAAGCAGAGGCCCCTTTTCTAGCATTTGCATCGCCGGCATACGAACCAAATGA
>Ga0208597_1001145_pt1 | contig 10328 bp, 5 predicted proteins | sample LakMenEpi05May12_FD_150673 | JGI IMG/M metagenome (GOLD analysis project Ga0208597, IMG submission 150673) | Freshwater microbial communities from Lake Mendota, WI - 05MAY2012 deep hole epilimnion (SPAdes) | ecosystem: Environmental > Aquatic > Freshwater > Lake > Epilimnion/Euphotic zone ...
TATGCGGCTAATACTTCCTGGGTAGCATCTCCCACTGATGCAAACTGGGCCACCGGCGCGAACTGGGCCATAGGCACTGCGCCAGGAACTGCAGCAGGTGGCTATAGCAATGCTACGCGTAATGCAGACGTTGCAACCTTTAACCAAGCATTAAGTGGCGGTATTGGCGGATCGAGCAACCCGATTGTGATTGATGCCAATCGATTTCTTGCGAGTATCACTTTTGGTACTGGAGCTGGGGCCTATGTGATAGGGGCAAGTGGTGCCAATACTTTACAATTGGATCGAGCAGGTTCGATAACTATGCAAGAAGGTGTTACCGAAGCGCAAAAATTCAGTGGCGATATCCGCGTGCGCCGAGAGTCTAGCAATAATGCAACCTATAACTTCGTAAACAACTCGACCACACCATCTGCCACATTAACTTTCGATGTTCCTGCATTCACTTTAACCAGCGCCAATGGACGGCCCACAACACTCACATTGACTGGAACAAACACGGGTGAGAATACCATCTCCTCCAACATTACCAACGCGATGGGAGGTCAGAATGTGGGCATTATTGTCAAAAATGGCACCGGCAAATGGGTGTTATCAGGATCTAACTCATTCACTTTCACATCATCTACGAACCAAGGCATTCAGATCAACGCTGGAACTCTGGTGGCGAAGCATAGTAACGCTCTTGGCAGCGCTAATTCGACAGCAACGCAAAATCAAGTATCAATCAATAGCACTGGCATTCTGGAGATCGCAGGGGGCATTGCTTTGCGCGACGGCATTATTGTAGGTCTGAAAGATGGCGGCACATTTCGATCCAATGGAACAAACTCATCGGCATCTACGTTAGCCGTCGCAAATGCAGCATCGGGTACAATTTCTACCGTGAGCGCGTCCGATGTTTTCACGATCGGCAATGCGGCAAACGACATCACGGGTGGTGATTCTACGAGCACCATCAATGTTGCTGGTCCGGGAACAGTCAATCTGGTTTCCGCAAACAATTACGCAGGTAAATGGTCTGTGCAATCGGGGACATTGTTATTGGGCAATGAAGCTGCACTGGGCACTCCGACCTCCGTCCAACTTGCTTATGGTGCAAGCTCGACGGGTTTGGTGCAGACGAACGGATTTTCCCCTACTCTAGTAAGCCTAAGCAGCAATGGGGGCACTCCGATTCTCGAAAATGGCAATGCTACTGACTCGATCTTGACCGTGAACGGAAGTGGAATAACGACATTCGGGGGATTATTGCGAGATGGAAGTGGCGGCGGCAAGCTTAGCCTTGTACGCAGTGGCACTGCTGGAGCATTGACTCTTTCATCGCCGAACACCTTCACAGGCGATACGAATGTAACGGGCGGATCATTGCTGATCACCAATACAACGGGTTCAGGCACGGGCACAGGAAACATCAATGTGAGCGGTGTTGGCACCTTCGGAGGAACAGGGATTGCGTCTGGCGCCGTTACCATACAGACTGGAGGAAATCTAGCCCCTGGTGCCAGCGTCGGCACACTCACAGTCGGAGGGCTGACTTTGGATGCTGGCTCGAAGCTTACCTATGAATTTGCAGGAAGCAACGATACCACCATCGTTAGCGCAACAGATGGCCTCACCATCAACGGCGGTGCTTTTACCTTGCTTCAAGAAAATAGTATCACGCCTTTTGCCACAACTGGCACTTACAATCTAATTCAATACACGGGAACCATTGGCGGTAGCGGCGTTAGTTCTCTTAGCGTAAGCAATCCACAATCAGGATTAAGTTATGCATTCGGTACCGCTGGTGGATATGTGACTCTTACGATCACGGTCAGCGGTGTGATCGGTGAATGGAATGTCGATGGCAGCAGTGATTGGGGAACGACTGGCAATTGGACCGGTGGATTGCCCAATGCTCAAGGCGCCGCCGCACGTTTTAATTTGGCTCTCACTGCAGATGCAACAGTCTCTCTGAATGGCAGCAAAACGGTGGGCGGGATCGTTTTCACTAGTGCCTCTAACGATTATACCATCGATGCTGGAACGGGTGGCTCTTTGATTTTCGATGACACGACGGGGACAGCGTCCCTCGATATTTTCTCTGGCACACACACCATCGCAGCCAATGTAACGCTCACTGATACGTTAGATACCCTCACCACTAATGCTACGGATTCGCTCACGCTCTCGGGCGTAGTATCAGGTGCAGGTGGCATCACGAAAACGGGTGCGGGGAATTTGATCCTGAGTGGAGCCAACACCTTTGGCGGCAATGTGTCACTGAGCGGTGGCCAGACTACTTTCACAAGTGGAAGTCTTGGCGCAGGGACAAATCTCGCCCTCAACAATGCTGGCTTGATTTATGCAACCGGCAATACCAACGATATCACAGCGAAAACCGTTACGCTCGGTGCAGGCACTGCTACCATTAATACCAATGGCAACAATGTTACCTTCGCCAACACAATCAACGGCGATGGAGCATTGACTAAAACCGGAGACGGCACATTGACATTAGCGGGTGTCAACGGATTCCTTGGGAATCTAACAATTACCCAAGGCGCGGTGAAGCTGGGCAATGGTGCAGCCACGGGTGAAGTCGTAGCAGAGATCATCAACAACAGCGTATTGCAGTTGGATCTCCTCGACAGCACACCTGCAGATGTCACAGTATTTAACACCATTTCGGGAACGGGAAGTTTGCAACATCTCGGGACTGGGACAACAGCGCTGAATGGTGCTAACACTTTCACGGGTGACACGACAATAGCAACAGGTGGTACCTTGAAGCTGGCTAACAATCTTGCGCTGCAAAACAGCACGCTTCAGTATCCCACGGCAGGTGGATCATTGAGTTTCGGTCCTCTTACGAATGCTACGATCGGCAATTTGACTGGATCGAAAAATCTTGCTCTCGACAATGCCGCTGAAATTCCTGGAGCCGTAGCATTGACCATTGGAGGAAATAACACTTCTACTACGTATTCGGGTATTCTCAGCGGTGCTGGTTCCCTCACGAAAACGGGAACGGGAGTCCTTACTTTGTCGGGATTGAATACTTATGCGGGAGCAACTGCGGTGAATAACAACGGGCAGATGATTCTCGATGCGACTGCTGGTATCGCAAGCTCTGCTCTGACGGTATCGCAAAATGCGACGTTTACAGTTGATGGTGGTAACGTTGCTATTTCGGGAGCCACGACGGTCACGAATGCAGGCACGACAGCACCGAAGTTGATCGTGAATTCGGGAACAGCTGCGTTCACGGGTGGACTCTTTGGTACGGGAAACCAAAATAGTGCTTATCTCATCGCATTGAATGGCGGCACGGTATCAGCTGGTAATGTCACGTTGGGTCGCACCAACCAAGGCCTCACGGCAGAGCCAACAACTGGATCTACGACGCAAGGTCTATATGTGAATGGCGCTGCATTCACAATTACGGGTGATATCATTTCTGCGAATACCAATTCATCGATCAACATACGCATGGATTCAGGTTCGATTACCGTAGGTGGTGTCACAACGATTGGTCTCAACAACGGCGGGCGCTGGTCGGTCATGGATGTGGCTGGCGGTGATTTTCAATCGACGAATGCCGCAACGGGTGTAGTCCTTGGAAGTAATTTCGCAGGTCATGCCGCCTTCTTGGTTCGTAATGCAGGCAAGGCCACCGTGCAGCGAATTCAGATGGGGCAAACCATTCCCGGTGTCGATCCGGCTCCTGCCACTCCCGTAGCGGGAACTCATGTGGTGCATGTATCGAATGGTGGGCAATTGTGCATCGGCACAGGTGGAATCGTTGACGGCAGCACTGCGAATGCCGCTACGGTAAAAATCACCAATGGCAATCTGAGCGCCTGCGGTACTTGGTCCACTGATGTCCCTGTCATTCTCACTGGCGGTTGTATCATTCAAGCAGAGGATGCAACGGCAACTTCTTATGACATTTCGCTCTCAGGCTCAGTCAGCGGCACAGGTTCGGTCGAGAAAACTGGCGCAGGAAAAGTCACCATGGGAGATAACCAATACTCTGGTAATACGACAGTCACTGCTGGCACCTTATCGCTCGGTGTGGCTACCTTACATGATGAGTCCACCGTGGATCTCGCTACAGGCTCAGTGCTGGAACTCACTCACAGTGCCACAGACGATGTGAAGGAATTGATCATCGGCGGAATCACTAAGGCTCCAGGCGTCTACAACGCGGCCAATAGTGGTGGAGCAATCACTGGCACGGGTTCGATCCGAGTCTTAGCAGAGGGCTACGACGCCTTCGCCATCGCCTCTGGTTTGACTGTAGGTGTCAATGATGGCAAAATGGCTGATCCCGACAATGATGGAGTATCCAATCAACTTGAATACATCTTGGGTGGAAATCCATTGACTTCAGATGCCTCGATCTTGCCCCAACAGACAGTTTCCGGTGGGAACCTAACTTTGACTTTCAAACGTAGCGATCTATCAGAAAGTGATGCCGTAGTGAAAGTGCAAGTTTCCACGGATTTGCAAACTTGGCCGACAGAGCTTGCGATCGGCGCAACTTCCGCTGCGTCAGCTTCAGGAGTGACAGTCGTAGAAGATAGCCCGAATGCCGAATTGGATACCATCACTGTGGTGATTCCCGTGGGCTCGGACGGCAAGAAATTTGTGCGAGTTCATTCGACGATGGCTCAATAATCCTTGAGCGCTTATACTCATATTCAACAAACGGGACAGGACCTACCTGTCCCGTTTTTAATCGTGATTCGATACCTATCAAAACCGTTAAAAATTCCCAAACAGATCCATTTGCGGCGGATTGGGATCGGGCATGGATTGATTGCTTCGCGTGTTTTTGGCCTTGGGACCTTCTTTTTTCGCATCGGGGCGCGAGGAGTGGAGTTCTAAGTGACTCAAAATTGCCTTGGCGCGATCGATCACGGGCTGGGGCAAGCCGGCGAGGCGAGCCACTTGAATACCGTAGGATTTGTCGGCGGAACCGGGGAGAATTTTGCGAAGGAAAATGATCTCATCGTTCCACTCGCGCACGGCAACATTGAAGTTGGCTACGGCTTCTCGTGTGCTGGTGAGGTCAGTCAACTCGTGGTAGTGCGTAGCAAACAGTGTGCGGCAACGAGTGAGGTCGTGCAGGTGCTCGGCGACGGCCCAGGCGATGGAGAGTCCATCAAAGGTGGCAGTGCCGCGGCCGATTTCATCAAGAATAACAAGGGAGAGATCAGTCGCATTGTTGAGAATGAGCGCAGTTTCATTCATCTCGACCATGAAGGTGGATTGCCCGCGTGAGATGTCATCAGAGGCGCCGACGCGGCAAAAGATGCGATCTACTATGCCTATCGTAGCAGATTCGGCCGGCACGAAGGCACCGATTTGTGCCATCAGGGTGATGAGTGCTACTTGGCGAATGTAGGTAGATTTACCAGCCATGTTCGGGCCCGTGATGATGTGCAACAAGGAATCGCTGGGATCAATCGCAGTGTCATTCGGCACAAAAGTTTCACCGACGAGGGTTTGTTCGAGCACGGGATGGCGACCGTTGACGATGTGCAAATGGCGTGATTGTTCCAGCTGCGGGCGGACGTGGCGGAAACGTTGCGCGGTTTCGGCAAGCGAGCACAAGACATCGAGCGTGGCAATGGCGACGGCTGTTTGTTGGAGTGCGTCGAGGTGGGTGCTGATGTGGCTACGGAGTTGGAGAAACAGTTCGTATTCGAGTTGCTTGGAGCGTTCCTCGGAGCCAAGCACCTTGCTTTCCATTTCCTTGAGCGCAGGGGTGATGTAGCGCTCGGCATTGGCGAGGGTTTGCTTGCGGGTGTAGTCATCAGGCACCTTGGCCAGCTGGGAGCTGGTGATCTCAATAAAGTAACCGAAGACGTTGTTAAATTTGATTTTTAGCGAGTCGATGCCCGTACGCGCGCGCTCGGACTCTTGGAGTCGGGCGATGAAGCCTTTGCCATCTCGGGAGATGCTGCGGAGTTCATCGAGCTCGGGGGAGAACCCATCGCGGATGATGCCGCCGTCCTTGAGTGCGGCAGGAGGTTCTTCGGCGAGAGCTTGCGAGAACATCTGGCTGAGTTCCGTGAAATCGTGCAGTTGCTCACAGATGAGTTGTTTTTGCGAGGCAGCAAGCTGCAGGGCTTCGAGGTCTTCTTTGAGCGCGGGAATTTGCTCTAACGAAATGGACAGAGATTGCAGATCGCGAGCATTGCCAGCGCCCTGAGCGAGGCGGCTGGTGGTACGCTCGATGTCACGGATGCCGCGCATGGCGTCGCGAAATTTCGAGAGCAAAAACGGCTCGGCGATGAGTGCTGCAATGAAATCTTGGCGCTGTACGAGCAAGGCGAGATCGCGCGAAGGATGGAGAATCCACTCGCGCAGGAGCCGGGCACCCATCGGCGTGTGGGTGCGATCCATGACGCCGAGTAGAGTGTGCTCGCGACCGGACCGAGCTTCTATGAGGTCAAGGTTGCGTTGCGATGCGGCATCGATCAACATCACATCGAGCGACTCGCGGACGCGCATAGAGCGAAGATGCGAACAATTGCGCCGCAGTTGGTGAATGAGGTAGTGAATAGCGGCACCAGCGGCACCGATGGCAGATAGCAATCCCGAGCAGCCAAAACCATCGAGCGATTGCACTCCGAAGTGATCTAATAGCAGTGGCTGGGCTTGTCCGGGCAAAAAGGTGTAGCCATCGTAGGCAAGGGCGTGAGCAAGGGCACCGAAGGCGGCGGTTTGATCTTCGGGGATGAGGAGCTCGGAGGGTGTGAGGCGATTCAGCTCATCTTCGAGCTGCGCGCGATCAGGATACTCGGCCACAGTAAACTCGCCAGTGGAGTGATCGATGCAGGCGAGGCCAAATTTTTTCCCATGCTGATAGACAGCTGCGAGGTAGTTGGGTCGCTGATTGTCGAGTAGGTTGAGGTCGTCGATCGATCCCGCGGTCAGGATGCGTGAAATTTCGCGCTCGACTAGCTTGCCAGGCTTGGGATCTGAAGTTTGCTCGGCGATGGCGACGCGTTTTCCGGCCTTGAGGAGGCGGGCGATATAGGATTCTGCAGCGTGCCAAGGGATGCCACACATCGGCACGAGGTGGCGTTTGGTGAGCGCGACATTGAGGATGGGTGCGGCGGTTTTTGCATCCTCGAAAAACATTTCGTAGAAATCGCCAAGCCGGTAGAGCAGGATGATGTCTGCGGGCAAACTTCGCCGTATGGCCTGGTATTGGGCCATCATCGGGGTTAACTCACTTCCACTCATGCGCGGGAGTTTTACGAGAGGATGAGGACGATGGGAATCAGAAAGGTGATTTTTGTGCTGATTTTTTTGCGTTGCTTTTCTTTTTCGATTGCTTGCCAAACAAGTCGAAGCGTGTAGCATGCCCACGTTCCGCTTATGAATTCCCTTACTGATCAACTTCACCTAAGCCAGAAAATGGTCCAATTGTTGGACGCGGCTGGCTGTGGGGAGGTCGCAGATCTGGCGGGCCGAGAGGCAGGTGAATTGCATGCTGCGCTTCTACAGGCAAATGAACGCTTGCAACTGCATAGCACCATCCCTACTGCTGAAAAAATAGCCTCATGGATCAATGAAGCGCGTGAAATGCAAGAGGTAGAGCAGGCGGATCCTGAAGCGTTGGTGAATTTTGAATACGACCCTGATGTCTTAGAGATGATTGCAGCATCGCCCATGGCGGCGCCAGTCTCGGGAAAATCACTCGCGGCAAAAGGAGTGCCTGTGAGCGCGATCCCTGAGGCCATTTTGCTAACAGCAGCGCGTGGCGATATCGCTATTCGTGCTACAGTGAAGAAAATGGAGAAGTCCAATGATACGGCAAAACGCGCTACTACCGCATCTTCTAACAGCAGCCACGTCAACCAGATTTCTTTTGCCAAACGGAAAAAAGAAGAGGTAAACTTGAAGCGCGTTCGTTCCACTGCGGAGTTTCTTGATCCAAATATAGAAAATGCCTTCGTTGAGGATAAGTCAAAGGCGGAAGATCGTTTGCGCCTTTTGCGCGCAGCATTGCCTGAGACCAATCGCGGAGTGGATCCGAATTCGCGACGCTACATTCGCGGTGTATTGCACTCTCACCCGAGGTCTGTGTATTGGGGTGCATGGTTCACCATTGCTTGCCATTTTTTTATTCCCGCGGGCATTCTCGCAGCAGTCGCACTGCTTCTCAAAGACAACGAGGTCCGCTCCTTCGCTTGGGTTCCTCCATGGTTTCTCGCATTTCCATTAGGTGTTTTTCTTTTCGGATTTCTATATCTCACAATTAGCTACGCGGCCTCTTGTCGCATTTGTGGTCAGCGCTGTTTTGTCCCGAAAAATTGCCTAAAAAACCGCAAAGCTCACCACGTTCGGCTTCTGGGCTATGTGTTATCAGTGGCATTGCACATCATTTTATTCCGTTGGTTTCGTTGCACATTTTGCGGCACGCCCGTGCGTTTGAAGCAATGAACTATCTCATCGCATTCCTCTTGTTGACACTTGGACTTCGTGCATCAGAATTGCGCGTTGCTACGTTTAACACATCGATGTTTCGCGATCATGCATGCGAGTTAATCCAGGACTGCACATCTCCGAAAAACTCGCAATTTCTTGCCATCGCTCGCATCATTCGTCAGATCGATGCCGATGTCATCTTGCTCAACGAATTCGATTACGATCACAAAGAAGGAGCCGCGCAGGCTTTTTTGAAAAACTACTTACCAGATCTCTATCCGCATCACTTTTCTGCGCCAGTTAATACAGGTGTGCCGAGCGGTTTTGATCTCAATGGCGATGGCGATGCCAATGACCCCGAAGACTCTTTTGGCTACGGCAAGCACCCTGGCCAATATGGCATGCTGTTGCTTTCCAAGTCGCCGATTTTGCGTCAGGATGTGCGCACATTTCAGAAATTTCTTTGGAAAGATCTGCCTTCCCATGTCATGCCCGCCGCTCATTATCCGGAAGCAGCGCGCGATCAAATTCGCTTGTCTTCCAAAAGCCACTGGGATGTACCGATCAAGCATGGCGATGCGGTGATTCATTTTCTCTGCTCGCATCCTACGCCACCGTCGTTCGATGACGGGCGGTCCCTCGATCTCGCGGCACCCAAGCCAGTCGATTGGAATGGTCGGCGCAATGCCGATGAGATCCGCTTTTGGGCTGAATACATTAAGTCTAGCGACGCGCCGTGGCTTCGCGACGATCAAGGGAAAATCGGTGGTCTCGGTACCGACAAGCGCTTTGTGATCCTTGGCGACCTCAACGCCGACCCTGATGATGGTGACTCACTTTCACCATCGATATCGTTATTACTTGATCATCCCCTTGTCATGAAATGCCCTGCTCCTATCAGCGATGGAGCCTTGCTACACGTTAAGAACAGCATGCAAAATCGCGATCAGAAAACGGCACACTTTCATTTGCGTTGCGACTACGCGCTACCCTCGCAATGGGGATTTTCCTACAAAAAGTCCGCCGTGCACTGGCCCACTGATGACCCAGCTGTGGAGAAAGCCAGCGACCATCGCCTCGTCTGGATCGACCTTACGATCACACCCTGAACTACCGTCTGATCATGCCGTGGAAAATCATCACCCTCTTCGCCCTCATCCCTGTAGCCGCATACTGGATCTCGCGTTATTTTTTCTATCAGAAAAACAAAGAGCTTCACGGAAAAATCGATTGCCGCATGACGACCCAAGACCTCGCGCAAAAAATTTCCTTCACCGGAAAAATCCCCCGCCTACGCAAAAACAAACGCACTGCGATGGCGCTCGCGGATGTTCTGTTAGACGCCGCTTACGAAGAGCTGAAGGCCTCTCACAAATCACTCGTCGCCATCCGCCGCCGTGCTGATACCTTCGCCCAAATCGTCGCTCCTTTCGCGATCATGATCGCTGTATTCGCAATGTGCGTCGGCCGTCCTGCATCAATCTGCATCGCATGCGCCATGCTGGCCAATGCACTCGTTGCGGTCATGAAATTCACCTCGCGCGGTGTCGCCAAGCACGCCGCTGAGCACGCGATGAGTCTGCTGCGCAAAGCCCGCATTCCTCGCAAGGAGGATGAGGGAAGCATCGAGTCATGCCTCCGTGCTCTCACATGGAAATGATTTTTCCTCGCATGACAAAAATAAATCGTAGCTGTAAATACGCGAACAAATCAATCGTTTCGGCAGCAAAAAACGCAATTTCACTGAAAGAATCAGAAAAACTCTGCATTCTTGCCGTCTCCCCGATTGACATTTTCCCGCGCTAACGTCAAACTCGCCTCCGCGAACGTGGAGAAAGTCTTTCTCCTCACTCATCCTCTAACCAAAAATCCATTCCCGTGTTTTCCAACGAAGA
>Ga0208597_1001148_pt1 | contig 10312 bp, 8 predicted proteins | sample LakMenEpi05May12_FD_150673 | JGI IMG/M metagenome (GOLD analysis project Ga0208597, IMG submission 150673) | Freshwater microbial communities from Lake Mendota, WI - 05MAY2012 deep hole epilimnion (SPAdes) | ecosystem: Environmental > Aquatic > Freshwater > Lake > Epilimnion/Euphotic zone ...
CAGGCCGAGCCGTTCCTGCAGTCCGAGTGCGTCTCCTGCGGCGCCTGCGTCCAGGCCTGTCCGACGGCGGCGCTGACCGAGAAGAGCGTCATCGACATCGGCCAGCCGGAGCATTCCGTGGTCACCACCTGCGCCTACTGCGGCGTGGGCTGCGCCTTCGAGGCGCAGATGCGGGGCGAGCAGCTGGTGCGCATGGTCCCGTGGAAGAATGGCGCAGCCAACCACGGCCATTCCTGCGTCAAGGGGCGCTTCGCCTGGGGCTACGCCACCCACAAGGATCGGGTGTTGAAGCCGATGATCCGCGCCAGCATCGACGAGCCTTGGCGTGAGGTCTCCTGGGACGAGGCGATCGCCCACGCCGCTGGCGAGTTCAAGCGCATCGCCGCCAAGCACGGCCGCGGCGCCCTGGGCGCGATCAGCTCCTCGCGCTGCACCAACGAAGAGACCTTCCTTGTCCAGAAACTGGTGCGCGCGGCCTTCGGCAACAACAACGTCGACACCTGCGCGCGCGTCTGCCACTCGCCGACGGGCTATGGGCTGAAGACCACGCTCGGGACGTCGGCCGGCACCCAGGACTTCGACTCGGTCGATCACGCCGACGTGGTCTTGGTGATCGGCGCCAATCCCACCGACGGCCACCCGGTGTTCGCCTCGCGGCTCAAGCGCCGCCTGCGGCAGGGCGCCAAGCTGATCGTCATCGATCCGCGTCGCATCGATCTCGTCCGCTCACCCCACATCGAAGCGGCCCATCACCTGCAGCTGAAGCCAGGAACCAACGTCGCCGTTCTCACGGCCCTGGCGCACGTCATCGTCGCCGAACACCTGGTGGATGAGGCCTTCGTGCGCGAGCGCTGCGACGCCGAGGAATTCCGCGACTGGGCCTCCTTCGTGGCCGATCCCGCCCGTTCGCCGGAAGCTGTCGAGGCGCTCACCGGGGTTCCGGCCGCCGAGATCCGGGCGGCGGCGCGGCTCTACGCCACGGGGGGGAACGGCGCGATCTACTATGGCCTCGGCGTGACCGAGCACAGCCAGGGCTCGACCTCGGTCATGGCCATCGCCAACCTCGCCATGGCGACGGGGAATTTCGGCCGGCCGGGCGTGGGCGTGAACCCCTTGCGCGGCCAGAACAATGTCCAGGGCGCCTGCGACATGGGCTCGTTCCCGCACGAGTTCTCCGGCTACCGCCACGTCTCGGATGCGGCAGTGCGTGCGGCCTTCGAGTCGGCCTGGGGCGTAGCCCTCGACGCTGATCCGGGCCTTCGGATCCCCAACATGCTCGACGGCGGGGCCGAGGGAACCTTCAAGGGGATCTACATCCAGGGCGAGGACATCTTGCAGTCCGACCCCAACACCCATCACGTCGCCGCGGGCCTTGCGGGCATGGAGTGCGTGGTGGTGCACGACCTGTTCCTGAACGAGACCGCCAACTACGCGCACGTCTTCCTGCCGGGCTCGACCTTCCTGGAGAAGAACGGCACCTTCACCAACGCCGAGCGGCGCATCCAGCGGGTCCGTAAAGTGATGAGCCCGCTGAACGGCTACGAGGACTGGCAGATCACCCAGCTGCTCGCCAACGCCTTGGGTTACCCCATGAGCTACAGCCACCCGTCCGAGATCATGGACGAGATCGCACGACTGACCCCGAGCTTCGCCGGCGTTTCCTTCGCCAGGCTCGACGAGCGGGGGGCGGTGCAATGGCCCTGCAACGCCGAACATCCGGAGGGCTCGCCGGTGATGCACGAGCACGCCTTCGCCCTTGGCAAGGGCAAGTTCGTGATCACCGAGTACGTGCCGACCGACGAGAAGGTGGGGCCGCGGTTCCCGCTGCTGCTGACCACCGGGCGGATTTTGTCGCAGTACAATGTAGGCGCCCAGACGCGGCGCACCGAAAACGTGGTCTGGCACGAGGAGGATGTCCTCGAGATTCACCCGCACGACGCCGAGGACCGCGGCATTCGCGACGGCGAGTTGGTGCGGCTGGCCAGCCGGTCGGGCGAGACGGTGCTGCACGCCAAGCTCAGCAACCGCGTGGCGCCAGGGGTGGTCTACACCACCTTCCACCACCCGCTCACCCAGGCCAACGTGGTCACCACCGACTACTCGGACTGGGCGACCAACTGCCCCGAATACAAGGTCACCGCCGTGCAGGTGAGCTCATCCAACGGCCTGAGCGAATGGCAAGAACGCTACGCCGCCCAGACGCTCCGCAGCCGGCGCATCGCCCCGGCCGAGCCCGCTGAATGAGCGCCCATCAACGGCGCAATCTGGTGATGATGGCCAACCAGATCGCGATCGCCTTCGACGGCCAGCGTGGCGACGCGGTCGGGCAAACCGTCGCCCATATCAAGGCGTTCTGGCCGCGAAGGATGCGCGAGGACATCCTTCGACACCTCTCGACCGGCGGGGAGGGGCTCACACCCACGGCGAAGGCGGCGGTGGCGAGGCTCGCGCCCACGCCTCGGACTTGAGCGCATGGCGCCGACGTCCACACCTGTCCGGCGAAGTCTCTGGACGCGGGGGGGCGCGCACGACGGCGAGCGCCGGATCCCGGAGGAAACCCCTGTCGCTCTGGTGCATGACGCCTCCACCACCGCCGTGATGATGGCCACTCCGGCGGACCTCGAGGATTTCGCGGTCGGCTTCACGCTAACCGAAGGGTTGGTGCAGGAGGTTCGCCAGATCCGCGGTCTAGAGATCGTCGAGACCGAGCTCGGCGTCGAAGCCCGGGTCTGGCTGGAGCCCGGCTGCGGCGCCGCGCTCATGCAGCGCCGGCGTCAGATCGCCGGCCCCACCGGCTGTGGACTGTGCGGCCTCGACAGCCTCGCTGAGGCTGTCCGGCCAGCCCCGCGCGTGGCGCAGGATCTGCGCTTCACGGCCGAGGACGTCCATGCGGCTCTGGCTGCGCTAGGGCCCGCCCAGGTGCTGGGATCGGCGACCCGCGGGACGCACGCGGCCGCCTGGTGGACAAAGGCGCAGGGGCTGGTCGCCATCCGCGAGGACGTGGGCCGTCACAACGCGCTCGACAAGCTCGTCGGCGCCCTGGCGCGCGACGGCGAGAAGCGGGCCGGCCTCCTGTTGCTCACCAGCCGCGTGTCGGTGGAGATGGTCCAGAAAGCCTCCGTCCTGGGCGCCCAGGCGATGATCGCCGTCTCGGTCCCCACGGCGCTGGCGGTCCGCGTCGCCGAGGTCGCCGGCCTCACCCTGATCGCAGTGGCCCGAAGCGACGGCTTCGAGGTGTTCACGCATCCGCACCGGCTGGCTGAAGTCGACTTCAGATAACTCCTGGTCCGCAAAGGATGATTTGAGCTTGGCTTGACGGTCTTTAGGAGCGGACATCTGACCGTTCGTTGGTGCGCCCACAGGCAGTCTTGCCCCGCCCCATATTCAGGCGGCTTGGGTTACGATGCTCCATTCTTCGAAGGCTCGCCTTCGGAAGCTACGGAGCGTTGGGAGAGAGTTTATCATCAGCCTGCCAGCACCCCTCAGAGTTCCATCAGATCGCGACCGACGATCAATTCGCCGGCGAAATGCGGGCGCACGGCGTCGCGCCAGATCTCGTCGCTGATGGAGGCGTCCCCGCCCGGAACGAAGTGGGTCAGCACCAGGGTCTTCACCCCCGCCTCGGTGGCGATCCGTCCCACGTCCTGCGTCGAGGTGTGCGCCGCGAGCAGATGTCGGCGCAGCGTGACCGCGCTCGGCTGGGCCTTGATGAGCCGCTCGATCGCCGGCAGGTACATGACCTCGTGCACCAGCACGTCAGCGCACTTGGCGAGGCGCACCAGGTTCTGGGACGGGGCCGTGTCGCCCGAGAAGACGATCGACCGATCCGGGCAGTCGAAGCGGTAGGCGAAGGCAGGGGCGACCAGCGGATGCTCCACCAGAGCGGCGGTGACGGTGACGTTCTCGTCGCGCATCACCATGCCGTCGGCCGTGATCTCGTGAGGGACGATGAGGTCTTTCAATGGCGGCAGGCCTTCGTCGACCATCCGGACCTGGATGTCGTAATCGTTCATCTCAAGGAACTGCCGCGTCATCCGGGCCAGCGGCGGCGGTCCGTAGGCGTCGACTCGCGTCGAGAGCCCGCTCGCCCAGCTCAGGAGCAGCAGATTGCCGTAGCCGGCGTTGTGGTCGGAATGGTGGTGGGTGATGAACACCCGCCTCAGGGAGGTGGGCGACAGTCCCGCCAGCACCATCTGGCGGGCCACGCCGTCGCCGCAGTCCACGACATAGGTCGAGCCGCCGACCACGACGGCCTGGGCCGGCGGCGCGCGCCTCAGCTTGGGCGTAGGCCCGCCGGCCGTGCCAAGCAGAATCAGCCGGGACTTCGCATTTACGACAGGACCCGCCGCCCGCGCCGCAGGCGCCAGGATGCCCGCGGACGCGGCCACGCCGCCCGCCATCAGCTCGCGCCGGTTCATCCCAGCCCCACCGCGTTTCATGCTCACGCCCTTGATCAAACGCCCTCGCTGCTGCTCGCTCCCGATTTGGTCGTTAGTCAGCGCGGCTATCGCCCAAAGTCTATTAAACCTGAGCCGCGCGGCGAAGGGGCCTGCTGCGGGCGTCGACAAGGTCATCCGCGGCGAGCGCGACGAGGACGCCCCCGCCCAAAACTTAGGCAGCTCGGGACACAACGCCCCCCTCTATCACCAGCCCGTCAGCACCGATCTGAGCCTTCAGCGGGTTGAGCTGAACGGCGCCTCAGACTTCCGCTTCGATCGGGTTGTCCAAGGCGCCCAGGCCTTCGATCTCGATGCGAACCCGGTCGCCAGGCTTTAGGAATTGCATCGGTTTCATCGCCGCGCCGATCCCACCCGGCGTGCCACTGAAGATCAGGTCTCCGGGCTCCAGCGTCATGGCCTTGCTCAGGTGCTCGATCTGGTCCCACAGGTTGAACACGAGATGGCGGGTATTTGAGTTCTGTCGGACCTCGCCATTGACCAATCCGCGGATCGATAGCGTGTGGGGATCTGCAACCTCATCGGCGGTGGTGATCCAGGGTCCGAATGGAGCGTGGGTGTCGAACGACTTGCCGACCACCCATTGCGGCGTCTGATGCTGCCAATACCGTTCTGTGGCGTCGTTGCCGCAGCAGTAGCCGAACACGGCAGCTGAAGCGTCCTGCTTGGCGATGTGGCGGCCGCCCTGGCCGATGACCGCGACGAGTTCGGCTTCGTAGTCCAGGCATTGAGAAACCTTGGGGACCTGGATCGGATCGTAGGGGCCGTTGGCGGCGGTGGGCGCCTTCGAAAACCAGACCTGATGCTCGGGCGTGCCGAGATTGCTCTCGGCGATGTGGTCTGCATAGTTGAGGCCGATGGCCATGATCTTTCCTGGCCGCCGGATCGGAGCCAGCAGGCGAACCTGGTTCAGCGGCAATGCGCCAGCGCCGTCGGCAGCAATGGCGCGAACCTCGGCTTCGACCTTCGGCCAAGCCGCGATCAAACCCAGCATATTGTCAGGCAGACCGGGCGCTGCGGTGTTCAAGGGAACGATGCTGTCGCCTGTCACAGCGCCGAGCTGCGGAGCGGCGCCCGCTTCAAATGTGGCGAGTTTCACGTATTTTCTTTCTCTATGCGCCCATGGTCGGCGGCGATGCCGGCCCCCATTGAACCCCAAGCAGCTCCTGCAAGCTGGCGACGTGCGCCCCGTCGGTCGCGGTGAACAGATCGCCATCGGTCCAGTGCTCGAGCGTATGCCCCCAGGGGTCGCGCCAGTAGTCGAAGACCTGGCTGCCTAGGATGTGGCGGCCAATGCCCCATTCGGCGTGGCGCCCGGCGCTTTTCAGGCGCTCGTGGCCCAGGATCAGATCGTCGATGTCGGCGACTTCGAAGGCGGCGTGGTTGAAACCAGGTCCGCTGGGCGCCTGCGCCAGGAACAGCGTGTGGTGATCCGTAGGCGTTTCACCTCTGTCGCAGCGGAGGAAGGCGCCCAGCGCGGCTTCCGGAGAGAGTTGAATCTCGTCTGACGTGATGAAGCCGAAGCGATCCTTGTACCAGCGTTCCGAGGCGCGAAAATTCGAAACGTTGAGCACCGCATGCCCCAGTCGAATCACGTGCGCCGGACCCGCGGCGACCCGTTTGACGGCGCGCAGGCGCTGGTGATCGCCGGCCCGATTCCAAGGCTGCGCGGCCGGAACCTCGATCGGATCACTTTCAGCTTGGCCGGCCACCACCTCGATCCTGTGACCGTCAGGATCCGATAGCCGCACCACCGCGCCTCCGCCTGGCAGGTCGAGGTCCTCAACGGCTCCGCCTTCGGCAGCGGCGATACGCTCCAGGTCGGAAAGGCTTTCGGCCCTGAACGCGAGGCCGGCGAAACCGGGATCGCCCCGTTCCGTAATGTGGATCGCAGGCGCTGGACCTGCGCCGCGCGCCACCAGACGGTCCTCTGAGGACTCAGCGATGGTCAGACCGAAGTCCTCCAAGAACGCACGCATTTCCACCAAATCCGGCGCTCGAAAACGGACATGGGCGATGTCCTCGATCTTGATCATGCTCTGGGCATCCATGGCTAAGTCGATAGCCGTATCTTTTAAGCGGATAATATGGGTTTTTCACAATAAAAAATATTTTTTAGGGGCGGCTGATCGAACGCCTGATGCCGGAGGCCACTCAAAATGCGGCGGCCACAGCTTGGTGTCGAAGCCGCCAATCATTGACATATCCGCTCCCCACGCCGACATGGGTGCTCGTTTTTGCAGATGATCGTGGACGTCGTGACTGAAAATCGCGCGGAATCGGATGAAGAGGGGCGGGCTGAAAATGAGACCGTCTACGCGACAATAAAGACGTCGGCTGCAAAGTTATTTGCAAGCCAGGGCGTCGGCGCCACTTCCATGAGGCAGATCGCCCGAGCGGCGGGTCTCCATGTATCAAGTCTCTATTATTACTTCGCAACAAAAGATCAGCTTTACCGTGCCGTAATAGGCGACGCACTTGATGTTATAGGCGAGGCGGCGTCTCGTTCGCTGAAGACAAGCGGCGGTGCGAAGTCTCATCTAGAACATTTTGTTGGCGCGATCATTGATCTTTTTGCGAGTGAGACGGTCGAAATGGCGCTCATCGAGCAATGCTTACATGGGCCAAACTCTAAATATTCCCTTGAAATTGGCAAGGCTGTTATTTTAGAAAGGCGAGATGTAAGGCAACAAATTACTGAAATAATTGAATCTACATCCGCCGATATATTGAAGCGAATACCGGCAGACCGATTGGGTGATTTGATATTTGCGATGATATACGGAATTGTGACCTTTCGCGCGATGCGTGAATCAGTCAATTCCAGCGAGCGGTTGACCACCGTCGCCATCACGGAAGAGGTGATGGCGATGTTGGACGCTATGTTAGGCCTGTCGTCTCAGAAAGAATAACGGCGCGCCGGCGATCTAGCGGGCGGTTCGGTAGGCCCGAGCGCCGGCCATTCGGCGCCCAGTAGTCGGTCGCGCCGTGACGCGTTCGAGCGCCTTCGCGAACAAATCTCAGTGTGCAGAACGCTCGCTCCCAGCGCGCTCAAGGAGAGTTGCGCCGCCGTCCGGCGCGACCGTCTTGACAGCCGAGTGTGTGTCCGCCAAACGTTCGTCGGACAGCTTCCTAATAACAATCATTTGCTGCATCGACTTGGAGGAATACGAACATGTCACGCGAGCACTATCCATTTCCCGAACCGATCGCCCCCTTCGCCGGTCAGATCATTGACGGCGATGCGCACGACGTTACCCCCTTGAACCACTGGGTTGATGTCTATGGCAGTAAGGTCAAGGACTTCGTCGACGCTCAGGCGGTGGCGGGTGGCTTGGTCACAATGACCAAGGACGTGGACGACACCGAGATCACGGTCGACAACGTGCTCAAGGCGAAATTCGAGTCGGCGCCTGGCGCGTGGGATCTTGACCGGCGGATCGAGGTCATGGACTTCCTGGGCATCGACCGCGCCGTACTGTTTCCTGGCAATATGCCAATCTTTGCCGAAACTCTATGGAAGCATGCGGACGATAATAGACATTACCCGACGGTGACGGGTGACCGTAAAAAGTACGCCTCTGAGCTTCTCGGCCTTCACAATGAATGGGCCGTCCGAGTGGCGGAAAAATATAGCCGGCTCGTTCCGACTGTAAGCCTGCTGGCAGATAGTGTCGACGAGCTTACCGCCACTATGAAGAATTACATAAACCGTGGCGTTCGTTTGTTCCAACTCTCCCTCGAGAGCCCGCCCGCAGGCGTATCTCCCGCGCACCCGGACATGGACAAATTCTGGGCGCTAGCTGCAGCTTCCGGCGCCGCGATCATCGGGCATATCAACACCGATACTATTCGCGTGCTGAAAACCTCGAAATGGCGCGACGCCCCCGCCTTTGAAGGCTGGCGAGCCGGCGCGGAGATCACCCTCGACCCCTTCACCACCTCCAATCTTCATCTTCCGGCCCAGATTTTCCTGACCACCATGGTTCTCGGCGGCGTGTTCGACCGGCACCCAAGTCTCCGCTTTGGTGCGGCGGAATTCACCGGAAGCTGGGTTGGACCGCTCGCGGCGAACCTGGATCTTTGGGTGGAGCAGACGCCGTTTGCTCGCTTCAAAACGGGCGGTGGCGAACCCCTCAAGTTGAGGCCGTCTGAATATATTGCCCGCAATGTGCGAGTCGCTTTGTTCGATTTCGAACCGGTGGCGGATTACATAAACAAGTACGGCCTCGAAGACGTTTATTGCTTCTCCACCGACTATCCTCACTATGAAGGCGGAAGCGATACGATCAACAAGTTCGCGCATAACACTGCGGGCCTGAGCGCGGATGTTCGCCGGAAATTCTACGTAGACAATGCTCGCCTGCTACTAGCCGATTGATCCTGCGTCGCGCGCAGTGCGCCTGGCGCCGTCTCATCGGCGTCAGGCGCAGAGTTTCCTGTGATTGCAATGAAGATTTGAGCTACATCACCTGCGGCTGTGGCGGGCGGGCCTATTCCAGGTGTGCAAGACAATAAGCCTATGAAGCAGGCGATAAGGGAGGATGTCTATATGGGGAACGAGTTCCAAGTGGTTGTGGCCGGAGGCGGCCCGGTGGGTCTCACTACCGCGTTGGACCTGGTGAACCGTGGTGTGCGGGTCTTGGTGCTGGAGCGCAATCCAGCCACCACGCGACATCCCAAGATGGACGTCACCAACGGTCGCAGTATGGAGCATTTCCGCCGACTGGGCGTTGCGGAGCGCATTCGCGACAAGGCCGTGCCGCGTGAAAATTGCATGGACGTGACGTGGGTGACGCGGCTGAGCGAATGGGAGCTGGCGCGCTTCAAATATCCCAATGTCCACGAATGGCGCGAGCAGATCCGCCAACACAATGACGGCTCGCAACCGCTCGAGCCCAACATGCGCCTGAGCCAGGTGGTGCTTGAGCCCGAGCTTCGAGATCTATTGGAGGCCTCGCCGCTCGCCGAGATCCGCTTTGGCTGGGCGTTCGAAGACTTCGCAGAGGACGAGGACGGCGTCACCGTCACCGCGCTGGAAGTGGCTACTGGCAAGCGCCACGAGATCCGTTGCGCGCTTCTGGCCGGCTGCGACGGCGGCGGCAGCGTCGTGCGCGAAAAGTTGGGTTTTGAACTGAACGGCGACTTCAACGTGCTGCGCGTGTTCATGACCCATTTCCGCTCCCCGGCGAAGGACTTCCTGCAGAGCTTCGGCGTCGTCTGGCACTATCAGTCTCCGGACGGTTCGACCCTGATCGCCCAGGACGACGAGCAGATCTGGACGCTGCATGCGATGCTGCCGCCGGGAACCGATGAGGCGGCGATCGATCCCAAACAGATCGTCTACCGAGCTCTCGGGCGCGAATTTCCGCTGGACGTGCTGCAGGCCAACGCCTGGTCGCCGCACCTGGTGGTCACCAGCGGCAGCGGGCGCGGCCGCGTCTGGCTGGCGGGCGATTCCGTGCACCAGCTGATCCCCACCGGCGGCTACGGCATGAACACCGGCATCGCCGAATCGGCGGACCTGGCGTGGAAGTTCGCCGCTGTGCTTCAGGGCTGGGGCGGGCCGCGCCTGCTCGACACCATCGATACGGAACGGCGCCCCATCGCGCAGCTCTCGGTCAACGCCTCACGCGAGAACGCCGGGGTGCGCCTACAGATCGCCCAGAACTACGATCCGGTGATCCATCAGGACACGCCCGCCGGCGCCGCCGCGCGCGACAAGCTGGGCAAGCTGATCCTTGAGCTTGGCAATGCGGAAAACGAGTCGCTGGGCGTGGAGCTGGGCGCGCGCTACCGCAACTCGCCGATCATCTGCCACGAGGGCGACGAGCCGGAGTGGGATCGGGTCAGGT
>Ga0208597_1001150_pt1 | contig 10302 bp, 12 predicted proteins | sample LakMenEpi05May12_FD_150673 | JGI IMG/M metagenome (GOLD analysis project Ga0208597, IMG submission 150673) | Freshwater microbial communities from Lake Mendota, WI - 05MAY2012 deep hole epilimnion (SPAdes) | ecosystem: Environmental > Aquatic > Freshwater > Lake > Epilimnion/Euphotic zone ...
GCTTTTGTCCATACTCAACATTTGAGCAACTTTTAATGCGCTACCTTTCATGTTTTTGAGTCCATCATAAATGTCTTCTGCGTTATTTTCATTTAGTTTATCTTTGGTTAAAGATGGATTTACCATTTTCTCACCATAATAAGCAACATAGTTACCGCCTACTTTGAAACCCGTTTTTACTAATTGACTGGCACGTTCTATTTTCCCGGTTGGAATTTTATCTAATGTTTTCATTAATTAGTTCATTTTTTCTTTCCAAAGAAATTTACCCAAATCAAACAGACTTTCTAGTGGTTTGGTATTTAATAAATCGATAACTGTATTGACTGATTTTTCAATTAATATATCTGTTTTTTCAAATGATTTAGAAGTATCATCCATCCAAAATTTTAGTAAAAACAAAAACTGAATCCATGCACCTTCTGCAAAAATCGGTTTTGTTATTTTAGAAACCTTGTCTTTAATTTCAGAAGATTCAGTATCAATAATTGTTTCAACAAAATCTTTCATGTGACTTCGTATTCCTTTCAACCTTTTAAGATTTTTCAATCCTTCTTTATTTTCATGCAAAGCAAAAAGAACATAACTTCTATTGAGAGTAAGTATTTCAAATAAAGTAAAATACATTGTCAATAGCTTATTTTTATCAGAATAATTTTCAAACTCTTTTTCTTTTTGAATAGCGACAAGTGTATTTTCAAAAAATTTAACCCAAATTTCTTGTCGTAAAGCATCTAACGAGCCGAAAAAAGTATAAAATTCGGTTTCATCTATTTTAATATCTTTACAAAAAATAAATACATTTTTAGGTTCTTCATTTTTTTCTAAAACCTGATTCATATATTTTTCTACTATAAAGTCATCGTTAATAACTTTCTTTTTAGAAGTTGTTTTTTTAGTAGCTTCCATAATATATATTTTTTTTTTGTAAAATTAATAATTGTTGGAGAATCAATGCTTTGAACTAAACAAAATGTTTTGTTAAATGTTGTTCAAAAAAAATGAAACAAAAAAAAGCGTCCAACCTAATGAACGCTTTTTTAAAAACAATATTTTTTCAGAAATTAGTTTCCTTCTTTTTTAGCATCTTCAATCATTTTTTCATTTGCAGTAATTGCAAATTCTACACGACGGTTTTGACTTCTTCCCTCCGGAGTATCATTTGTTGCAATTGGATCGGCAATACCCATTCCTACCATCTTAAATCTTGACATATTTAAACCTTTAGACTCTAAATACTTCTCAACTGCAATAGCTCTTTGTTCGGAAAGTTTTAAATTAAAATCAGCTTTTCCAGTAATATCAGTGTATCCGTAAATAATCATATCAGTATCAGCATAACTCTTAAAAACTGGAACTAGCTTATCTAAATTAGCTTTAGCAGCTGATGTCAAAGTTGATTTATTGGTGTCAAAACGAACTGCATTTTCACCTAAAACTAGTCTGATTCCTTCCCCGATTCTTTCAACTTGAGCGCCAGGCAAAGCTGTTTCAATTTCACGAGCTTGTTTATCCATTTTGTTTCCAATAACACCGCCGGCTACACCTCCAACTACACCTCCAAGAACAGCTCCCATTTCGGTATTCATTCCTTTTACATTATTACCAATAACCCCACCTAAAACAGCTCCGGCGATAGCTCCTAATGCTGCCCCTCGTTGTGTTTTGTTAGTGTTTTTTACTGATTCACAACTAGTAAAAACTGTGCTAACAGCAAGTATTATAATTAGAGCAATTACTATTATTTTTTTCATATTTTCTTTATTATAAAATTATTTTTTTTCAAACTGATAAACAAGATTTACCCTTTTTTTTCCAACATCTATTCCGTCAAGTAATTGGAAAGAAGTTTCTGTTTGATTAGCTACAGTAAGTATATAACCTTGTTTAACTTTCTTTGCTTTTAATTCTTCATCCAAAAATTTCAATACAAATTTTCCGTCTTTATTGATATACCAACTAATATCAGAAGAATAAGAATCACAACCAGCAGCACTCAATGCCATAGAACCAGCATTATTGTTTGATATAAACCGCCAAGTACTTCCAACAAAACATTTAGAATCAGCTAATTCAAATACTTTAACTTTAATAACTTCAGAACCTGGATAAGTTACAGATGTAATAGTCCAATCACCTTTTATTACTCTTTCAGATTTATTATCAACTTTTGTGCTTGTAACCTGTTGTTTTGGTTTACATCCTACCACAAAAACTGAAAACGCAATTAATAAAATAATTTTTTTCATGTTTAAAATTTTTAATTTTATAAGTTTACAAATATACGAATGATTAAAATAAATGCTCCCAAATCATCGATTAAATATAAGAAAATAACTTTAAACGACAATTTGTCACGTTAACAAAATTGGTATCTTATTTGAATTAATAAAATAAATCAAAATAATTTAAAAAAAAATAATTATGACAACAGGAAAAATTAATGTTTCGGTAGAAAACATCTTTCCCTTAATCAAGAAATTCTTATATAGCGATCATGAAATTTTCTTGCGAGAATTGGTTTCAAACGGGACTGATGCCACATTAAAACTAAAACATCTAACAAGTATTGGCGAAGCAAAAGTTGAATATGGTAATCCAATAATTGAAGTGAAAATTGATAAAGAAGGCAAAAAACTTCATATTATCGACCAAGGATTAGGAATGACAGCTGATGAAGTTGAAAAATACATTAATCAAGTAGCTTTTTCTGGCGCCGAAGAATTTTTAGATAAATATAAAGATTCTGCCAAAGATTCAGGTATTATTGGGCATTTTGGTCTAGGCTTTTACTCTGCATTTATGGTTGCCGAAAAAGTTGAAATTATTACCAAATCATTCAAAGACGAACCAGCAGCGCATTGGACATGTGATGGAAGCCCTGAATTTTCGCTAACTGCTCATGACAAAACTTCTCGTGGAACAGAAATTATTCTTCATATTGCAGAAGATTCATTAGAATTTTTGGAAGAGTTCAAAATAAGAGAATTGTTGAATAAGTATAATAAGTTTATGCCTATTCCAATTAAATTTGGAACAAAAAAAGAAACACTTCCATTGCCAGAAAGTGCTACCGAAGATGTAAAACCAGAAGAAATTGAAGTTGATAATATCATCAATAATCCAAATCCGGCGTGGACAAAACAACCTGTAGATTTGACCGATGAAGATTATAAAAAATTCTACCACGAATTGTATCCAATGCAATTTGAAGAACCTCTTTTTAATATTCATTTGAATGTTGATTATCCATTCAACCTGACAGGAATTTTGTATTTCCCAAAAATGTCAGCTGATTTACAAATGCAAAAAGACAAAATTCAGTTATACCAAAATCAAGTATACGTAACGGATAATGTAGAAGGAATTGTACCAGAATTTTTAGGAATGCTAAAAGGTGTGATTGATTCGCCAGATATTCCGTTAAATGTTTCTCGTTCTGGATTACAAGCTGATAGTAATGTAAAGAAAATTTCAAATTACATTACTCGTAAAGTTGCCGATAAACTAAAAGCATTATTCAACGAAAACCGTGAAGATTTTGAAAAAAAATGGAACGATATTAAAATCGTTTTAGAATACGGAATGCTTTCTGAACCTAAATTCTACGAAAAAGCAGGCGATTTTGTTTTATATCCAACAGTTAATGACAAATACTACACTATAGCTGAATTGAAAGAAGCAATTAATGAAAATCAAACAGATAAAGATGGAAAATTAGTTGTTCTTTATACATCAAACAAAGAAGCACAACACGGTTATATTGAAATTGCCAAAGAAAAAGGATATGAAGTTTTAGTATTAGATTCGCCAATTATTTCGCATTTAATTCAAAAATTGGAAGGCGATAACGAAAAAATGACGTTTACTCGTGTGGATTCTGACCATATTGATAATTTAATCAAAAAAGAAGAAATACAAATTTCTAAACTTTCTGACGACGAAAAAGAAAACTTAAAAACAGTTGTTGAAGCTATTGTACCAAAACCAACCTATTCGGTTCAAATGGAAGCTTTAGATAGTAATGCTGCGCCATTTATCATCACGCAACCAGAATTCATGCGTAGAATGAAAGAAATGAGTCAAACTGGTGGTGGTGGCATGTTCGGAATGGGAAATATGCCCGAAATGTACAATTTGGTTGTAAATACTAACTCTGAATTAGCAACAACAATCTTGAAAAACGAAGACAAATCGGCTCAAGAAAGTTTGGTAAAACAAGCATTAGACTTAGCCAAAATCTCTCAAGGATTATTAAAAGGTGAAGAATTAACCGCTTTTGTAAAGAGAAGTTTTGAGTTGATTAAATAGTTGGAAGTTTGATGCTGGAAGCTGGAAGATTTAACCTGTGAGTGAAAACTTGCAGGTTTTTTTTATATTTATCAAAAAAAGTGTTTATACAATTTTGAACTTAGTCCTTGGCAAATTTCTGATATCAATACTATAACAAAATATGCTAATAATATAAATTTGAGAAGCTATTTATAGTGCGAGAAGATAATAATTTAGTAACTTCGTACTACCTAAATCAAACTTCGTACCTATCATGATACTCAATATAGAAACTCCTGCGCTACTCTTTTCTGCTACATCGCTAATCCTTCTAGCATACACCAACAGGTTTTTAACAATTGCGCAAATTGTTCGCGGATTAAAAAAAACGTATGATGAAAAAGAAAACAAAAGTATTTTACTAGAAATTAAGAATCTAAACTTGCGACTTACTCTCATAAGATACATGCAGCTTTTTGGTGTTTTAAGTTTGTTTTTATCTGTTTTTGCTATGTTAGTTTTGTTTATAGATATGCAGATCATTGGAATTTATTTTTTTGGAGCAAGTTTGTTGTGTCTTCTTATTTCATTAGGAATCTCTTTTTGGGAAATCAGTATTTCGGTTACGGCTTTGCGTGTTCACTTGAGTGATTTGTTAGATTCTAAAAAAGAGTAAAATGGCAATAGAATGGTTATCAATCCTAAAAAGTATACCTGAATTACTGACAGGATTAGGAAGTTTGGTCAAAAACAATCGTGCCACTAAAGACGCTTTGATTCGTGAATTGCGACTGAACATAAAAGCATTTGAAACTGCTAGCAAAACCAAAAAAATTAATTTTGACAAACTAATTGATTTGTTGCACAATGAAGCCATTCAAACTGCTAGAAAAGAACGCTTTACCTTCAACTCCATAAAAGCTGGAAAAATTGAAGAAACCGATATTTATGACAAAAGAAATTTACGCTTTATTGGTAAAGATTGTAACTGGTTATTTAAAAATATTGATGAAAAAATAGAAGATTTACGAATTCAGAAAAACTACTACGATTCGCTTAACAATCTTGAAAAAAGCAATATATCACTTCAGTTTTCTAACTTGTTTTACAAATTGAAATTGTTGGCAGATTATATTCAATAAACAATTAAACCTTTTCAGATTTTCGTAGTCTTACTATTGGTTAGTTAATTTGGAGCAAATCCCGTAGAAAATATTTTTTTGCGGAATTTTCTATTTTTTAGACAAAACTGCCTTAATCATTGGATCTTCTTTCAAGATAATTTCAAAGTATTTCTGTTCGCCATAAAGTTGTCTGGCAAATTCGGCTGTGATGTATCTTTTTACAACTGATTTGTTTTTTTGCAAAGAAAGTTCAACACCGTTTTTTACCAAATAAGTATTGAAATTATTAAAATACAAATCGGTTTTATCTATTTTAGTTAAAAATGCCTGATACGTCAAATCTTTAAATTGACGACGATTACTGTCAATTTGCTCAAAAACAAAATGTCCCGTAATTCCCGATTGCATTAGATACAGAATAGCTTCTTGTTTGTGTTGGGTTTCTATTGGTACGAAAACATCCGGTACAATGCCGCCACCGCCATATACAATTCGTCCTTTTTTGGTTTTAAATTTTAATGTATCGGCTGTTTTTATGCTGTCTTTAGTATATAATTCGCCTTCTCTAAAACGTTTCTCAAATTCGTTGAAATAGGTTTCATTTTCACCTTTTTTATAGTGTTTTTGAATAGAACGTCCACTTGGTGTGTAATATCTTGCAATTGTCAAACGAACAGCAGAACCGTCATCAAAATTCATTTCGCGTTGTACCAATCCTTTTCCAAATGAGCGACGACCAATAATAATTCCTCTGTCATTATCCTGAATAGCACCAGCTAGAATTTCACTTGCAGAAGCACTATTTTCATCAATTAAAATATAAACTTTTCCTTTTTCAAAAAGTCCGTCGGCTGTTGCAAACGTTTTATCGGTATTTCCTTTTTTGGTTTTAGTAAAAACAATTAACTCTTTATCTTTTAGCAAATCATCCGCAATTTCGATAGCTGTTTCAAGATAACCTCCACCATTTTCACGCAAATCGATTATTAAGCTTGTGGCTTTTTGTTGAATTAATTTTTGCAGACCTTCTTTAAATTCAACATCGGTTTTTTCGGCAAAACGGTTTATTTTTATGTAACCCAAGTTAGGTTGAACTAAAACCGCAACATCTACACTTTTTAAAGGCACAATATCTCTATTAACTTTGACTTTGAATTCTCTTTTTTCGGTTTTTCTAAAAACAGTTAACTCAACTGTTGAACCTATTTCGCCTTTAAGCTTGGTAAAAAGTGAATCAGTTGGTAATTTTCTGCCATAAAGTTTATAATTATCAGCATATAAAATTCTATCACCTGCTTTTATGCCAGCTCTTGCCGATGGTCCGTTTTCTATTGGTTGAATAACGGCTACTGTATCGTTAAACATGTAAAAACTAACCCCGATTCCTACAAAATCCCCGCGCATACTTTCGGTTACGGCAACTTGCTCGCTTGGTGGCACGTAAACCGAATGTGGATCGAGTTGTGCCAGAATATTAGTAACTGTTAAATCTACAATAGAATCGGTGTTGACAGCATCAACATATTCATTATCGATAAAACTAATAAGTTTATTGAGTTTGGTTTTATAATTTTTTTGACCCGAATAATTTCTATCAATGGGAAAATCTAAAACACCACCAATAAGAATTCCGATGGCTAAAGCACCGAAAAGTAAGGTTGGAATATGTTTGTTATGGATTCTCATTTATTTAAAATTATACTTTATTCCAAAATTAATTAAATTATTATTTGTTGAATTAGGTTCAATTTCTAAAAAATCACTTTCATCTCTATCATTTCCCCAAATATAGGATTCATATTCACCATAAATAGACATTTTTTTATTTAAAAAATAATTAAACCCTAAACCTGAATTAAAACTTGTAAACGATTTGTCATAATCGGTTTTAGAATTTTGAGAATAGTCATAATTACTTTCTACTTCATTATTCAATGCAATACCAAGTTTAAAATTTCCAGAAAAGTTTTTAACTATTCTATATTCCCATTTTATATTTAAAGGAACTGATATTACAGCACCTTTAAATGTGCCATAAGAAGCACTTTTTATAAATGACAATCCAGTTTTAAAATACTTTACACGAGCTGTTGCACTCCAATGTTTTGCAAAATAATATTCTGCAAGTAAACCGACTTGAAAATAGTTTTTTGGTTCATCAAATGAAAAAGAGGTAATTTTATTATTTCCAATTTCTATACCAAAAAACCAATTGTTTCTTGGATTGACAACAAATTCTTCTGCCTCTTGTGAAAAAATAGTGTTAGAAAAAAAAATAATTATAAATATATTTTTCATAAAAATGATCTTAATCTATTAAACGAAAAATTTAAGTATATATTTCATCAGCTCTAATCTAATTCTTTTATTTGATCTACAATTACACCTGCTTTTACTAGAAAATCAATTCCAGAAGTATCACGATAGCCGTTTTGGTACACAACACGTTTTATTCCAGATTGATGAATAAGTTTACTGCATTCTTTGCATGGAGAAAGAGTTATATACAAAGTAGCTTGATCACACGATTGTGTTGAATTGGCAACTTTAGAAATGGCATTAGCTTCGGCGTGAAGTACATACCATTTGGTCAAACCTTCTTCATCTTCGCAGCAGTTTTCAAAACCAGAAGGTGTTCCGTTATAACCATCAGAAATGATCATCCTATCTCTAACTATTATGGCCCCAACTTGCTTGCGATTGCAATAAGAAAGTTTGCTCCATTCGGATGCCATTCGTAAATAGGCTTTGTCGTATTTGGCTTGTTTTTTTTCTATCATAGTGTTTTGAAAAATTGATTTATGTTCAAATGGTTTACTGTAATGCATTGATTGTAGTGAAAATCACTTTAAATCTTTTAAGTTAATAGATTAGAAAAGAAAAGCGGCAATTTCCATTACATAATGCCCATCTGAAATAACATCAGTTGTTATAGTAACTTTTTGAACTACAATTCTTTTAATAAAAAATACATCATTGTCTAATTGTGGTAATACATTTTCAATTAGTACGCGTTTTTGATTTTGCATTTTACTTTTATTTAATGATGTCGAATGTATAAAAAAAAGACAAATTAAAGTAACTTGCATTAAAAATTTTATTGAAATGTCAATAAATAAAGAGATACAAGCCCAAACATTGAAAATTCCGAAGGTAATACTGATTACAGCTAAACTATTAGAGGTAATTTCAACAAAATTAGCAACAAACTTTGCAGCAAAATTATTCACTACACCAATAAAACATAAAATTCCGAAACGTGAATTTCATATGGACAAAGAAAGTATTCAAGAAATAGTTCTCGTTCCTAGAATAAATAAAGAAATTGTAGTTTATCATTATGGAAAAAGTGAAAAAAAAATTTTATTAGTTCACGGTTGGTCTGGCAGAGGAACTCAATTAGTTAAGATTGCAGATGAGTTATTGAATTTGGGGTATTCAACAATAAGTTTTGATGCGCCTGCTCACGGAAAATCTAAAGGAAATTCCTCAATAATGATTGATTTTATTGCTTCTATTTTGGAATTAGAAAAACAATTCGGACCGTTAGAACACGCAATTAGTCATTCACTTGGCGGTATGTCTATTTTGAATGCAATTAGAGAAAATCTGAAAATTAAAAAAGCTGTAATCATTGGGAGTGGCGATATTATTCAAGATATTATTGATGATTTCATTATGAAATTAAAATTGAAAAAAGAAATTGGAATCAAATTAAGAGATCATTTCGAGGAAAAATATCGAGTAGAAATGAATTATTATTCTGCTTCAAATGCTGCTAAAGAAGTTTCTATTCCTGTTTTAATAATTCACGATGAAAATGATTTAGACGTTAATGTCAAAGCAGCATATCACATCCACGAGCATCTAAAAAACAGTAAAATCATAATAACGAAAGAGTTAGGTCATCGTAAAATTTTAGGAAATACCGAAGTAATAAAAAGAATTGATGAATTTATAAAAAAATAATTATGAAATTGTTTAAAAAAAACAATGACCCTCAAAAAAAAATGTGAAAAAATTGGAATGTTTATTACATTTTTAGGAAGAAAAATTTGCTGGCCTACTAATCCAAAATGTATAATACCCAATTAAAGGATCAAGTCTAAAAGTTGTGGGGAAATATTAAAAAGTTGACTTTTGTGTTTTAAAAATCTAAAGAAATGCAAGATTCATATAGCGAACTTATCAAATTATTATTACCCGAAATTATTGTTGAATACTTCGAATTAACTTCCTATAAAAAAGCAGAAGAAATACTTCATCTTTACTTAAAAGAGGTTAATTCTATTCCTAAAGAATATCGTTAAGATAAGTTAAGCTCCAAAGGCTTCTTTTATGAGATAACCGTTCAAGATTTTCCAATTCGTGGACATCAAGTATATCTTCATATGACTCGCAGGAGATGGCTCAACGAAAATACTGGACAAGTTGTTTTTAGAGATTGGAATTTAGTAGCAGACGGAACTCGGATAACACAAGAGTTTGCGTCTTTTTTAAAAGAGATCAATAGATTCCAAGCCTAATGACTGCAAAGCAATTGCTTCTTTTTATGGTGTAAGTGGTAAAAATCTACAACATCAGTACAAGGATTTCTTAAGTGATTTTAAAATATGGAATCAAAAACCACATGCAAAAGATTGGCTTATTTTTCCCGAAAATATAGGTAAACGTCTATCAATAGACGAAACCTCCTTATCCAATGGTGAACTCTATACCGTTTTAACCAACAAAAGTGCTAAAGGCAGAAAAGGAACTATAGTGGCAATGGTTGCTGGAACAAAAGCTGAGACAGTAATTGCAATCATTGAAAAAATACCTCTCAAACAACGAAATCTGGTCAAAGAAATCACCTTGGACATGGCAGGAAATATGGGGTTAATCGCCAAGAAATGTTTTCCAAATA
>Ga0208597_1001151_pt1 | contig 10302 bp, 8 predicted proteins | sample LakMenEpi05May12_FD_150673 | JGI IMG/M metagenome (GOLD analysis project Ga0208597, IMG submission 150673) | Freshwater microbial communities from Lake Mendota, WI - 05MAY2012 deep hole epilimnion (SPAdes) | ecosystem: Environmental > Aquatic > Freshwater > Lake > Epilimnion/Euphotic zone ...
CTACTTGTAACGCCGCCCGTAACAAAAATGTACTTTGCCATAAATTAAATTCATCTAGTTATAAAAATAAAATGCACCCAATAGCAAGGCTATTGTGCACTCCATTTTTACATGGTTAAATTATTTTGACCTGATTTTAAAAGGGAAATTTATTAGAGGTCATACAAACCTACATTAATTAAAAGGACCCGCAAAGTGTTTGCGTCTTGAATCGAAAAAATAATTGAAAATGTGAATAAACAGGTTAATAAATAAGCCCTTTTTGAAGGTAATGGGCCACATAATCCTGCACCCCTTCTTCAAGACTCGTAAAGCCTGTTTTGTAGCCTGCTGCCTTTAACTTTTCCATGCTGGCTTCGGTAAAATATTGATAGGTTTCCCTAATGTCCATTGGCATGTCAATAAATTCGATATTTGGCGCTAAGTCAAGCCCAGCATACGTAGACTTAACTAAATCGGTAAAGCTACGGGCCTCTCCGGTTCCTAAATTATAAAGCCCATTATGTAGCGGCTGCCATTTTTTATCTAGCATCGATTCCAGCATCCAACCTATTACGGCCACTACATCTTTAACATAAATAAAATCACGTAGCTGCTCACCATCATTGTAATCCGGTTTGTGGCTTTTAAATAGCTTTACTTTTCCGGTTTCTTTAATTTGATTAAAGGCATGGAAAATAACAGATGCCATACGTCCCTTATGGTACTCGCCCGGACCATACACATTAAAGAATTTTAATCCAGTCCAATTTGCAGGCCCCTCAGTTTGGGTAAGCGCCCACTTATCAAATTCATTTTTACTAACGCCATACGGGTTTAAAGGCTTTAAGGCTGCAACTGTGCCGTGCGCATCATTGTAGCCATTTTCACCAGCACCATATGTTGCTGCCGATGACGCATACATGAGAGGAATATTATGTGCAGTACAATACTGCCAAATTTGTTTTGAATACTCGAGGTTGAGCGTTTCATGCACACTATAATCAAACTCGGTGGTATCTGTTCTTGCCCCTAAATGTATACAAGCATCAATTTTAGTTGCTGTTCTTGTAAGCCACTCAAACAAAGAAGAGCGTTCTACAATATGATCATATATTTTTCCTTCCCAGTTTTTTCTTTTTGCTTCTACACCAAAATCGTCTACTAAAATTAAATGATGATATCCTTGCGCATTTAAATAACCCGCCATACACGATCCAATAAATCCTGCAGCACCCGTAACGATTATTGTTGAAGGATTTGTTGTCATGAAAAAATTTTCAGGCAAATAAATTATTTAATTAAACGCTCAATAGCGGTGTCGTATTTATTTTTCCAATCCTGGATAGAACCCCAATTTTCTGTACCAACATGTACCGCACCACTAGTTACTTTTCCTAAAACAGAAACAGCCACACCCGCCGCTGCCGCGGCTTGTTCAACTGCAGCTACATGCTCGGCCCCACAACTCACCACCACGCGGCTTTGCGCTTCACCAAACCAGTAAGCATCGGTTCTAAAACCAGCAGCTGCTGCGCTCACTTCAAAACCTAAATTACTTGTAAATCCAGATTCTAAAAGTGTGATAGCGAGGCCACCTTCACTAATATCGTGCGCACTTACAATGGTTTTATTTTTAATTAAAGTAGCTACTAGTTGTTGCAAATTAAATTCAGTATCTAAATCAAAATGTGGCGCTGGAGAATATTCTACTTTTTTTAGTTTGTGTAAATACTCCGACGAACCAATATCATTTTGTTGTGCGCCAATTAATACAATTACGTCACCTTCTTTTTTGAAGTTAAGGGTCATGGTCGCAGACATATCATCTACAATTCCTACCATACCAATAGTTGGCGTAGGATATACAGGACCTTCCGGACTTTGATTGTAAAAACTTACGTTACCACCTGTCACCGGTGTATTAAATTTACGACAAGCATCACCCATACCGGTTACTGCTTTTACAAATTGATAGTACACTTCTGGATCGTAGGGATTACCAAAGTTTAAGCAGTTGGTAACACCAATAGGCTCACCACCACTACAAACAATATTTCTTGCTGCTTCTGCAACAGCAATCATGCCACCTTTGTAAGGGTCTGCAAAAACATATTTACTATTACAATCTACTGTCATAGCAAGGCCTTTACCCGTTCCTTTTGCAAGTACGATAGATGCATCACTTGGTGCATTGGTAGACGCATTTGCTGCACCCACCATGCTATCATATTGAGTGTATACCCAGCGCTTTGATGCAATGTTAGGAAGCGTTGCAAGTGCTTCCGCAGTTTGCTGCACACTTGTAACGTCAGCAATAGCATTCATATCAAACGCTTCGATTTTAGAAAAATAGGCAGGCGCTGTATAGTCTCTCGTATACTGCGGCGCACCACCACCCAACACAAGTTCATGTGCAGGTAAAGATGCTTCGTGTACACCATTCATATAAAAATTTAACATGCCATCGCCGGTAACTTCACCAATATTGCTGGCAGATAAATCCCACTTTTCAAATATTTTTAAAACAGCGTCTTCTTTTCCTTTTTCTACCACAATTAACATGCGTTCTTGGCTCTCACTTAAAAGTAACTCCCAAGCTTTCATATTTTTTTGACGGGTAGGTACTTTTTCTAAATCAATACGCATACCAACACCACCTTTTGCACTCATCTCTGCTGTAGAACAAATAATGCCGGCAGCACCCATGTCTTGCATACCAACAATCGATCCTGTATGAATAAGCTCTAAACAAGCTTCCAATAATTTTTTCTCTTGGAAGGGATCACCCACTTGCACTGCTGGTAATTCTTCTACGCTGTCTGCTGTAATATCGGCAGATGCAAAACTTGCACCACCAATACCATCTTTACCTGTTGCACTTCCTACAAAAAATACGGGATTACCAATACCAGCAGCAGTTGCAGAAATCATATCGCCTGCTTTCATAATACCCACACTCATGGCATTCACGAGTGGATTAGTATGGTAACAATCTTCAAAATAAATTTCACCACCCACAGTAGGTACGCCAAAACAATTGCCGTAATGTCCAATACCATGCACCACACCTTTTAACAAGCGCTGCGTTTTTGTATCGTTTAAATTTCCAAATCGTAAACTATTGAGTGACGCAATAGGACGTGCACCCATGGTAAAAATATCACGCTGAATACCACCTACGCCAGTGGCTGCACCCTGAAAAGGTTCTAGTGCACTTGGGTGGTTGTGACTTTCAATTTTAAATACCACACCAAAGCCGCCGCCCATGTCCATTAAGCCGGCATTTTCTTCACCAGCTGCAACCAGCATTCTTCCACCATCTCGTGGTAATGTTTTTAACCACTTGATTGAGTTTTTATAACTACAATGCTCACTCCACATGGCACTAAATGAACAGAGCTCCGTGAAGTTTGGGGTTCTACCTAATTTTTGCTTAATTAATTCAAATTCCTCGGCTGTAAGGCGAAGTTTTTGGGCGGTTTCTACTGTAATTTCCATGATGCTGCGAAGGTAAGATAGCGGCTTCTAATTGTTTTGCTGAATTACCAACATTAAGACCCTTAAAATGTGTAATTCAATACCAAGAGCCGCAAAATGCTTTTTTGCTCTATTTATATATTATATATTTTATTAATGTTAATATATTGACCTATTTTGTAAATATCTATTGAATAAAATTCTAAATATTTTGATGTAGACACTTAATTTTGCCAAATAATCGAAGAAATAAGCACTTTGATTGATATATTATTTTTTTTAATACAAAAGCATAACCATGTCAGCATCGAAATTAGAGTACATTTGGCTAGACGGCTACAAGCCTACACAGTCTTTAAGAAGTAAGACTAAAATTGAAAAAAACTTTAGTGGAAAATTAGAAGATTGTGACATGTGGAGCTTCGATGGCTCTTCTACCGAGCAAGCACTTGGTGGTTCTTCAGATTGTCTTTTAAAGCCTGTATTTATTTGTAAAGATCCAGGACGCAAAGACGCGTACCTCGTTATGTGTGAAGTATTAAATGCAGATGGCACCGCACACGTTTCTAATGGTCGTGCAACCATCGAAGATGATGACAATGATTTCTGGTTTGGTTTTGAACAAGAATATTTTTTATGGAATCCAAATACCAACAAGCCACTTGGTTTCCCAGAAGGTGGTTACCCTGGTCCGCAAGGCCCTTACTACTGCTCGGTGGGTGCAAATAATGCTTTTGGAAGAAACATTGTAGAAGAGCATTTAGACATTTGCTTAGAAGCAGGATTAAATGTTGAAGGCATTAACGCCGAAGTGGCAGCTGGACAGTGGGAATTTCAAATTTTTGCAAAAGGTGCAAAAGAAGCAGGCGATCAAATTTGGGTAGCACGTTATTTATTAGAAAGAATTGGTGAGTCATATGGCGTATCTATTAACTGGCATTGTAAACCACTGGGTACATTAGATTGGAATGGTTCTGGTATGCACGCAAATTTCTCTAACACTACTTTAAGAACCTGTGGTAAAAGAGAAGTGTATGAAACCATTTGCGAATCGTTCCGTCCATTTGTGAAAGAACATATCGATGTATATGGCGCAGAAAATCATTTACGTTTAACAGGTAAGCATGAAACAGCTTCGATCCACGATTTCTCTTTTGGTGTATCGGACAGAGGGGCATCTATTCGTATCCCAATTGGTGCGGTAGAAAAAGGATGGAAAGGCTGGCTAGAAGATCGTCGCCCTAACTCGGCAGCAGATCCTTACAAGGTTGCAGCTCGCATCATTAAAACAGTAAAAACTGCCAAAGTATAATATTAAAGAAGGTTAGGTAAGCAATCGGAGTCCCTCAAATGAAAATTTGGGGGATTTTTTGTTGATTATTATCCAAAATAACGAGTAATTAAGCAGCTACCTTTATACTTTCATTATATTAAAACTATTTATATGTCATTACGTTTTGATGCAATCCGTGATTTGAAGAACAACAATACCACCGTTGCAGCGAGTGCAAAAATTACAGGCATTTTTAATTCCAGCGTTTTTACTTTAAAAACAGCAAGAGAATACCTCACCGATGAGTCTTACAAAAGTTTAGTGACGAGTATCAGAGGTGGTAAAAAAATTGACCGTTCTATGGCCAATCAAATTGCCATAGGTATTAAAGCATGGGCCGAAAGCAAAGGCGTAACACACTATACACACTGGTTCCAACCACTAACTGGAACCACCGCAGAAAAACACGATTCATTTTTTACTTTAAAAGGTGACGGAACTGCTATCGAAGAATTTGATGGTGCTGCACTGATTCAACAAGAACCAGATGCATCTTCTTTTCCAAGTGGTGGATTACGCGCAACATTTGAAGCAAGAGGATATACCGCTTGGGACCCTTCTTCTCCAGCATTTATTATTGAAATTGGACAAGGTAAAACACTTTGTATTCCTACATTATTTGTGGCATACACCGGCGAATCACTTGACTATAAAGCACCATTATTAAAAGCAGTTGAAGCCATCAATAAGGCAGCCATCGACGTTTGTCATTACTTCGATAAAAATGTTACCAAAGTAACACCAACACTTGGTTGGGAACAGGAGTATTTTGTAATTGACGAAGCCATTGCCAATGCAAGACCTGATTTGGTGCAGTGTGGCAGAACCGTGTATGGCGCCTCTCCTGCTAAAGGACAACAATTAGAAGATCATTATTTTGGATCTATTCCAGAGCGTGTTTATGCGTTTATGAGAGACTTTGAACAAGAGTCTTATAAATTAGGTATTCCACTTCGTACACGTCACAACGAGGTTGCACCTGCACAATTTGAGTGCGCGCCAATTTTTGAAGAAGTAAATATTGCGGTAGACCACAACACGCTTTTAATGGACATCATGAACCGTGTTGCAAAGCGTCACAAACTTGTGGTACTATTTCATGAAAAACCTTTTGCTGGCATCAACGGAAGTGGTAAACACAATAACTGGAGTTTAGCAACAGATACTGGTGTTAACTTATTAGCACCTGGTAAAACGCCAAAAACAAACCTCATGTTTTTGACCTTCTTTGTAAATACCATTAAAGCGGTTCATGATTACGCCGATATCTTACGCGCTGCCATCGCATCTGCACCTAACGATCATAGACTTGGCGCCAACGAAGCACCACCTGCTATCATTTCTGTTTTTGTGGGACAGTATTTAGCTAAAGTACTTGAAGACATTGAAACCCGCGTGGGCAGTAAGTTTGACGAGCAGGACGAAGCTATTTTAAAACTAGATTTACACAGAAGTATCCCTGAATTATTATTAGACAACACAGATCGTAACCGTACTTCTCCATTTGCATTTACAGGAAATAAATTTGAATTTAGAGCGGTGGGTTCTTCTGCTAACTGTGCTATTTCTATGACCGTATTAAATACCATCATGGCAGATACACTAAAAAAATTCAAATCAGATGTTGATGGTCTTGTAGAAAAAGGTGACAAAAAAGAAATTGCCATCATGCAAGTAATTCAAAAATACATTGTAGAAAGTAAAGCCGTTTTATTTGAAGGCGATGGATACAGCGAGCAGTGGCACCAGGAAGCCGAACGCAGAGGTTTACCAAATTTAAAAACGACACCTGTTGCACTAGATGCGATGGTTACCAATAAAGCAAAAGATTTATTTGAACGTAACCATGTATATACCCACACAGAACTGGAAGCTAGACATGAAATTGAACTAGAAAAATATATTAAAAAAGTACAAATAGAAGCGCGTATCATGGGTGATTTAGCGATCAACCATATTTTACCTGCTGCTATCACTTACCAAAACAAATTATCTAGTAATATTAATGGATTAAAAGCTGCCGGACTTGGTGCAGATACCTATGCTAGTCAAACCGATTTATTACAACAGGTAAGTAAGCATATCCAAGTGATTTACACGCAGGTAAATGCCATGGTAGAAGCTAGAAAAGTAGCCAACAACATCGAAGACACTAGAAAAAAAGCCATCGCCTATGAAGCGGATGTAAAATCTGCGTTTTTTGATGAAATCCGTTACCATGTAGACAAGCTAGAACATTTGGTAGATGACGATAAATGGACCTTACCAAAGTATAGAGAAATGTTATTTTTAAGATAACCGCACCGAATTATTTATTGGGTTAACCGAAAATTAAAACAGCAGAAGACAAAAATTAGTACCTTAACAACACTTAAAATTAAATTATGAAAAAAATAATCGCACTCTTAACAATTGTAGGTTGTATCGCAGCAACAAGTGTAATGGCACAAGGTGGTGGCGGATTTGGCGGTGGCCAGCAAATGGATCCTGCTCAAATGCTTGAAATGATGAAGCAACGTATCAAGCCACAATTAATCGAGAAAACAAAATTATCTGATTCAGAAGCAGATAAAGTGTTAGAGATTCAGTTATGGTCTCAATCTCAAGGTCGTGGACTTCGTGATTTATCGGAAGAAGAAAGAGCAGCAAAACAAAAAGAAACTGCAGACGAGCGCAAAAAGAAATTAAAGGCCATCCCTTTAACTGATGACCAAATCAAAGCAGTAGATGATTTCTACGAAGAAATGAGAAGAAACAGACCACAGCGTGGTGGCGGACAATAGTTCCAATAGCATTCAAAAAAAAGCCCTTACAAACTGTAAGGGCTTTTTTTTATTTCATCGTAAAGGTTTCTAAAAACTTAGTAGTAAAATTACCTTTTCTAAAATCTTCATTTTGCATCAGTTGCAAATGAAAAGGTATCGTTGTTTTCACACCTTCAATTACATATTCCGACAAGGCACGATACATGGTATCAATAGCCTCCTCACGCGTTTGCGCAACGGTAATTAATTTACCAATCATAGAATCGTAATATGGCGGAATTACATAACCTGCATATACATGGCTATCTACGCGAACGCCATGTCCACCTGGGGTATGCAGTACTGTAATTTTTCCGGGTGAAGGTCTAAAATCGTTGTAGGGGTCTTCGGCGTTGATACGGCACTCAATAGCGTGCATTTGTGGCTCGTAGTTACGGCCAGAAATTTTTTCACCCATTGCAATTTTAATTTGCTCTTTAATCAAATCAAAATTGATCACCTCTTCTGTTACACAGTGCTCTACCTGAATACGGGTATTCATTTCCATGAAATAGAAGTTGCGGTGCTTGTCCACTAAAAACTCTACTGTTCCTACACTTTCATAGTTAATGGCTGCAGCTGCTTTAATAGCGGCCTCTCCCATTTGTTTACGTAGTTCAGGCGTCATAAATGGTGAAGGAGATTCCTCCACTAATTTTTGGTGACGGCGCTGTATCGAACAGTCGCGCTCACTCATATGACATACCGTTCCGTATTGATCTCCAGCTACCTGAATTTCGATGTGTCTTGGCTCTTCTACAAATTTTTCCATGTACACGCCGTCATTTTTAAATGCAGCAGCGGCTTCTTGTCTTGCAGACGAATATGCTTTTTCAATTTCTTCTTCATTCCAAACCACACGCATACCTTTACCACCACCACCAGCAGTTGCTTTTAAAATAACAGGGTATCCAATTTCTTTGGCCAATGTTTTTGCCTCTTCCACACTTTCTAACAAACCTTTACCACCTGGCACCACCGGGACACCTGCTTTAATCATGGTATCCTTAGCGGTGATCTTATCCCCCATTTTATTGATCATTTCGGGGGTAGGGCCAATAAATTTAATGCCATGGTCGGCACAAATTTGCGCAAACTTGGCATTCTCTGCTAAAAATCCATATCCAGGATGAATGGCATCTGCATTGGTAATTTCGGCAGCAGCCATAATATGAGGAATGTTTAAATAAGAATCTACTCCTTTAGGTTTACCAATACAAACAGCTTCGTCAGCAAACTTTACGTGCAAGCTATCTTTATCGGCAGTAGAATAAACGGCAACCGTTTTAATCCCCATCTCTCTACATGTACGGATAATACGTAGCGCAATCTCTCCTCTATTGGCAATCAATATTTTATTGAACATCGTTTCAATTTAAAGTTTAAGGAAGAACCTAATTATTTATTAGGCTCTACTAAAAATAATGGCTGATCAAACTCTACTGGACTTGCATCTTCAACGAGCACTTTTACAATAGTTCCTGAAATTTCACTTTCAATTTCGTTAAATAACTTCATGGCTTCAATGATACATACCACTTTGCCAGCAGTTACATCCGTACCTACGTCGGCAAGTAATGGTTTGTCTGGTGAAGGTCTTCTGTAAAAAGTACCAATCATTGGGCTCTTAATGGTAATGAGATTATCTGCCTTTGGAGCAGCAGGAGCTGGTGTGCTAGCTACAGGCGCTGCTACTGGCGCTGATGGAGCAGCAGGAGCTGGTGCATATACCGCCTGGCTAGGTGCCGAGGTATACGTTACCGCCGCTTCTTCTTTTTGCTTGATGGTTACTTTACCATCTTTGTCTTCTATACTGATTTCGCCAATGTTACTTTTATTGACAATTTTGATTAATTCGTGAATTTGCTTTAAGTCCATTTTTACAGTTTTTGGGGTAAATTGGGGTTATTTTGATCAATTTCGGGGGCAAAATAGGCATTTTTTGCCAAAAAAAGGGGAAAACTGAATTTTCCCCTTTTTTATTTATTAACTTTTTTTCTTATTCTTTTACTCTTTCTACATAGTCACCAGATTTGGTGTTTACGCGGATTAGCTCCCCTTCTTCCACAAACAAAGGAACCATAACAGTAGCACCTGTTTCTACGGTAGCTGCTTTTAAAGCACGGGTAGCAGTATCGCCTCTTAAACCTGGTTCACAATACGTGATTTTCACAACAATTTTTTCTGGTAATTCTGCACCAATAGCAAGATCGGTTTCGGTATTGATAAATACAAAAACTTCAGAACCGTCTTTTAAAAACTGTGGTGCATCAATCATTTCTTCACCTAGTGCAATTTGCTCGAAAGTCTCATTGTTCATAAGGTTGAAGCCACTTTCGTCTTTGTATAAAAACTGGAAAGCTCTCTTCTCAACACGAACTGGGTAAATGGTTTCACCACTATTCCATGTTTTTTCGATAGATCTTTTGTTGTCTACGCCTTTTAATTTAGCCCAAACCTTTGCTGCTGCACGAGCTGTCTTGTTCTCGCCAAATTCAACAACTGAATATAAGCTTCCGTCTAGTTTAAGGATCACCCCACGTGAGATGTCTGAAGTAGTTGCCATGTGTTTAATTTTAAAATGAAGACTTTTGCGAAGTCGAGCGCAAAAGTAGGGATTGAACGGGATATTTTGCTAAAGTTTAATAGGAAAGAAGGTAAGGTATTGTTTTTCACCTATTTTTGCGGCAAATAAAAATACCGAGA
>Ga0208597_1001152_pt1 | contig 10297 bp, 8 predicted proteins | sample LakMenEpi05May12_FD_150673 | JGI IMG/M metagenome (GOLD analysis project Ga0208597, IMG submission 150673) | Freshwater microbial communities from Lake Mendota, WI - 05MAY2012 deep hole epilimnion (SPAdes) | ecosystem: Environmental > Aquatic > Freshwater > Lake > Epilimnion/Euphotic zone ...
TATCCCGCGATCCATCGACCCTCGGTCAGATGTGCATCGAGGCGCTGAAGCGCGGTCTCCACCGCGTCGGAGGTTGGGGCTGTAATGACGTCGATGGGAGAGACGAACAGTTTGGCGACGCCACGCTCCGTGTCCTCGATGAGGACGAGAGGTTCAGTCTGATGCAGCGCGTTCAGGAGGTCGGCCTTGGTCATCGCGGCGTCCGGTCAGGCCTTCAAGGCGTCCAGGCCCTGCTCGATCACATCGCCCACCCGCTCCAGATCCGCCTCGCCGATGCAATAGGGCGGCAGTACATAGAGCGTGGAGCCGAGCGGGCGAAGCAGCACGTCCGCGTCCTGGAAAAGACGCCTCAGGGATTGGCCGGCATTGGCGAGATAGCCGCTCGAATCCGCCGCGAGATCAAGCGCGATGATGGTCCCGGTCTGCCGGGCATTGGCCAGGTCATCGCGCTTTGCAAGCCGCGCGAGCAGAGCCGCCTGCCGTTGTTCTAGCGTAGCGATGCGCTCCATCACCGGCTCGTCGCGCCAGATGTCGAGATTGGCGAGCCCTGCCGCACAGGCGATGGGGTTGGCGGTGTAGCTGGAGGAGTGGAAGAACATCTTCGAGCGGTCGGTGGAGCGATGCGCTTCGAAAATCTCCGGCGTCGCCAAGGTGACGGCCAGGGGAATGGCGCCGCCGGTGAGCCCTTTGGAGAGGCAGAGAATGTCCGGGCTGATCCCGGCCTGATCGCAGGCGAACAGGCTTCCGGTTCGGCCAAAGCCGGTCATCACCTCGTCGGCGATGAAGAAGACGCCATGCCGGGCGCAAATCTCGCGCATGGCCCGCAAGGTCTTCGGCCCGTACATCAGCATGCCGCCAGCGCCGAGCACCAAAGGCTCGAGGATGAAGGCGCAGGCGTCCGGGCGGCGACAGAAGGCCTCGACAGCGTCCAGGGTCGCCTGCTCCTGCCCGGCATGGGGAAGGGGCGCGCGCTCCACCTCGAACAGCAGGTCGCGATAGGCGGCGGTGAAGACGCCCCGCTCCCCCACCGACATGGCCCCGATGGTGTCGCCATGATAGGAATGGTCAAGAACGAGAATGCGCGAGCGCGCCTCGCCGCGATTGCTGAACACGCCCAGCGCCATCTTCAGCGCCACTTCCACGCTGGTGGAGCCCGAGTCCGAATAGAACACATGCTCAAGCCCCGATGGGGCGATCTCGATCAGTCGCCGCGCCAGGTCCTCGGCCGGGGCGTGGGTCCAGCCAGCGAAGATCAGCTGATCAAGGCTCTCCGTGGTCTCGGCGATGGCCCGCATGATGCGCGGGTGGCGGTGGCCGTGCGTGGTCACCCACCAGGAGGAGATGGCGTCGATGACCCGGCGACCGTCGCGGGTGTAGAGGGCCGCGCCCTCCGTGCGCACCACTTCAGGAACCGGCTCGTCCAGGCCGTGCTGGGTGAAGGGCCGCCAGATGGGGGAGGGGGTCATCGCAAGGCGTCCAGGTCGAGGGCGTCCGCTGCAGCGGCTTGCAGCGTCGCCGCTGTCAGTGGTGCGATGGGCGGCAGACGGCCGAGCAGGCGCACTCGCCCCATCGCCTCTATGGCGGCCTCGGCCACGGGTTCCGCCTCGCCCGAGATCACTACGCCTGCGATCTCGACGCCGCGGGCTCGCAAGGCCTCCAGGGTAAGGAGGCTGTGATTGATGGTCCCAAGCCTGGTGCGCGCCACCACCACCGCGCGGGGGTTCCAGCGGGCGAACACATCGGCGTAGACGAGGTCGAGACGCAAGGGGGTGAGTACGCCGCCCGCCCCCTCGATCACCAAGGGGCCAGCCACCTTGGGCGGGACAAGCCGGTCGGGGTCGATCTCCACGCCGTCAAGCCGCGCGGCCTCGTGGGGCGAGCAGGGCGTCTGCAATCGGTAGGCTTCTGGTAGCACGGGATCGAAGTCGACGCCGCACAGCCGGCGCACCAGCTCGGAGTCGGTCTCTTCCTCCAGCCCCGCCTGCACCGGCTTCCAATAATGAGAGCGAAGCTGGCCCACCAGGGCGGCCGAGACGACGGTCTTGCCGACGCCAGTATCCGTGCCCACCACGAGCAAGGGGCGGATCATGCCAGCACCTGCGGCAACATCTGGAACAGGCGATCGAGGTCGGCGCGCTCGGTGTTGAGGGTCAGCGACAGGCGCAGCCGTGAGGTTCCCGTCGGCACAGTGGGCGGGCGCACGCCGCGGATGTCGAAGCCCTCCGCCTGCAACTGCGCCGCCGCGCGCATGGTCCGCGCCTCCTCGCCGAGCACCAGCGGCTGAATCTGACTGGGCGAGAGGGCGTAGCCGATCTTGGCGAGGGCCTCGCGGGCCGTGGCGATGCGCGCCTGCAACTCGGCGCGGAGCTCATCCGCCTCGGCGTTTAGGCGTAGCGCCGCGAGGGCCAGCCTCGCCGAAAAGGGCGAAGGCGCGGTGGAGAAGATGAACCCACGGGCGCGGTTGATCAGGAAATCCCGCGCGGCTTTCGGCAGGAACAGGAGCGCGCCCTCGCAGCCGAGCGCCTTGCCGAGGGTGCGCAGAGTGATGACGTTTTCGGCGCCGCCGAGCCCCGCCGCCAGGCCCTTGCCCGCCTCGCCGAACACTCCGGTCGCATGGGCTTCGTCGACGATCAGAACGCCGTCGTGGGCGTCGGCCAAGGCCTTGAACTCCGCCAGAGGGGCGAGATCCCCGTCCATGCTGTAGAGGCTCTCCACCGCGAGGAACACACGCCCCACGCCGCCTTTGGCGCGATAGCGGACGATGGCGTCGGCGGCGGCCTCGACATCGTTGTGGGGGAAGGCCTCGGCGATGGCTCGGCCCGCGCGCAAGCCGTCATGAACGCTGGCGTGGATCAGGGCGTCGTACAGCACAAGGTCGCCCCGCTGCGGCAAGGCGCCGAAAAGGGCGGTGTTGGCGGCGAAGCCTGAGCTGAAAAAGAGCGCCGATTCCGCGCCAAACAGGGCCGCCGCCTCGGCCTCCAACTCTTCGTGCTCAAGGTGGTTGCCGCGCAGGAGCCGCGAGCCGCCGGATCCGAGGGCGACGCCGGCATCGAGCGCCGCCATCGCCGCCGGGCGCAGTCGGCCTTGACCCGCGAAGCCCAGATAGTCGTTGGACGAGAAGTCGAGCCCCGACGGCAAGGACAGCTTGCGGAGCCGGCCGCTGGCTTCAAGCCGGCCGAGATCTTCAACCTGAGCGATGAACGTCATGGGGCGGGTTCCAAGGAGCGGCCATTGTCGACACGCGAAGTGTCGAGGTCCGCGGCGACGCATCCGGTTCAGCTCTTACATGAGGATGTAGAAGCGTTGGAAACGCCTCTGGGTTGATTTTCAACGATCAGGTTGCGACGCCGCCGACGACTTCCACCATGCGGCGACGGCGATCGAGTCAGCGGGAAGAAAGCACAGATCCTCGCCCGCAAAAGCGAGCAGGGCTTCAAGATTGCGCCGAGGAACCGCCGTAGCCACGGGCAATCCCGCCGCCAGCGCCTTGACCATCACCTCGCGCAGGCCGCGTCCCTCCGCCTCCTGCTTGCCGAAGCGATTTAGGATCAGGCCCTCCACACCCGCCATAAGGGCCTGATCGACTAATACGTGGGCGCGGGCGAGGCCGTCGAGATCAAGGCGACAGCCGCTCGATTCATCGCCAAGGTCCTGGGAGATGCGCACCTCTTCGCCGGTGAAGAGATCGGCCAGCCACATGTCGCACCTCGCCCGATCCGGGCGCGGACGGCTCGACTGCACCACCCCGCCCAAACGTCGACCCTCGCCCTGTAGCCGCCTCGCGGCCTCGGCCAGGGCGGCGTCGGCCTCGGCTCCGTCGTCATAGACGATGACGGCGAGCGGCAAGGTCACGCGGTCTTTTCCAGGCGCAGTTCTCCAAGGTAGAGCGAGCCGTCGAGGGAGAAGCTGCGCCGCGCGACGTCCGCCTCATGGCGCACCTCGATCTCAAGCTGGCGACCATCGGCCTTGAGCCCGTCGAAGCGGAAGTCGCCGAAGGCGTCGGTCTCCGCGCGGCCGATCTCCATTCCGTCGGCGCTCAAGATGACCAGTGCGCCCTCGAGGCAATCCACCACGCCGCCTTTTTCCAGCGAAACGCTGCCGCCGACGAAATCCGTGCGCCAGCGGGCGAGACCGCGATACCAGACGCGAGGCTTGGTGTTGAGATCGGAGCGCAGGGGCTCAAGCCCCTCCGTGCGCGCTTTGGCCGCCATGTCGGCGTCGGCCAGCTTCACCGCCTGGAACACGTCCGTGGGGCAGGCCTGGGCGCAGCGCGGCTCCTTCCAGCCGGTATCGAGCAGATGGGCGTCGAAGATCCAGGTCTGCGGCAGGTTCTGCTCCTCGTTCCACACCACGGCGCCGTAGGGGCAGGCTTCCACGATGTCGCGCCGGCCCTTGGCCTTCACCGGATCGATCAGCACGATGCCGTCGTCGCGCTTCACCACCGCCTCGCCGCCCACGGCCTGGCACGGCGCGTCGTCGCAGTGATTGCACAGCACCGGCAGGTAGGTGACGTCCACCATGGGCGCAGACCCGCGCGCCCGGCGCAGGATGCGGATCGGCGCCTCGCCCAGTGCTGGCGCCTGGGCGGCATAGCCTGGAAAGTCATTGCCCACATGCTCGTCGCGATAGGCGATGACGCAGTTCTGGCAGTTCATGCAGGCGCCCACGTCGACGATCAGGTTCCACTTGCTCATGACGGACCTCACGCCGCGGCTTGGGCAAGGAAGGCGTCCGCCCCCTGCCACTTTTCAATCTGCACCAGGCAGGAGTTGGGGCTCATGCTGGAGACGCCTCGGGTCTGGGAGCGGTCCGGCGTCAGGAAATTCATGCAGCCGCCGATCTCCACCGTCTCCCCGTCCACCTCCACCAGCTTGAACTCGGCGCTGGCCTCATAGGACTTCACCACGCCCGCGAACACGGCGGGGGTGACCTCGGCGGCGCAGATCACCACGCCGCGATCGTTGCGCACCTTGACCAGGTCGCGGTGGGCGATGCCGCGGGCGGCGGCGTCCTCCGGGTTGATGCGCAGGAGCCAGAAATAGTGTTCGCCGATCTTGGCCCGGTGGTCGTCGATCTGCGACACCGCGCTGTGCTTGCCGTCGGCGGTGGTGTGGAAGCTGTAGCGCGAGTGGGTGGCGATGAGCTGCAGCGGGTACTTGTCGATGAGTTCAGTGGTGCGCCGGCCCTCCCAGGAGGGGATGTAGCGGTTCACCGCCGGGCGATCCGGGTTGTTCGCCGTGTGGCGGCGGAACAGCTCGGGCACGAACTCGAACTTGCCGCTGGGGGTCTGCAGGCCGTGGCCCCACTGCTCGGCGAATTGCGAGGGCAGGGGATGGGGCTCGGGCACGTCCTTGGCGCGGCCTTCGGCGAACCAGCGCATGTCCACCGGCTGCGGCATGCCGGGCGCCTCGGGGGGCACCACATAATAGCCCTTCTTGCAGAACTCGGCCCAGGAGATCTTGTCCGGCAGTTCCGAACCCTCGAACACCCGCTTGGCCCAGTCGAGGTCGCGGCAGCCTTCGGTGAAGATGGCCCCGAGACCGAGTTTCGACAGCACCGCGGTGAAGATGTCGTAGTCGGATTTGGATTCGCCCAAGGGCTCGATGGCCTTGTGCTGCAAGGTGATGATGCGGTGGTTCACCGAGCCGCAGCCATGGTGCAGATAGCCGCCGGAATTGGACCACTCGCCGATGTCCCAGCGCTCCAGCGCCGTGCAGGCGGGCAGGATGATGTCGGCGAACTGCGCCTCCCCCTCCATCCAGATGGACTGGTTCACCACGCATTCGATGCTCTCATGGCGATAGGCGTCCACCCAGCGTCCGGCCTTGGCCACCGTGGACAGGGACGAGCCGCCGTAGCGGTAGAGCATGTGGATCCGGGAGTAGCCCTCCATGGGATAGGAATAGGGGGCGAATTGCGCCTCCTGACCCATGCCGTCCCACAGGTATCCAGTGGCGTGGCCATTGACGATAGCGTCCGGCAATTGCTGCTTCGGCACCATCTGCTTCACCGGGTTCATGGTGAGCACATGCGGCATGCGCTGGTAATTGTTCACCGCATTGGCGTTCCACTGCAGCTCGCCGGAAATGCCGCCGTCGGCATAGCCCGGGAAATAGAAGTGCACGTCGATATTGATGCCGTACTGCAGGGCCCCGAAGTTGACGCCGGGTTTGCCCCAGCCCTGCATGGCCATCATCATCACCATGCACCTCGCCCACTGCGCGCCGTTGGCGCCTCGGCAGGCGCCGCCGAAGCCAGTGCCGTTGGTGCCCACGGCGAGATAGGTCTTCTTGCGGCCCCAGAGCCGGGCGAGAGCGCGCACATCCTTGGCCGGGACGCCGGTCTCGCTCTCCTGCCACTCCGGCGTCTTGGCCACGCCGTCGCTTTCGCCCAGCAGATAGGCCTTCCATTCGTCGAAGCCGGTGGTGCGCTCGGCCACATAGGCCTGGTCGTAGAGCCCCTCCACGACCCACACGTACATGATGGCTTGGGCCAGCGCCGCATCGGTCTGCGGACGGATCGGCACCCAGCGCCCGCCGTGCAGCTGGGCCGTGGAGTTGAGGTGCGGGTCGATGTGCACGAACTCAATGCCCAGCTCCTTGGCCCACCGGCGCTTGGCCGTTCCCTCGAAGCCGGCGTAGCCGCCGTTGGTGGCTTCCGGATCGCAGGACCAGTAGACCATCATCTCGGCCTCGCGCAGGCAGTCCTCCACGGTGTGGTAGCCCGCCGGCACGCCCACGCGCATGGCGTTGCCGAAGTGGTGCATGGCGCCCCAGTACCACCCCTCCCAACTGTCCGGGTTCATGCACACCCGGGTGAAGCCGATCAGGTTGGCGAAGCGCATCAGGCTGGAGAGGTAGTAGCCGACATTGCCCCACTGGTGGTGCGAGGACATGGGAAAGGCGATGGACCCTGGCCCATGCACGCGCTTTTGCCGATTGATCTCCTTGGCGACGATGTCGAGCGCCTCGTCCCAGGAAATGCGCTCATAGCCGGACTTGCCGCGGTTCTGCGGATTGCGCTCGCCGTCGGGGTCGAAGTCCACCCGCTTCATGGGATAAAGGATGCGTTTGTCGGAATAGACCAGCGACTTGAAGGTCAGGGCGTGAGGCGCCACGAGCCCGCGGCGCTTGGGCTTGAACCTGCGTCCGCGCGCCTCGAACTCCCAGCTCGGCGCGTCGTGCTCGTCGAGATCTATGGGGGTGAGGCGCAGGATCTTGCCGTCCTTCACATAGACGAACAGCGGCCCGCCATTGGTGCAGGTGGTGTAGCGCTTGATGCCGCCCGGCAGGCTCTCGCCCATGGTGAGATGCACGCTCTGGCTCATCTGCATGGTCTGGGCGAACCAGACCTGGGCGTCGTCGTCGCCGCTCATGACGACTTTGAAGTTCTTCCCGGCGAAGACGATCTTGCCGTAGTCCTGCTTGTGCGAGAGGAACACGAGCGCGGTGTCGGCGTCGCGGAAGGCCATGCGCACCTGGCAACCCTCGGGGCCGCCTGGCCGTGAGGACACGCGCCCCTGCTGGATTTCGATGATGCGGCCGACGCTCCCGTCCATCAGGCCGATCCAGGCCTTGAGATTGCGTTCGGCGAGGCGCGCCTTGAATTCGGGGCGCAGGGCCGCCGTGACGCTCAAGAAGCGCGGCATACCGAACAAGAGCACGCGCAGGCGTTGCTTCTTCATCTGACTTCCTCCCATGGGCGCGCCGTCGTCTTGTTGGAGGCTGCGCAAAGTCCGGCGACCTTGGCCGCCGGACGCACTGAACCCATTACGCGATACCAATCAGGCGGACTTGGCGCTTACACGCCGGGGAAGGCCGGGCCCCACTGCAATAAGGTGTCGCGGCCGAAGGGGTAACGCAGCACCGGCGAGTCCGAATTCACCAGGTCGCCATCCACATAGTGCTCGATGTGGAAACCGTCCGGATCGGTCCAGTAGTCGAACACCTGGCTGCCGTGGAAATGCCGGCCGATACCCCAACGATGCTTGTAGCCCTTGTCCAGCATGGCCATGTGGCCCATGCCGAGATCATCGAAATCGCGGCACTCGAAGGAAATGTGGTCCATGCCCACGGGCGCCGGGCCGACGATGGCCACGGTGTGGTGGTCGGTCCACTCCTGTCCCTTGTCCAGGTGCATGAAGGAGGCGCAGACATTGCTCTCCTCGCCCATGTGGATCAGTTCGGACGGCTTGAAGCCGAGGGTGTTGCAGTACCAGTCGATCATCTCGCGGGGATTGGGCGAGGTGAGCGCTAGATGGCCGAGGCGCAACGCGTGGGCCGGGCCCGCCGCGGGACGCTGGAATCGGCCGAAGCGGTTCTTCGAGAATCCGTCGTTCCACTGGATCGGCGCGCCGCCGGAGGGGATGGGCTCAGCCCGAGCCGCGCCGAAGACGAACTCCAGACGACGCCCTTCGGGGTCCTCCGTGACCACATAGCGACCGCCGCCGGGATGCGGGCAGGGGGCGACGGCGGTGTCGAACTTCTTCGCCAACTCCTCCAGCGCCGCTTCGCTGGCCACGCGGAAACCCATGCCGAGGAAGGCCGGCTCGCCCTCCGAGGTCACCCACGAAAACGGCGCGCCGCCATAGGTGCGCATGTAGCTGCGGCCGCTGACCTCGCCGAGGTCCACCAGCCCGTAATCGCGCATGAACTCGCGCGCCGCCGCGGGATCGCGGTGCCGGAACAAGACATATTCGATGTCGTCGATGAGCATCCTTGCCTCCTGATGTTCGACCCTAATTCCCGGGGGCGGCGATGCGATTTTGTGCACACCCGTCACATTCGCCGGCCCGTCGTGCGAGGCGGCCCCAAAGGTCGGCCTCGTCAGATGACAGGCTAAGCCCTATTTGACTAAAAAGTCAAATTGGTTGTTGGAGATGCCTCGCCGCATCTGAGGGGGGCGGCGTGGTCGGCGTCGTGTCGCTGCGCCAAAGGTGACGATCAGTCGAGTTGAGATTTTATCGAATTAAAATCATCAAGATTGTTCAAATTGGAAAATTTACCACAGTATAGTCGTGGCCATTTTACGGTCGAAGCGCCACAATGTTCGGCAAATCCGCGCAAGGATCGGCGTCCGGACGCGACATAGGCATCGAGCTGGCGAACCGTGTCTGTCCGCCAAACCGCACAAACAGGGAATAACTGTTCCTCATGCGCCGCCATAACGGCGTTAGCGAACCCCGACAGGCCGGCGATCAATCTTTGAGCGAGATCGCCGGGCAGGAAGGGCATGTCGCAGGGAACGGTCAGCACCGTCTGGGCGTCGCTAGCGAGACCGGCTCTCAGCGCGGCGGCCAAGCCGCCTAGGGGACCTTCGATGTCTGGCGCATCTAAAATGACAGGCGCGTCGACAGGCTCGACCTGCTCCACGGCGCGAGCGACGATCACCACGTCGCGCCCAAATCCCCGCGCGAGGTCGAGGGACCGATCGATCAGCCTTTGGCCTCCAAGCCTGAGCAAGGGCTTGCCGCCGCCTATTCGCCGGCCCTCGCCCCCCGCAAGAACCGCGCATAGGTCTGCACGATCGGATGGCTCCGTGTCGGCTTTCAGACACCATGCCGCGATGGCTTCAGCGCATAGGGGTAGGCAAATCAGCGGTTCCGCGCTGGCGGAGAGCCGTGCGGTCAATTCACGGCGCGACACCGCCAAGATGGACCGAGGATCAGGGCTCGCGCCGTGCGGATGCACTAGCGCCGTCGCCTCGGCGAAGACGGCGTCCGCCTCAAGCACCTCATCATAAACAACCGCGGCGAGGGGGCGGGTCATGGGTCGCATTCGTGTGTGGCGACGGCCAGTTGTGGCCGGGAAGGTCATGCGGTGGCGAGTCTTTCAGCATCCGACGCCCGTGTAAATGAACGCGGTCAGTATCGTGGAGCGCTTACGACCAATCAGCATCGTAACAGTTTCAGTTGTTGATCATGGTCAATGTTTCAATTTCGGAACGCTCATAAGTTCCAGCGGTCGGCGCGATTAGCATCAAAAAAGTAGTGCCGTTATCCTTGCGGAAATAACATGAGAGGGGGGGAGATGTGACCTTACCGTTGCATATCGACCGATCCTCCGATGTTTCATTGCAAGATCAGTTATTTTATCAGCTGCGAGATCTTATTGTGTGCGGGAAGTTGCCCGCGAACACTCGAGTCATTGGGACGAGATTCCTAGCAGAGCAGTGCGGCGTTTCGCGAACGACGGTGCTTATCACCTATGAGCGACTGATCAGCGAGGGCTATCTCGAGACGCGGCCCACCGTCGGCACCTTCGTCAGCGCCAGCGCGCCGAAACTTGATCTCAATCGC
>Ga0208597_1001156_pt1 | contig 10267 bp, 8 predicted proteins | sample LakMenEpi05May12_FD_150673 | JGI IMG/M metagenome (GOLD analysis project Ga0208597, IMG submission 150673) | Freshwater microbial communities from Lake Mendota, WI - 05MAY2012 deep hole epilimnion (SPAdes) | ecosystem: Environmental > Aquatic > Freshwater > Lake > Epilimnion/Euphotic zone ...
CAAACGTTGCTCAACTCTCAGACAGCGAATTAGCAGCCATTCGAAACAAAGAAATTGGCTTTGTCTTTCAAACATTTAACCTACTTCCGCGACTAACCGCTCTTCAAAATGTGGCTCTCCCTCTCGTCTACGCCGGAATTCCTGAATCCGACCGGTTGAAGAAAGCCAAAGAGGTCTTGGAACAAGTGGGACTAGGCGATCGAATAAAACACAGACCGAACGAACTCTCAGGCGGACAGCGTCAGCGCGTAGCTGTAGCAAGAGCACTTGTAAATCACCCTTCAATTATTTTGGCCGACGAACCCACGGGAAACCTCGACACCAAAACAAGCGAAGAGATTATGCAGTTGTTAGACATTATTCATCAAGCCGGGAACACCATAGTTTTGGTCACGCATGAGGAGGACATTGCCCTTCGTGCGAAACGTGTGGTTCGTATGCGCGACGGAACTATTGAAAGCGACCAAGCCCAAGTATAACCTCTCGTGGCGTATATTTGCCACTCATTTTTTTACCATGAACATCAAAGAAATAATTTCTTCACTTCCAATAGGAACATCCATTCAACTCAACGGTTGGGTGCGCACTTTTCGCAACGAGCAATTCATTGCCTTGAACGACGGTTCTTGCATTTCTAATTTGCAAGTGGTTGTGAATGCAGATTCTCTCTCGGAAGAAGACAGTAAGCGCATTCACACCGGCGCTTGTATTTCCGTTTACGGGACGCTGACAGAGAGTTTAGGTAAAGGCCAAGCGATAGAACTTACCGCTTCGAAAGTTGAAATCTTGGGTGAAAGCAATCCGAACGAATTCCCCATTCAAATGAAAAAACATTCATTGGAATTCCTTCGTGAAAAGGCTCACCTTCGTTTCAGAACATCAACATTCAGCGCGGTGTTCAGACTTCGTCATCAATTGTCTTTTGCCATTCATAATTATTTCAATCAAAACGGATTTTTTAACATTCACGCGCCTATCATCACCGGTAGCGATGCTGAAGGTGCGGGGGAAATGTTTACCGTTTCCAACTTCGATTTAGAAAACCCCCCGCGTATGGAAGACGGAACTATTGATTTCGGGGAAGACTTTTTCGGAAAGCACACGCACTTAACTGTAAGCGGACAGCTTGAAGCAGAATTAGCTGCACTGGCACTTGGAAAAGTATATACCTTCGGACCAACCTTCCGTGCAGAAAACAGCAACACCAGCAGACACCTTGCAGAGTTCTGGATGATAGAACCAGAAGTTGCATTCAACGACTTGGCTGCTAACGCAGATTTGGCTGAAGACTTTTTGAAGTATTGCATTCGTTATGTGTTGGAAAACGGCAAAGAAGATTTACTTTTCCTTCAAGAACGAGAAGCAACTGAAGACAAACAGAAACCTACAGAAGAGCGTCAAACCGCTCCACTCATCGAGCGTTTGGAGTTCGTTGCGAACAACACCTTCGAGCGCATCACATACACCGAAGCCATAGACATTCTCTTGAATTCGAGTCACTACAAAAAGAAGAAATTCAAATACCCTATTGAATGGGGAATTGATCTTCAAAGTGAGCATGAACGATTTTTGGTTGAAAAGCATTTTCAAAAACCAGTCATTCTAACCAACTACCCTGCTGGCATTAAAGCATTTTATATGCGTATGAATGAAGACCAAAAAACCGTTGCTGCTATGGATATTTTGGTTCCAGGAATTGGTGAAATTATAGGTGGAAGTCAACGTGAAGAACGCTATGACATGCTTCTTGAAAAATGCAAGCAATTCAATATTCCGGAAGAAAGTATGTGGTGGTATTTGGAAACCCGCAAATTTGGGACGTGTAAGCATGCCGGATTTGGATTGGGCTTCGAAAGATTGGTGATGTATGTAACAGGAATGACGAACATTCGCGACGTTATACCTTTCCCTCGCACCCCGAAAAACGCAGAATTCTAAATTGAAATTTTACTTCTGAATTAGCGCTATCCAGACCGAAGTCTTGTAGTTATCAATGCGCGTCCATATTGGACGAACGACACCGTTCACCGCTGAAATATTATTATAGTCTCCAAGAAATACACTTGCATTCGACTCGAAGGGCTTTTCGCTAATGCGCTCGTTGGTCCAGGTTTTACCTCCATCGTTTGATGACGCTAAATAAACATCAGTGTTGAAATCGGCATGGTTTCTTCTGTCGTAAAACACAGCATACAAATTTCCAGTTACCGCATCAACTGTCATCCAAGGAAAAAACTGATGCGTGTTCGTTTTATCGTTGTTCACGCGAACCGCCTCCGTCCAATGATCACCTCCGTCTGTAGACGAAGAAACAAACACATCAACGTCGCCGTTGCGTTCATCGCTCCAACACAAATACAGATTACCTCTGTTCGGTCCTTGACTTAAATCGCTCAATAGAATTGGCATACCGTTAGCGCGATAAACCCCAGGAATATCTTGATTCCAACCGCCTGGAATTGACATAGCAACTTTCGATTTCGGCATCCAAGTATTTCCGCCATCCAATGATTTGTTGAAGTAGATATTCTCTTGGTGCGCCCAAGCTACATAAACTTCGTTGTTCAGTCCTGCAGCCGGAACAGCTCCTTCAACGGTACTATCATCATCCAAACACCCACCTTCAACATCGCTAATGGTTATGGGTTTAGAGAAACTCTGTCCCCCTTTTTTTCCCTTTGAAAAAAGAATTCTCGAATGATCATTCGGTTCGAAGCTCTCGTACTTATCAAATTCTGTCCAAGTCACGAAAATTTCACTGCCGTCTTTTGAAGTGGTTGCCCATTGTTTGTCCTGATCTTTCGGCGCGTTTGTTCCAATGGCAATTCCATCGGTCCAGCATTTTTTCTTACATGAAAATTTCTTTTCTTGTAGTTCCTGAATGACGATAGATTCAAGTAGACGTGAACTATTCCACCCTTTATTGTCTGGATCACCTAAATGTAGGAAATAGAAATCACCTGTTGGAGAAGCGACAATTGTTGGATCTCCGTATACTCCATGCGAAGACTTCAACACATCGTGATCCCAAGTAATTCCTCCGTCAATGCTTTTGTAGACATTGTTCAATATTGAACCTGCTACCATTCGCTTCGGATTAGTCGGATCTATCGCAATGCTGGGTTCGCAAGGTTCGTAGGGGGAAAAAACTCCTTTTTCCGATTTGAGTTCAATATTCTTGTAATCGGTTTGTGCAAAAGCACAAATACTTGCGATACAACTAAAACTTAGAATGAAATTTTTGAGCATATTCTTTGGCAAAATAAGTTAGAATAACATTAGCGCCAGCACGTGCAATGCTCGTAAGCATTTCAGGCATGGCTTTATTGTAATCTATCCATCCTCTTTCAGCAGCCGCTTTCAACATGGCGTATTCACCGCTTACATTATATGCAGCAATGGGCAAGGAAGAATAATCACTCAAATCACGAATCACATCTAAATAACACAACGCTGGTTTCACCATCAAATAATCTGCACCTTCTTCTTCATCCAATTCTGCTTCACGCAAAGCTTCCTTACGGTTAGCATAATCCATTTGATACGTCTTCTTATCTCCACTCTTCGGAGCACTGTCTAAAGCCTCTCTAAACGGCCCGTAAAATGCACTCGCATATTTCGCGGTATATGCCATTATTCCCACATTCTCAAAACCCTGATTGTCAAGCGCATCGCGGATTTCACCAACACGTCCATCCATCATATCGCTCGGACCTATGATATCGAATCCAGCTTCAGCCTGAGCAACAGCCATGGCTGAAAGAATAGGTAATGTCTCGTCGTTTACAATCTGATTGTTAATGACCAACCCGTCGTGACCATCTGAACTGTATGGATCCATGGCGACATCTGAAATAAATACCGCCTCAGGAAAACGCTTCTTCAACTCGCGAACTGCTGTCAAATAAAAATTAGAAGCGTCTAACGAATAAGTCGCATACTTGTCTTTGTATTTCTCATCAACAGCCGGGAACAAAATAAAATTCGTTACCCCCACATTCATGCACTCATCCACTTCAACCATTAATTTTTCCAACCCAAATCTGGAAATACCTGGCATACTAAGTATTGGCTGAAAAGCATTTCTGTCTTCCAACAGAAATAGCGGATACACCAATTGTTCGAGAGACAATCGTGTTTCGCGAACCATTCCACGGACGGAAGCGTTTGCTCTATTTCTTCTGGGACGAATGCGCATTATAACAATTCAGATTCTACTTGAGACTTTAGAACATTGAAAGCAGAATCCTGATCCTTTGCTAGTTTTAAAACTTGCTCGTCCTTCAATTCTTTGAAAAACGCATCGTCTTTTATGGTAGCTCCCTCCGGAATTTCTTTCAAATTCAATTTGTAATTCACCACTTCATCTTTCAACGTGTTTATCATTGATACACGCTCCGACAATTCATTCACACGAAGAATTCCAGCGCTATCTAATGGATTTTGCGTCAATGCAGAAATTTCTTTTTCTGCAGCAGAAATCTCCTTGTCTAAGTCTGAAACTAAAGCATTTTGCTTAGACAAAACGCCTAACTGGGTGGTGCGAGCTTGTTTCAAAATTTCCGTTTCAGAATCGAAACAAGCTGTTAAACCAATTGTCAAAGCAATTCCTAAAACTACACCTAACTTTTTCATATTACTCATTATTATTTTTTCTCCTTCAATTCCAGATTTTTCGGCACCGGATCGTAGCCGCTTTTTCCCCAAGGGTGACAACTTAAAATTCGCTTTCCTCCTAAATAAATTCCTTTCACAACCCCCCATTCTTTAATGGCCTCTGTAGCATATGCGCTGCAAGTTGGCTGGTATCTGCAATTCGAACCTAACCATGGAGAAATAAACCCCTGATAAAATCGAATAGGTAAAATGAAAAGCAATCTCAAGAATCTAGACAAATTTACTCGTATTTAGTTCAAAGGAAAATTAATAACGGCTAAGAAAATCGAATAAAAAATTACAGGCACCAACAAAATTCGGGTAACCATGTTGGCATGAATGCGCAAAAGGCGATTCAATGTGATTGAAATCAAGAGAATTCCTGAAATGCAAATCAGTTGTCCCAACTCTACCCCAATGTTAAATCCAACTAACTTCCCAACCAAACTTTCTCCTTTCATTAGAGACATTTTCAACTCAGTTGAAACAGCCGAGCCGTGAATAAATCCGAATAGGGCGATAACCAAAACTGTTTTCCAAGGAAGTGTTGTCGTTTCAGTAGGTGAGATTAGTCGCTGAACTCCGCGGACAAGAATAGTCAGTGGTATTGCAAACTCAACCCACTTCATCGACAACATTGGCAAACCGAAAACCAATGCAACAGCCGCAAAAGCATGTCCCAATGTAAACCCGGTGATTGACCAAAGTAACATGCGACGGTCATTAAACGTAAGTCCGATAGCGAGCACCCATAAAAACAAGATGTGATCAATTGCACCCTTGTCTATAATATGAAATATTCCGTGCTGTATGTCCTCGAGAAGCGTCATGAAAATTACACTTCTTAATATTTCTTCTTGAATTTCTTCTTCTTGTTGTTGTTGTTACGCTTTTTGTTGTTGCGGTAACTGTCTTCAACAAAATCGTTGTACTTCGACCCTTGGATGGTTTTCACTGCGTGAATCTCTTGTATATTCTCGACTGACAATTTTCCAGCACTCAAATATTTCAAGTCTTCTAAAATCACATCGTCGGTAATTGTCGCACGATTCCAATTCAAAGCATTTTGCTTCATCAGCGTTGCAATTGAAATTGTAAAGTTCATGCGCTCTTCCCCTTCCTCCATGGCCACACACTTATCAATCATCACCTCTACATATCTGCCATAGTGCCCAAATTTCACAATTTCCTGAGGGTAGGCAATACGATTTGGTTTAACAGCAAACTGAGACGGTTCAGGTTTCGGATAGGGAGAATCTACATCTAAGCGAAAATCACTCATAATGTGCAAGTGATCCCAAAGCTTGTGATTGAAATCTTCCATGTCACGCAAGTAGGGAAACAACTGACCCATTACTGAAATAATAGCCTTGCAACAGCGCGCGCGCTCATCGCGGTCTTCAAGTGTTAGAGAGTACTGCACCATCTTCTGAATATTTCTACCATATTCCGGTAAAGTAATTTCAGGACGTGCGCTATTCATCTCTAACGGCACAACAACATCTGGCTTCTGAAAGCGGTGGGGATTCATAATAAATTTAAATGAGGTCTAACAAATATACACTACAATTAAGCGCCTACAATTTTCAACTTCGCGAATTTCAGTAACAGTTGCTTTTGCCCTTCTGAAGGGAAGAAAACAGTGGCCTTTTCATTCGGGTTTTCACCTTCTACTTTAATGACTTTTCCTTTGCCGAATTTTTCATGTTGAACTTCAACTCCAACTTGAATTTCATGCGGCAAAGCCCAATCTCCTGCAGGAAGCGGAACAGGCGCATTCATATCCACTTTCTTCAACTTACTCGTATCAACCTGCGGAATAATGGGCGATTGTTGCGGAGAAGAAGACTTGGGTCTTTCCTGCAGCGGAAGCTTGTTTATTCCTCCGCTGAATTTCCCGCGTTCTTCACCGAAATCGAAAGACTTCGATGGTGAAGGCGATTTCTTTCCTGAAGTCGTTTCCAAAAACTTTTCGTCTATCTCTTCAATAAAACGCGAAGGTTCACAATAGGTGAATTGTCCCCATTTGAAGCGCGAATTCGCGTAAGATAGAATTGCTCTTTTTTCAGCACGGGTGAGGGCTACATAAAAGAGTCTTCGCTCTTCTTCTAAGTCTTCACGGGCATTCAAAGACATTTGTGACGGAAACAGATTCTCTTCCATTCCAACAATAAACACATTCGCAAATTCTAATCCTTTCGCTGAGTGAATGGTCATGAGCGAAACGCATTTCGATTCGTCTACATCTGTATTTACCGTATCGGTAAGCAACGCTACATCTATCAAGAAATCTGACAACGAAGGAATCGAACTGTCTTCCAATTCACGTTCAGAAAACTCTTTCAATCCTGCTAATAATTCCTGAATATTTTCAACACGAGCTACCCCCTCAGGTGTGCGATCAGCATTCACTTCCACCAATAAACCCGAAGCCGCAGCAATGTGCATACCCAAGTCGTAAGCCGGCTTCGTGGTAAGCTCTGTCGCAAAGCTCTGAATCATGGTAACAAATTCATTCAGCTTATTCGCGGTGGCTCCAGATATTCCAACTTCAAAGCAACGGGCAATCATTTCCCAAATGCTAATCTCTCGTTCCGATGCTCCAACTATCAATTTCTCAAGGGTGGTTTTCCCAATTCCGCGAGCGGGATAATTAATCACCCGCTTCAATGCTTCTTCGTCCTTGTGATTCGCGGTTAGTCGGAAGTAAGCCAACAAGTCTTTAATCTCTTTGCGCTGATAGAAACTTAATCCACCGTAAATCTTATACGGAATATTTAATTTTCGAAGGGCTTCCTCCATAGCACGCGACTGAGCGTTCGTGCGGTAAAGAATGGCGAAGTCGTGGTAAGTTCCTCCGTCTTCCTTTTGCAATTTGAAAATAGTGTTCGCCACGAACATACCTTCTTCATTGTCGGTTGGGGCTTGATGAAGACGGATTTTACTTCCCTCATCGTTGGCTGTCCAAACGTTCTTTTTAATCTGATTTTTATTGTTTCCGATAATTGAATTCGCTGCTTCAACAATAACTTTCGTTGAGCGGTAATTCTGCTCCAATTTGTACAACGAATAATCGGGATAGTCTTTTCTGAAATTCAGAATGTTCTGAATATTCGCTCCGCGGAAGGCGTAAATACTTTGTGCGTCATCTCCAACGACACATAAATTTTCATTTACCGCGGCCAATTGCTTCACAATTAAATACTGAGAAAAATTTGTGTCTTGATACTCATCTACCATGATGAACTGAAACTTATGCTGGTAGCGGTGAAGCACATCTGCATGGTCTCTGAACAAGATATTCGTTTTGAAGAGCAAATCATCGAAGTCCATGGCCCCAGATTGAAACAAGCGTTGGTCGTACTTTTGATAAACCTCTGCCATCTTGGGGCGTTTAGCAGCGTGATCTTCTGAAACCAATTCCACTTGTTCAGGGTAATCGTCCGCAGCAATTAAATTATTCTTGCAGGAAGAAATTCGATTCTGCACCATTCCCGGCTTGTAGATCTTGTCGTCGAGCGACATTTCCTTCAAAATATCTTTAATCAAGCTCTTACTGTCCGCTGAATCGTAGATGCTGAAGTTTCGGGGGTAGCCAATTCGATCGGCTTCCGATCGAAGAATACGCGCGAAAACGCTGTGGAAAGTTCCCATCCAAATGTTGCGCGCGTTGTCTTCGCCCATAAGGTTAGCAATACGCTCCTTCATTTCACGTGCTGCCTTGTTAGTAAAGGTTAGCGAAAGAATACTGAACGGATCAATACCATTCTGTATCATATGCGCAATACGGTAAGTCAAGACACGCGTCTTTCCCGAACCCGCTCCTGCAATAACCATTAATGGACCTGAAATGTGTCGAGCTGCTGCACGCTGAGCGTCGTTCAACTCACTTAAAAAATCTCTTTGACTCACTTCGCAAAGATACTTTTACCGAATTGAACACCCCATTAAAACTTCAACTTTCCGGAAGAAACTTATCAACGCTTTGCGCTACTTTTGCCAAAAGCCTTACACATGTCAAAGATTTTAATTGTCGACGATGAAGCTGCCATTCGCAGCGCTCTAAAAGAAGTTCTCGAATACGAAGGGTTCAGCATATCGGAAGCTCCAGATGGAGAGACCGCGCTGAAAATGGTTATGAAAGAGTCATTCGATTTAATTTTTTGTGACATTAAAATGCCCAAATTAGACGGACTCGATTTTCTTTCTGAATTGAAGAAAGAAGAAATAAACGTCCCCGTTGTAATGATTACCGGACACGGAACGATTGATACTGCTGTGGAAGCCATTAAACGCGGGGCTTACGACTTTATTCAAAAACCATTAGATCTGAATCGCGTGCTTGTTTCAACTCGCAATGCGAATAAGCACGATGCGCTGGTGAAAGAAACCAAGACACTCAAAAAGAAACTCAACAAAGTTCTCGGTTCTAATATTATTGGTCAGAGCAAATCTATTCTTGAAATAATTAAAATGATAGACACCGTTGCTCCAACCGATGCGCGTGTATTAATTACAGGTGGAAATGGTTCGGGGAAGGAATTGGTGGCACGTCAGCTTCATGAAAAAAGTAATCGTGCTGCACAACCATTCATTGAAGTGAATTGTGCGGCTATTCCTTCAGAGTTAATTGAAAGCGAATTGTTCGGTCATGAAAAAGGAGCGTTTACTTCTGCAGTAAAAACGAAGCCCGGAAAATTTGAGTTAGCCGATAACGGGACGCTTTTCCTCGATGAAATTGGAGACATGTCGCTTTCAGCTCAAGCCAAAGTGCTTCGTGCCCTTCAAGAAAATAAAATCACACGCGTTGGTGGAGAAAGAGACATGAAAGTTAATGTGCGCATTATAGCAGCCACCAACAAAGACCTGAAAAAAGAAATTGCCACGGGGAATTTTCGCGAAGACCTTTATCACAGACTTTCGGTTATCGTAATTAAAGTTCCTTCATTAAACGAACGCAAAGACGACCTTCCATTATTGGCAGAACACTTCCTTCAACAAATTGCCGATGAATGCGGACAACCGAAGAAAAACATTCAACCCGCAGCATTGAAGCTACTACAACAACACGATTGGACAGGTAACATTCGTGAATTCAGAAACGTTATTGAGCGGCTGATAATTCTTTCAGGAGAAATTATTGATGATAAAGCGGTGAAGCAATATGCCACCCCTTACTTCAATTGATTCCGAATAGGAATCATAAAAGGCACATAGGCTAAAAAAACAGCAATACTTCCAACTACTAAAAAAGAAATATTGGGTGTTTGAGCAGGCATTAAAAACGTTGTTCCAATAACAAACAAAGTATATCCGTATAAAACAAAAGACACCTGATAGTGCTTTAGGCCCAGTGCCAATAATCGGTGGTGAATATGATTTTTGTCTGCCAAAAACGGAGATTTCCCATTTAAAATTCGAATTGAAAATACACGCAACGTATCTATCAGCGGGTAGGACAAAATGGCCATTGCGAAAATTGGCTTAGAAACTATCTGCATAGGGATAGACATTTTCGAAGGGGGAAATTCAATGAGTTTCATGGCCAAAACGTACATACAAATTCCAATGATCAATGAACCCGAATCACCCATGAAAATGCGCGCTGGTT
>Ga0208597_1001157_pt1 | contig 10261 bp, 6 predicted proteins | sample LakMenEpi05May12_FD_150673 | JGI IMG/M metagenome (GOLD analysis project Ga0208597, IMG submission 150673) | Freshwater microbial communities from Lake Mendota, WI - 05MAY2012 deep hole epilimnion (SPAdes) | ecosystem: Environmental > Aquatic > Freshwater > Lake > Epilimnion/Euphotic zone ...
GACGCTCTGGAATGGGTGGAGCTGCCCAACACCCTCGGCATGAGCCAGTTCGCCGATGGCGGCATGATCGCCTCCAAGCCCTACGCGGCCAGCGGGGCCTATATTCAGCGCATGTCGAACTATTGCGACGGCTGCAGCTACGACGTTTCAGCCAAGAGTGGGGCGAAGGCCTGTCCGTTCAACTATCTCTACTGGGATTTCATCGCCCGGCACCGCGTTCGGTTGAAGGGCAATGTTCGCATGGCGAACGCCCTGCGCGCCTACGCGGCCATGGCCGAGACCCGCAAAACCGAGATCCGGATCGATGCGGAAAGGTTCCTCAGTGCGCTCGACGGCAACGCTCGGAGCAATATTTGACCTCGTCCCAGCACCTGGCCCACTTGCGTCGCCAGACGAAGGGGCGCTGGCAAACCGGGCAAAGCTTCTGCGGCAGGTCGGCCTTTTCGCGTCGCTTCATGGATGGGCTCCACAGGGCTCAATAGGGGAGCCGTTCGCCGTCCCAGCTGAAGAAGCCGCCCGTGTCCGCCGGCTGCAGGCCTTCGATCACCTGCAACAGGCTCGCCGCCGATTGCGCCGGAGTGAGCACCCGCCGTCCATCGTTCGGGCGCAGAAAGGGGGCGGAGAGGGCGGTCTGCACCGTGCCTGGATGCAGAGCGACCACGATGCTGGCCGGATTTCGTCGGCTCATTTCGAGGGCGAAGTTTCGCATGATCATGTTCAGCGCCGCCTTGGAGGCGCGATAGGCGTGCCAGCCGCCTGAGCGGTTGTCTTCAATCGACCCCACCCGGGCGGATATCGCGGCGAATACCACGCGTCCTTGTTTCGCCATTCGCGGCAGGACGTGCTTGCCGATCAGCGCCGGGCCGATCGTGTTGATGGCGAAGGCCTCCTGGTAGGCGTCCGCGCTCTGGGCCGACCACGATTTCTCGGGGGCGAGGCCCTCGCCGTGGAGCCGGCCGGTGGCGATCAGGACCAGGCGCAGCTCGCCGCCCGACCCCGCCGCTTCGGCAGCCGCCGCGATGGAGGTCTCGTCCTCGAGATCGAAGCGGACCGAACGAACGGGCGCTTGCCCCGCTGAATCGCGCCGAGCGGCGGCGTAGATGGCGTCATAGGCTTCACTCGCAGCCAATTGCTCGACGAGCGCCGCACCCACGCCTCCCGTCGCGCCAAAGACGCAGGCGGCAGGGCGAGTAGAGATGATGGAAGACATCCCTGATGAATATTCGGCCGCACCCGATTGGTGAAGCTGCACCTTGGGGCAAGCGGCGGATCGAGGCGAATCGGGGCGCCCATATCAGGCGGAGCGCCGACTAGACGTTGTCAGGGAACGTGAGGCCCGGACCCGCCGGTCCGGGCCTCGCCGCCCTTACCAGATGCGAACGCGATCCTGAGGCTTCAGGAAATAGTTGCCGCCATTGACGCCGAACGCGGCGTACCAGGCGTCCACATTGCGGGTCGGGCCGATGACCCGGAACTGCGCCGGAGAGTGCGGGTCGGACGCCAGCTGTTGCTTCACCGCGTCGTCGCGCACCTTGCGCTGCCAGGCCTGGGCGAAGGCCAGGAAGAAGCGCTGATCGCCGGTCAGGCCGTCGAGGACCGGCGCCGGCTTGCCGCCGAGCGAGGCGTGGTAGGCGTCCAGCGCGGCCAGCAGTCCGCCCAGGTCGGCGATGTTCTCGCCCATGGTCAGCTTGCCATTGATATGGAAGCCGGCCACCGGTTCATAGGCGTCATATTGCACGCCGAACTTGGCCGCTTCGGCCTGGAAGCGCTTGGCGTCCTCGGCGGTCCACCAGTCGCGCACCTTGCCCGTCTCGTCGATCTGACGGCCCTGATCGTCGAAGCCGTGGGTGATCTCGTGGCCGATCACCGCGCCGGCCGCGCCATAGTTGGCGGCGGCGTCGGCCTTGAGGTCGAAGAAAGGCGGCTGCAGGATCGCGGCCGGGAACACGATCTTGTTCTCCAGCCCGCCATTGTAGGCGTTCACCGTCTGCGGGGTCATGCCCCACTTCTTGTGATCCACCGGCTTGTTCAGGTCCTCATTGGCGTAGGCCCATTCGAAGGCGGCGCTGCGCTCGACATTGCCATAGAGGTCGGCGGGATCGATGCTGAGGCCGGAATAGTCGCGCCACTTGTCCGGATAGCCCACCTGGACGTCCATCTTGGCGAGCTTCTTCTGCGCCTGAGCCTTGGTCTCAGCCGACATCCACTCGAGGTGATCGATCCGCGCCGACAAGGCGGCCTTCAGGTTCTTGATCATGTCGGTGGCCGCGGCCTTGGCTTCGGCGGGGAAATAGCGGGCGGCGTATTCGCGACCCACGGCTTCGCCGAGGCTCCCGTCCACCAGATCGACGCCGCGCTTCCAGCGGGGCTTCAGCGCCTGAACGCCGGTGAGCGCATGGCTCAGTTCGAACTGGCTGTCGACGAAGCGCTTGGACAGATAGGGCGACGCCTGGTTGACCACGTGGAAGGTCTCCCACGCCTTCAGGGTCTCCAGCGTGGTCGAGGCGTAGAGGGCGGCGATCTTCTGCACCGCGCTCTTCTCACCCACGATGAGATCGGTCTTCACGGTGACGCCCGAGGCGGTGAAATAGGCGGCCCAGTCGACCTGCGGGGCGTAGGCTTGCAGCTCGGACAAGGTCATGGGGTTGATGACCTTCAGGAGATCGCGACGCTCCGCCGCGGCCCAGCTCGCTTCAGCCACCTTCGTCTCGAACGCCAGCACCGCGTCGGCGGTCTTGGCCGGGTCGGCGTAGCCGATCATGGCGAAGGTGCGCTCGATGTAGGCGCGATAGGCCGCTTTCTTGTCCTTCAGATTGTCGGCCAGATAGTAGTCGCGGTCCGGCAGACCGAGGCCGTCCTGGCCGAGGCCCAGAATGTTGAGGGTGGGGTTGCGCGGATCGGGCAGGGGGCCGACCCCGAACAGGGTTTTGCCAAAGCCGCTGGCCGTCTTGCCCATGAGCACGGTGAATTCGGGCAGCGACTTCACCGCCGCCACCTTGTCGAGGTCGGGCTTCAGCGGCTTGGCGTCCAGCGCTTCCACGCGGGCCTCGTCCATGAACGACTTGTAGAGCGCGCCGACCTTCTGCCCGGTGGGGGTCTTGGCTTCGGCGGCGGAGCTTTCGATGATCTGGCGCAGTTGGGCCTGGGCGCGATTGCGCAGGGTCCAGCCCACGCCTGTCGAGCTCTGATCCGCCGGGATCTGCGCCTTGGCGTACCAGCCGCCCTCGGCGTAGCTGAAGAAGTCGTCGCCCGGCTTCACCATATGATCGCCGGTGGTCAGGTCCACGCCCCAGGCGCCGTAATGGTCAGGGCCAAGGTCCGGCGCGGCGGCGGATGGCGCGTCGGCGGCGCTGGCGAGCGAGCCGGACAGAAGAATTGCCGCGGCCGAAGCGGCGGCAAGTAGAGACGTTTTCACGGAAGATCTCCCCGAATTATGGGCCCGACCATAAGAGCAGCGCGCCACGAAAGCAGATTAATTCGCGGTAAGAGCTCGAAATAATTGTTTTTACGCGGGTAGCTGGCGACCTCCGCGCAGATGCGCCAATAGGTGAACCGGCGCGATCAGGAAGGGCAGGGGATCGCATTGTCGAGTCGGCGTCGCGGCCTCGCTGGAGAATGAGCAATAGGCGCGCCGAAAACTAGGAATGCGCGTACCGTTCGCTATGGATCGCGCTTCCTCGATCTCTTAACATGTCGCGTCGACGCCCCTGCCGCGCCTCCCGCGGCGAATTCGTGCCGGAGTGATCCGTCCGGGTGCGGCGAAGCGTAACCCTTGTGATGTGCGCGCCGTATTCCTCGGCGGGGTCGCGAGGGCGATCCACGCCGATCTCGACAGGACTTTCCATTGCGAACCGCTGAACTGATGCACTTCCCTGACCACCACCTGCCGCCGCCGACGCGCACCTTGCGGCTGGACGGTCCGTCGGTGCTGGCCAAGCGTCAGGAGATCCTCGTTTATTTTCAACAGACCTTCGATCTCTATGAACGCCTGTTTGACTGTATCGCCGACGAACGGGGCTACTACACCAAGGCGATCCCGCTTCGGCATCCGCTGATCTTCTACTTCGGCCACACCGCGGCGTTCTTTGTGAACAAGCTGCTGGCCGATGGTCAGATTTCCGCGCGCATTGATCCGGCGATCGAGGCTCAGGTGGCCATCGGCGTCGACGAAATGAGCTGGGACGACCTCGACGAACGCAATTACGACTGGCCCTCGCTCGCCGCCCTCCGGGCCTATCGCGCAAAGGTGCGCGACTTGGTTTCGCGGCACATCCTCGCCATGCCGCTCAGCCTCCCCATCACCTGGCAGAGCCCCGCCTGGGTGATCCTGATGGGGATCGAGCACGAGCGCATCCATCTCGAAACCTCCAGCGTGCTGATCCGCCAGTTGCCGCTCGAGTGGGTGTGCGATCAGCCGTTCTGGCCAGTTTGCCCCAACGCTCGCCACGACCGCGCCGCCGCGCCCGTGAACCATCTGATCCCGGTGCCCGGCGGCGAGGTGGTGCAGGGCAAGCGCGACCTCACCTACGGCTGGGACAATGAATATGGCGAGCGGCGCACAATGCTCGCGGCGTTCGAAGCCTCGGCCATGCTGGTGAGCAACGCCGAGTATTTCGAGTTCGTGCAGGCGGGCGGCTATGCGGCTGACGAATGGTGGTCGGAGGAGGGTCTCGGCTGGCGCACCTTCGCCAAGGCCACCGCGCCGACCTTCTGGGTTGGCGATGCGGACAAGCCTGACGCGCTGAAACTTCGGCTCATGACCCGTGAAGTCGCCATGCCGTGGGACTGGCCGGTGGAGGTCAATGCGCTGGAGGCTCAGGCCTTTTGCCGGTGGAAGGCCGCCAAGCTGGGCCGCCCCGTGCAACTGCCCAGCGAGGCCGAATGGATGGCCCTGCGCGCCCAGGTTCCCGGTGATCAGCCGGACTGGGAGGTCGCGCCCGGCAATATCAATCTCGCCCATTGGGCCAGCGCCTGCCCCGTGGATCAATTTGCTCAAGGCGATGGGTTTTTCGACATTGTCGGCAATGTTTGGCAATGGACCTCGACGCCGATCAGCGGCTTTGAAGGGTTCACGGTGCATCCGCGCTATGACGACTTCTCGACGCCGACCTTCGACGGCAAGCACGATCTGATGAAGGGCGGCAGCTGGATCTCCACCGGCAATGAGGCGCTGGCCTCGTCGCGCTACGCCTTTCGACGCCATTTCTTCCAGCACGCGGGCCTGCGCTACGTCGTGTCCAACTACAAAGAGCCCGCCTTGGAAAACCCCTACGAATCCGACGAGCAGGTCTGCCAGTACCTGGATTTCCACTACGGCGCGGAGCATTTCGGCGTCGCAAATTTCCCTAAGGCGGTGGCGGAAATCGCCCTACGGCATTGCCCGTCGAGGGGGCGAGCGCTGGACATCGGCTGCGCGGTAGGCCGCGCCAGCCTCGAACTGGCCCGCCGCTTCGACCACGTGGATGGGGTCGACTTCTCCGCCCGCTTCATCGACGTCGCTTTGCAGCTCATCGCCCAGGAGCGCTATCGCTACACCCTGCCGGTGGAGGGCGAGCTGGTCGATTACCACGAGGCGCGTCTCGCGCCGCTGAGACTAGGCGCCGACGAGGCCGCCCGGGTGCATTTCAGCCAGGGCGACGCGCTGAACCTGAAGCCGAAATACACCGGGTATGACCTTGTCCTGGCCGCCAACCTGATCGATCGGCTGCGCGAACCGGCGCGGTTCCTGGCCGACATCGGCCATCGCATCAAGCCGGGCGGGGTGCTGGTGCTGACCTCGCCCTATACCTGGCTGGAGAGCTTCACGCCGCGGGCCAACTGGCTCGGGGGCGTGCGTCAGAACGGCGAGACCCTGACCACCTACCGGGCCCTGCAGCTGGCCTTGGCCACGGATTTCGAGGAGATGGCGGCGCCCATGGACGTGCAGTTCGTCATCCGCGAGACCGCGCGCAAGCACCAGCACACGGTGGCTCAGCTCACGGTCTGGCGTCGGCGCGGCTAAGCGGCTTCAGTTGCGCTGGCGTAGGGGCGAGGTCTCGCCCAGCAGCAGCATGCAGACGATCCCCACCGCCATGGCGCCGGCGATGTAGAAGGCGGGCGCCACCGGATTGCGACTGATCTCGATGAGGCCTCGAGAGATGAACTGGGTCGTGCCGCCAAAGGCCGACATGGCCACGGCGTAAAGGGCGCCCAGAAGGCCGGAGCGTACGTGACGCGGCAGGCTTTCGGTCACGGAGATGAGCGCCGGTCCGCTGATCAGGGCGCTCAGCACGCCGAGCAGCGCCGTCACCGCGAAGATCACGCCAGGCTCTGGAAATCGGTTCAGCACCGCGAAGGCCGGCGCGATGGTCAGCACCACCAGGACCGAAGCCGCAACCATCACCGGCTGGCGGCCAACCCGGTCGGTGAGCAAGCCGCACAACACGTCCGTCGCCACCATGACCGAGCCCAGCACGATGGTGGCGCCGAAGGCCAGCTTGACCGACAGGTGCAACGTGTCCTGGGCGTAGGTGTTGATATACTCGATCCCGTAGTAGGCGATGGTCGAGGCGCCGAGGATGATGATCCCCAACACCACCATGCGGGCGTGATCGAGCGCCCGGGCGGGCGGCGCGTCGGCGCGGTGCTGGGCGTCGAAGGTCTCAGGCAGGCCTTGTCGCACGGCGAGGCCGAAGGGCACGATCAGCGCGCCCAGCAGGAAGGCCGCCCGCCATCCCCAGGCGTCGAGCAAGCTCGGGCTCATCACCAGGGTCAGCCCGAATCCCACCAGCCCCGCGACCAGCACCGCCAGGTCCTGGGTGGCCATCTGCAGGCCGATATAGAGCCCGCGGCGCCTGACCGGCGCGGCCTCCATGAGGAAGGCAGTGGACGGGCCGACCTCGCCGCCGAGGGCGAAGCCCTGCACCAGTCGGAACATGACCAGCAGGATGGGCGCTGCAATGCCGATCTGGTCATAGCCGGGGGTGAGGGCGAGGCCGAAGATCGCCACCCCCATCAATGAAAAGCTGAGGATCATCGCCGGCTTGCGCCCGGCGCGGTCGCCGAAAGCGCCCAGCACCAGCCCGCCGAGCGGCCGGGTGATGAAGCCGACGCCGAAGGTCGCCAGCGCGTAGAGCAGACCATGCGAGGTCTGGCTGACCGGAAAGAAGGCGTGGCCGATCTGCACGGCGAAAAACGAGAACGACAGGAAATCGTAGAACTCGAGCGCATTGCCCACGCCCACCGCCGCGACGTGCGAGAGGGGAAGGTGGGCTTCGGCATCAGCCCCAGCGTCGTTGATGGTTGTGGCGGGCATGCTTGCAACTCCCTCGCAAACGCACCTGTGCCATGCGGCGATCAGCTTGGGAACAGGGCCGCTGGGGAAGTTTGTTCGACGGCTTGCGGGCGAGTTGAGCGACCCAAGACGAGCCATCTTGTCGACGCTCAGAAGCCCAGTTCGGTCATCTCAACCGCCCGCTTCTCGGCGGCGCTCATCTCCGCCGCGAGGCCCATAGCGACGGCGGCCAGGCCGTCGGCCGCGGTGACCTCCACGGGGCCTTCGCCGCGCACCGCCGCGATGAACCGGCGGTGCTGGTAGTAGGTGGACCCATGATGGCTGCCGGCCTTGAGCGCCGCCGCATCTGTCTCGACGATCTGGCGCTCGACCCGCTTCGGACTGAACAGTCCCACGCGCGGCGAGAACACCACCGCAGCTTCCGGGATGAACACCTCCAGCCGGGCGGCGTCGCCGACAGCGGCGATCTCCTCCTGGTTGGCCGCGCCTTCGGCGAACATGCACAGGTCCAGCATCGCGCGCACGCCGTTGGCGAAGTCGACGGTCGTGTAGCTGTTGTCGATGATATCGGGCGTTCGCCCATCGTAGCGTTCGTCGCGATGGTTCACATCCATCGCCCCGGAGCAGTACACGCGCACCGGCTCGGCGCCCACGATCAGGCGCATCAGGTCGAAGAAGTGGCAGCACTTTTCCACCATGGTGCCGCCGGTGTTCTCGGAAAACCGATTCCAGTCGCCGATTTTCCTCAGGAATGGAAAGCGGTGTTCACGGATGGACAGCATTCGCAGTGTTCCAACCCGGCCCTCCCGCAATTGACTGATGAAGGCCGCGACCGGCGGCGCGTAGCGATATTCCATCGCTGTCCAAAACGGCGCGGGGCTCCGGGCGGCGCGGGCGGCCACCCAGCTGGCATCCTCCAAAGTGGTCGCGAGCGGCTTTTCGCACAGAATGGCCAGGCCTTGGTCGAACAGGGGCTCCAGCACGCGCCGGTGGGTGAAATTCGGGCTGGCCACAATGACGGCGTCGACAAGTCCGCTGGCCGCCAGTTCGGCGCTGCTGCCGAAGGTTTTCACCCCATCTGCGGCCTCGCCCAGCGTCGCCTTGGCGGCTGCAAGCGACGCGTCCACCGGATCGGCCAAGGCTGTCACCACGGCGCCTGGCGTCAGAGCCAGGTTGCGCAGGTGCTCGTTGGCCATCAGGCCCGAGCCGACGACGCCGTAACGGACCAAGTCAGTCATGACTGTGTTGGGGTTTCATAACTTTCTGTGATCCCAAAGGACGCAGCAAGCCATAGGACTTGGATATGGTCCAACCCTCTCCCGCTCAAGGCCAACGCTCTCGGACGCAATGAATGCGCCCTTCGAGCTTGGAGGCCATCACCATCGGTGCGCGGCGCCTCAGGCGATTGACCCATCGGATCAAATAAATCTTTGCCAGTCGCCGGCGCTCATCCACCATGGCCGCGGACGCTGGGCTAAAATGGAGACGGGGCGCCGCCCCCTGCGGCCATTGTGGCGTGGAGCGCTTGCCAATGAACCCTTCCCGACGCATCACACGCGCCGCGGCCCAAATCCAACGATGAGCAAACTTACCCACCCATTTTCCGTCGCCCCGATGATGGACTGGTCGGACCGGCATTGCCGAGCTCTGCATCGCCAGTTCACGCGCCGCGCCTTGCTCTATACCGAGATGGTCACGGCCCCGGCGGTGATCCATGGCGATCGCGCGCGCCTCCTGGGCTTCGATGCCTGCGAGCATCCGGTGGCGTTGCAGCTCGGCGGCTCGGACCCGGCCGAGCTCGCTGAAGCCGCGCGTATCGGCGAAGACTTCGGCTATGACGAGATCAACCTCAATGTCGGCTGCCCGTCGGACCGGGTGCAGTCGGGCCGCTTCGGCGCCTGCCTGATGCTGGAGCCGCAGCTGGTGGCCGAGTGCATGGCCGCCATCCGCGCCGCCGTGGCCGTCCCCGCCACGGTGAAGTGCCGCATCGGCGTGGATGATCAGGATCCTGAGGCGGCGCTCTACGCCCTGGTGGACGCTTGTGCAGAAGCAGGGGTGGAGACCTTCATCGTCCACGCCCGCAAGGCCTGGCTGAATGGCCTATCGCCCAAGGAGAACCGCGACATTCCGCCCCTGGACTACGATCTGGTGCGACGATTGAAGGCGGACCGGCCAGAGCTGACCATCGTGCTCAACGGCGGCCTGCCGGATGCGGAAACCGCGCTCGCGGAGATGCACGATCTGGACGGGGTGATGCTCGGCCGCGCCGCCTATCACACCCCCGAGACCTTGGGCCGAGTAGACCGCCTCTTCTATGTCGACGGCGAGGATGTGGACGCCGAGACCGCCATCGAACGCTATCGCCCCTATATGGCGGCGCGCCTCTCTGAAGGCGTGCACCTGGCGGCCATGACCCGGCACATGCTCGGCCTCTTCCACGGCGCGCCGGGGGCCAGGGCCTGGCGGCGCATCCTCACCGTGGAAGGCGTGCGCGCGGGGGCAGGGCTGGAGGTGCTGGACAAGGCGCTGGACGCGGTGCGTCAGGCCATCACATTGCGTGAAACGCGCGACGCGGAACGGGTCAGCGCTTAAAGATCAGGGCGCCGTCGCGGCCTTCGAAGCCGCTGAGCCGGCCAAGATAGCTCATGCCGAGCAGAGACGCCGGCAGGCCCTGACGCACCACCAAGGCGCGCACCCCCTCAATCCTGGCTGCGCCCACGGCCACGGCGGGCAAGGTCACCTGGGCGGCGTAGAGCTCGCCCCGGGCGGTGGCCACCTTCTGGGTGAAGGCGAGATGCTCCACATCAAGGCCGAGCCGGCCCGCGTCGGCAGCGGTGAGGGCCACAGCGCTGGCGCCCGTATCCACCAACAGGCGCACCTTGCGCCCCTCGATCTCGGCCTCGGCCCAGTAGTGGCCGTCGGCGGCGCGGGGGGCCACGCCGGTGGGGGCGCTGGCGGACGCCTTGACGCTGGCGCCGGCCCCAACCA
>Ga0208597_1001158_pt1 | contig 10251 bp, 7 predicted proteins | sample LakMenEpi05May12_FD_150673 | JGI IMG/M metagenome (GOLD analysis project Ga0208597, IMG submission 150673) | Freshwater microbial communities from Lake Mendota, WI - 05MAY2012 deep hole epilimnion (SPAdes) | ecosystem: Environmental > Aquatic > Freshwater > Lake > Epilimnion/Euphotic zone ...
CGGGTGCGCCCGCCAGTCCGGCATTTGCCGCGCGACGGGCGAAGGCATCGAGTCGACGCAACGCAGCTGACGCATCGTCGGTTGTCGCGCGAGTGACTTCAAGAGGCGTGCGATAGTGCGACCGGAGAACGAGCAAGCGATACGCGCGCGGATCGGTGGATTCAACGAGATCGAGAAGATTGGTGAAGTTGCCGAGGCTCTTTGACATTTTCTCGCCGCCGACTTCAACAAAGCCGTTGTGCATCCAATGCCGCGCAAACGTGCGACCGGACGCCAACGCCTGGGCGCGTTCGTTCTCGTGATGCGGAAAGGCGAGGTCTTGGCCTCCGCCATGAAGATCGAATCCTTCACCCAAGAGGTCGAGCGACATCACGACACACTCGGTATGCCAACCCGGTCGGCCTTCGCCCCACGGCGATGGCCACGAAGGTTCTCCCGGCTTGGTGAACTTCCAAAGCGCGAAATCAATCGGCGAATGCTTGTGATCTGCCACTTCGACGCGCGCGCCAGCTTGCAGCGATTCGATCGACTGACGGGCAAGCAATCCGTAGTCAGAAACAGCAGCCGGAGTGAAGTACACGCCGTCGTCGGAAACGTAGGCAACATCGCGAGCGATCAGGTCGGCAATGAGTTCAACCATTTGATCGACATAGGCAGTGGCATGCGGGTCGGAGGTTGGACGCTCGACGCCGATGGCCTCCATGGCCTTCCACCACACCTGCTCACACTTCTGCGCGATATCGGACCACTCTCGGCCTTCGTCGTTCGCCCGCTTGATGATCTTGTCGTCGATGTCAGTGATATTCGAGACGTAGTTGACCTCGAGGCCAGTCCATGTGAGATAACGGCGCAGAACGTCGAACACGAGTGAGAAGCGACCATGACCCAGATGGGGTGGCCCGTAGACCGTTGGCCCGCACACGTACATCGAGACCTTCCCCGGTTCACGGGGTTCGAAGGGCACAACCTTGCCCTGAGCGGTATCGAAGAGGTGAAGCACGACTGGCAACGCTACCTGTCCCCACACCCCCTCCTGCGAGTCCTCACGTGAGCCGAACAGGCGGGGCGAACTAGCGTGATCGGGTCATGACATCGGCCACCCCCACCCCGCGAAGCAGTTGGACCGTCCCCCAAAAGCCCGACCTTGAGGGCCTTGAGGCCCGCTGGGGCGCGACCTGGGACGCCGACGGCACCTATTCCTTTGATCGCACCGCCACCCGAGATGGCGTGTACTCGATCGATACTCCTCCCCCGACCGTCAGTGGCTCGCTCCATGTCGGCCATGTCTTCAGTTACACCCACACCGACACCATCGCCCGCTACCAGCGCATGCGTGGCAAATCGGTCTTCTATCCAATGGGATGGGACGACAACGGCCTGCCCACCGAACGTCGAGTGCAGAACTACTACGGCGTGCAGTGCGATCCCTCACTGCCGTACGACCCCGACTTCGCAACGCCGACACCCATGTCCGATCGCCCAAAGGAAGACCAGAAGAAACTTCCGGCGCAGATCAGCCGCCGCAACTTCATCGAGTTGTGCAACACGCTCACCGCTGAAGATGAAAAGGCATTTGAAGAACTCTTCCGCACGCTCGGGCTTTCGGTTGACTGGTCGCTCACTTACGCGACCATCGATGATCGCTGTCGTCGCGTTGCCCAGCGCGCGTTCCTTCGCAACCTTGCACGCGACGAGGCCTACCAAGCCGAAGCTCCAGTGTTGTGGGACGTCGATTTCCGTTGCGCCGTTGCTCAGGCCGAACTTGAAGATCGAGAAATGCCTGGCGCATATCACCGTCTGCCGTTTGTTCGCACCGACAACGGTGAACCGATCCACATCGAAACAACTCGCCCTGAACTTCTTGGTGCGTGTGTTGCACTCGTTGCTCACCCCGACGACGAGCGATACAAGCCGCTTTTTGGTTCGACTGTTCGAACGCCCCTTTTCGGTGTCGAAGTTGAAATCAAGCCGCATGAATTAGCCGATCCCGAAAAGGGCTCTGGCATCGCGATGATCTGTACGTTCGGTGATCTCACCGACGTCATTTGGTGGCGTGAACTCCAACTCGAAACTCGCTCCATCATCAGCGTCGACGGTCGCATCCAGTCCGAAGCGCCGGAATGGATCGTGGCCGCAGGTGAGAGCGCAATTGCTGCTTACGGCGAACTTGCCGGCAAGACAATCAAGCAGGCTCAGGTTCGCATCGTTGACCTACTGCGCGACGCCAACCAGCTCGATGGCGAACCAAAGCCCATCACGCACCCGGTGAAGTTCTTCGAAAAGGGCGATCGCCCTCTCGAAATTCTCACCAGTCGTCAGTGGTATTTGCGTAACGGTGGACGCGATCTTCCATTGCGCGAAGCACTGCTCGAACGCGGCAAAGAACTTCACTGGCATCCGCCGCATATGCGCGTTCGATACGAGAACTGGGTGAACGGCCTCAACGGCGACTGGCTCGTCAGCCGTCAGCGCTTCTTTGGCGTCTCGTTCCCGATTTGGTATCCGCTCGATGCCGATGGTTCACCCATCCACGATCAGCCCATCACTGCAGACGAATCGGCGTTGCCCGTCGACCCCGCTACCGATACACCTGCGGGTTATACCGAAGCGCAGCGTGACATGCCTGGCGGGTTCACCGGCGATCCCGATGTCATGGACACATGGGCAACCTCTTCGCTCACTCCCCAGATCGCAACCGGATGGGGCGAGGACGACGACTTGTTCGCTCGCACGTTCCCAATGGACATGCGCCCGCAAGCACACGAGATCATCCGCACCTGGCTCTTTTCCACCACCGTTCGTTCACATCTCGAGCACAACTCAATCCCGTGGCGCAACGCGAGCATCTCCGGCTGGGTGCTCGACCCCGACCGCAAGAAGATGTCGAAGTCGAAGGGCAATGTCGTCACTCCCCTTCATCTTCTTGAGCAATACGGTTCCGACGCCGTCCGCTACTGGGCAGCAAGTGCACGACCAGGAACCGACACCGCCTTCGACGAAGGCCAGATGAAAATTGGCCGCCGTCTCGGCATCAAGTTGCTCAATGCCAGCCGTTTCGCTCTTGGCCTTGGTTCTGAAGATGGCGTTGCCCAGATTCATGATCCGTCTGCAATCACCGAACCGCTCGACCGAGCCATGCTCGCCGATCTTGCCGCACTAGTTGAAGATGCAACGACTGCATTCGATGGTTACGACTACGCCCGTTCCCTTGAACGCACCGAAGCGTTCTTCTGGCAGTTCTGCGATCAGTACCTCGAACTGGTGAAGACCCGTGCCTACGGAAGTCGTGGCGATGATGCCGCCCGCTCAGCACAGGCCGCTTTGCAACTCACACTCTCAACGCTGCTCCGACTCTTCGCACCGTTCCTCCCCTTCGTCACCGAAGAGGTGTGGTCCTGGTGGCAGAACGGTTCAGTGCATCGTGCGCCGTGGCCCAATGCTTCACAACTTCGTGACGCGGCTGCCGATGGCAGCCCGCTCGCCTACGCGATGGGTGCAGAAGTCCTCAGCGCTGCACGCCGAGCAAAGACCGAAGCGAAGCGTTCGCTCAAGTGGCCGGTCGATCTCATCGACGTCACTGACACCACAGCGCGCACCGAGGCGTTCCGAAGCGTTCTTGAAGATGTTCGTGAAGCAGCAAACGCAACGTCAGTCAGCGTCGCCGTCGGCGCCGAAGTCAGCGTCGCCGTTACCCTCGCCGACGATCCCGACGCCATCTGAAGACGGCATATTCGCCTTTGCTGCTGCCGTCGGTGGCGGTGTCTTCGGCGGAGGCGTCTGCGTAATCACAACCTGCGTCGGTGATCCTGCGTAGGCAAACGAAATGCCTCGTTCGTCGAAGGTTTCCTTCATCCGTGCCCGCAATTCGCGCAGAACACCAAACTGCGCTGCTGGTTCGGTCTTAATGACCATCCGGACGTGTACGCCATCGGAATCGAATTCTTGGATGCCCCAGATCTCGGCGCGCTCGGTGATCTTTGATGACCATTCCGGATCCGACTGAATGGTGTCGGCAACTTCCTGCATGACATCGCTGACCGCTGAGATGTCAGCGTCGTAAGGAAGCACAACGTCGATGAGCGCGCGTGCCCATTCTTGACTCTTGTTCGCAACCTTCACGATCTGGCCATTGGCAACGTGCCACATCGTTCCCTCTGGGTCACGAATATGAGTAGCTCGCAACGTGATGCGCTCAACGATTCCCTTCGCGCCGCCACCGACATCAATCGTGTCACCAACGCCGAATTGATCTTCAGCAACGATGAAGAATCCGCTAATGAAATCGCGGACCATCGTTTGCGTGCCAAAGCCGAGAGCGACGCCGACGATGCCCGCCGTCGCAAGCAACGGTCCGAGGCTGATGCCCAAAATTTCAAGTGTGAAGAACAGCGCGATGAACCAGACCAGCGCTGTAGCGATTGAGCGGAACACTGCCGTGAGCGTTTCAAGTCGAGCGTCGGTGCGGACAGAAGAATCACCCGAAGCAAGCAGCACTTCCGACGTGCGCCGACGCAGCCCCCCTTTGCTTCCTCGCTTCTTTGAACTTCCGGGCAAGAACAACCGATTCATCGAACGAGAAATCATCCGACGGACGATCATGGCGACGAGGCCAGCGATGATGACCACACAGAGGATCGAAAGCGGCTTGGCAACAAACCATTCCGCAGCGCGTGCCCAGGCCTTTGAACCTGTCCACTCAAAAACGCGCTCGCAGAACCAGCCCGTGTTGTCGCCGCACGCTTCCGCAAGCGCGGCGGGATCGGTTGCGGCAAGGACGAGAGAATCAATCACGACTGATGACCGTACGCGAAACGGGACCCCCGTAGGGGTCCCGTTCGAGAATCAGGTACTGCGCAGGGATCAGGACGCCAGATTGGCGTTCACAAATTCCCAGTTGACGAGCTTGTCGAGAACAACCTCGATGAACTTGGCGCGTGCATTGCGGTAATCGATGTAATAGGCGTGTTCCCAGACATCGATGGTGAAGAGGGCCTTGGCGCCATGCTTCATGGGAAGGTCGGCGTTCGGGGTCTTCATGATGGCGAGCTTGCCGTCTTTCTCGACGAGCCATGCCCAACCTGAACCGAACTGCGTAAGGCCAGCGTCGGTGATCTGCGCACGGAAGGCGTCGTAGCCACCGAAGTCGGCAGCGATGCGATCGGCGATTGCACCAGTGGGCTGACCGCCACCGTTGGGTGACAGTGAGTTCCAGAAGAAGGTGTGGTTCCAGACCTGGGCTGCGTTGTTAAACAGCGGGCCTTCGGCCTTCATGATGATGTCCTCGAGCGAGGCATTCTCGTCGGCGGTTCCGGCGACAGCCTTGTTCAAGTTGTCGACGTAGGTCTGATGGTGCTTGCCATAGTGGTATTCCATGGTCTCGGCACTGATTGTCGGTGCGAGCGCATCTTGGGCATACGGCAGAGCGGGAAGCTCGAAAGCCATGAAGGTTCCCTTCCTCGGAAGTTCGTTGGTGAGGATGGGAATCTAGCGGAGGGTCGCCGCAACCGTGCAGGCGAGCGGCGACCCTTTTGCGCTAGCGAAGTCCGAGGAGGTCGGAGCAACCGGGCCAGGCACCCCAACCGGAGCCTTCAAGCACCCGCTGCGCCACCTCGATCTGCTGCTCACGAGTCGCATCTGCAGCCACTCGGGCGAATTCGGTGCCCCCGTTCGAGGCCCATGTGCCATGAGCAAAACCAAGGCCACCTGAGAAACCCGGCACGGAGTCGGTCGCCCAATTTCCACGAGTCTCGCAATGAGCGAGCGCATCCCATACGCCGGGATCAGAGGGATCGACCCTCACTGCGGGTCGGGTCTGGACCCGCCGAGCGGGCACGGTCGTGGGGGGAGGCGGCGGGGGAAGCGTTGCCAGCGCCGCAGCGATATCGGCCATGGCGGAGTACATATCGACCGGCACAGTTACAGCGACTGGCACGAGGGCGGAGGGCTCTTCACCCTTAGCGCCGGCGGCGCCGGTTACGACGCCGACCATCACGACTGTGAACACCAAAGCAAACGCCACGACGACCACGGCCCCGTGAGTAAGGCGATCTGCGGAACGGGCGAGAAACTGATCTGCTGACATTGCGTGCTCCTTTCGTGCGCCTCCACGAGCTCCGCGACCATCACGGAGACGCCGATCGGGCGAACCCGGTCGTCATGGAATTGCAACAAAGCACCCAAATGTTTGTTGGGTTTGTCATCAAACTGCAACGACCCTCGGGCCCATTACAGGGTGACATTGGACACGTCCCAAGGCCCCCTTGGGATCGCACCACCAACACACCATGTTATTCACAGGAGATCCACAGGGCGCGGACCCCTCATTTGACGCCAATTGTGCGAACCGCAGACCTTCAGACGCCGGAAATGCCCACCGGGCAGGTCACACCCGTGCCGCCCAAACCGCAGTAACCATTCGGATTCTTCGCCAGATATTGCTGGTGGTAGTCCTCGGCGTAAAAAAACGGACCGGCCACACCAATCTCTGTCGTGACGGCGTCGAGGTGCGCAGCCGACAACATCTCGCCGAAGCGAACGGCGCTGACCTTGGCTGCCGCGAGCTGTGCTTCGTCGTTGCAGAAGATCGCTGAGCGGTACTGCGTGCCGATGTCGTTGCCCTGGCGGTGGCCTTGGGTCGGATCGTGGTTCTCCCAGAAACACCGGAGTACCGCGTCGAGGTCAGTTTGGGTTCGGTCCCACACCACAAGCACAACCTCGGTGTGGCCGGTGAGGCCCGAGCAGGTTTCTTCATAGGTTGGATTCGGCGTGTAGCCGCCGGCGTAGCCAACCGCGGTTGTGTAGACGCCGGGCAGTTGCCAGAACTTTCGTTCTGCGCCCCAGAAGCACCCCATGCCCACGACGATGGAGTCGCAGTTGTCGGGGAACGGCGGGGTCATTGGCGTTCCGAACACAAGGTGGGCAGCGGAAACGGGCATCGTTGCATCACGCCCAGGAAGCGCTGCGGAAGGGTCGACCATTTCGGGGGTGCGGGATCCGAAGAACATGACAAAAGGCTAGCGCCGAGAATCACAATCTGCCCGGGTCGTAGGCTCAACCCATGCATGTTGAGGCCATTGAACTGCGGGTGATCGCTCTCCCCATGGTCTCGCCCTTTGCTGCCTCGCATGGAACCGTGAGCACCCGCACCGCAGTCGTCGTCCGCATGCTCGGGGGTGAGGACGAAGGATGGGGCGAATGTGCCGCACTCCCCGAACCGACCTACACCGAGGAATACGTCGATGGCGCGTACCTCGCACTGCAAGAGCTTTTCGTTCCACGGCTACTTGCCACCGACGGCCCCATCAGCGCGACCGATCTTCCATCGCTCTTCGTCGACATCATCGGCCATCCGATGGCCAAAGCATCGATCGAACTCGCGCTTCTCGATGCGCAAGGCCGCCGGAGTTCGACATCGCTTTCGCAGTTCTTTGCACCTCATCCCCCGGGGCCTTCGTCGCTCGTACCTGCCGGCGTTGCCATCGGACTGCTGGAAACGCCTGAAGCTCTTGCCGCTGAGGTTACGAACCGCGTGGCCGAGGGCTACGGGCGAATCAAAATCAAAATCGCTCCTGGTAGTGACACCGATTTCGTTCGCGCCGCCCGCGAGGCAGCCGGCCCTTCAATACAACTCAGCGTCGATGCGAACGGCGCCTTCTCCCTTGACAATGCAAAGACTCTCAGCGAGCTCGATGCATTCGATCTTGCGTACATCGAGCAACCACTTGCTGCCGATAACTTGCTCGATCACTCGGAACTCGCGCGGCGTATTTCGACGCCGGTATGTCTTGACGAATCGCTTACATCAGCAGTCGTGACTCGCGAAGCGCTTGACATGGGTGCGTGTTCGGTCGTTTGCGTAAAGGCTCCGCGCTATGGGAGTTGGCTCGAAGCCGCGTCCGTTCTCGACCATTGCGCGGGCCTCGGGATCGACGCATGGGTCGGCGGCATGCTCGATTGCGGAATCGGGCGCGCGGCAAACATCGCACTCGCCGCCCATCCGGGCGCAACTCTCACTGGCGACATTGCAGCCACCTCTCGCTTTTTCGCCGAGGACATCTGCGCACCGTTCAACGTCTCAGGTCCCAGCGGCAACGGAACAATCACCGTCCCCGTTGGCCCAGGGCTCGGCGTCACCATCGACTCTGGGGCGCTAGCGAAACTGACAATTCGCACCGACATCATGCGACGCTGAGCCTCATTGGGCTCTAATGTCTGCGGCCATGAGTATCCTTGATCGTTTCCGCGTTGATGGCAAAGTCGCCATCGTCACTGGTGCCGGACGTGGCATTGGTGCCGCATCTGCCCTAGCCCTTGCTGAAGCTGGCGCCGATGTTGCCATCACTTCTCGCAGCGTCGACCAACTCGAAGAGATCGCAACCGCTATCCGCGGTTTCGGTCGTCGCGCGTTCGTGCTTCCCGGCGATGTCAACAAGCTCGAGTTTCTCGACGAGTTCGCCAATGCTGCGATCGAAGAACTCGGCAAGATCGACATCGTGGTGAACAACGCTGGCGGATCGCCTCCCGCAGCCATCACCGACGTCACGGCTAAGTCGTTTGAAGCCGCGTTCCACTTCAACGTGACCACTGCCCTTGCTCTTACGCAGGCATGCATTCCGCAGTTGGTCGAGAACCACGGTTGCGTCGTGAACATCTCCTCGATGGCCGGACGCACCGCCGCTCGAGGCCTCACCCAGTACGGCGTCGCTAAGGCCGGGCTCAGCCACCTCACCCGCTACCTCGCCACTGACCTCAACCCGAAGGTCCGCGTGAACGGCATTGCGGTTGGGGCAACGGCAACTTCAGCACTTGAAACTGTTCTCGTCATGCCGGAGATCCGCGACGCCATGATCGCCAACACGCCGCTTCGCTTCATCGGCGAACCAGAGGACATCGCTCTCGGCGTTCTGTACTTGTCGTCGCCCGCGGCGCGTTATGTCACCGGCAAGATCATCGAAATCGATGGCGGCACCGAGTCGAGCACGCTCGACATTCCGATTCCCGATTTCTGATTCGAGTTTCGGAACTCAGATCGCGACGGTTTCGGTGTCGCGACCAGAACGAAGCGTGGTTCCTGGCGTATCGCCGGTGACCTTGCCGTCGCGAACAATCTCGACACCATTCACGATGGTGGCGTCGATGCCCGTTGCTTCTGAGTAGAGGCGCCAGCCGTTGGCCGGAAGGTCTTGACGGGGCACGACTTCGCCGGGGCCAACCTTGTCCGGATCGAGAATGACGAGATCGGCGAACCAACCTTCGGTAACACGTCCGCGATCGCGCACACCGTAAAAGCGTGCCGGCGCATCGGTGAACAACTGCACCGCTCGTTCAAGCGAAATGAGCTGACGATTACGAACTGCTTCGGCCAAGAAGCCGGTGTGGCACGCGAACGTCTTCATCATGTCGAGATGGGCACCCGCATCGGAACCGCCAGCGATGACTCGGGGGTCATTTTCGAGAAGTCGGACACGCTCGACCCATGACTCGTCGTCGGTACCGATAAAGCGTGGCTCGAGGCCCGTGAGCAGATCGTCGGCAACAACGATGTCGAGGAGCGCGTCGATCGGTGCAACTCCCTTTTCGTTTGCAATGTCGACAACGAGTCGGCCGACGTACGGACGCAGCTCATCTTTCGAGACATCGATGATGCGGTAGTCAGCAAGCGCGGCAAGCGAGTGTTGAGGAGGCATCTGTGAAAGTGCGGCAGCGATCGTTGCGCGCACTGCAGGATCAGAAAGTGCCGCTTTTCGTTCGGGCAGCGGCAAATGAATGACGTCTTTAATTCCAGGAAGGATGTCGAGAACAAACCCGGTTGCAAAGCAGAGGCGCATGCGCATTGGCTCGGGAAGACACAACCCAACGACATGACCGCCCTTGGCTGCAGCCACATCTGAAGCCGACAGTTTGTTTGCTCGACCTTCCGCGGTAGCGGGATCAGAAGAAACAACCATCACGTTCCAGTTGAGCGAACGCTGGGCAGCGACGCTCATATCGGCCATCAGATTCATTTCATCGTCATTGAAGAACGCTGAGGCTGATGAGATGAACTCGAGCGAAGTTCCTGCGTGCTGACCAGCTGCAGTCGAAAGCGCAATGAACTCATCGCGCGTTGCCCAACGCGATGGCACCGGGTTGCCTTGATGATCATTGTGCGTGTTCGACGCGGTGCTGGAGAAACCCATGCCGCCTTCTTCGATGCTGCGATGAAGAAGTGCGACCATTGCGGCGATCTGCTCAGGAGTTGCCTCGTGTCCG
>Ga0208597_1001161_pt1 | contig 10245 bp, 3 predicted proteins | sample LakMenEpi05May12_FD_150673 | JGI IMG/M metagenome (GOLD analysis project Ga0208597, IMG submission 150673) | Freshwater microbial communities from Lake Mendota, WI - 05MAY2012 deep hole epilimnion (SPAdes) | ecosystem: Environmental > Aquatic > Freshwater > Lake > Epilimnion/Euphotic zone ...
TTCTAATAAACTTATGTTTTAATTTCTTTGTTGGCCCATTGGCCTTGTATGCATTTACACATGTTTGAAAAAATAAAGTTATTTTTTTTAAAACTCTTGTAGTTATTTGTTAAGTGTATCGCAGTGTCATTATTTGCTAGATGCAAGTGTGGCAATTTAACAATAACACGGCCATCGGCCAAAACGTTAGTGACTACTAGGTCTTCACTAGGAGACTTCCTCAGAAAGACTGAAAGTTTTGGGTCAGTCTGGGCCAAAGATTGTGAGGAAAGTTCAGAAGGAAGGATTGAATAGGTTTTGAAAATAAATGGGTGGTAGGGAGGAGTTTGGGACTCAAACATATGTTTTTTCAGCGGAATGGTGGCCAAAGCACAAGGGGATTATCTTGGGCTTTGGGTTTTGGACAGAAGGTCAATGGGGGGGGGTACCGTGAAAGACAGTCACTGTACCATGGAGAATTTAACACCCAACCCATTGCATGCAATATATAGAAGTTAAGCATTTTCAAAAGTTACTGTTTTTGGATGTGATTTTTGTTTGGGTTCCTTTAAGGAAACAGTTCTGTTGCGTAATGTTCGTACATTTTGTTGCGGAATGTCAGGAAGTTCATCTACTTCCTCTTCAGATTCTGACTCTGCATTTGAATCAATATTTAAATCTGGATGAAATGTATGCAAGTCCGTTAATTCTTCAAGTTGTTCTCTACCAGGTTTAATTAATTCAGCAATTAGCTGTTGTTCCTCCTCATCAGGAGGATCTTTATGAACGGGCAATCCCACAGTATCAGGGATTGGAGGAACGTCTAATTTGGTAGCCAAAGAGTTGTTGATATCTTCCCATTTGGAAGTATTAGATTCAGGTTCAAATTCATCCTGAACGTGTTCGTTGTGAACATTATCAAATATGTTTACTTCACCATTGTCAACCATTCTTTGGTTGATATCTGAGTTGTCCACCGGGTCAAATAATTCAAGTCCATCAGGTACGCCCAGAGCATCATATTTTGTAAGCGTACATAGATCTGCATTTAGCAAGTTTCTAAAATCATGTAATAGGACTTTTGACACTTCAGGTGGTAAATCTTTAAATAACGGACTGGTTGCATCATAGCGTTTCAAGTCATCGTTAGAATAGCATGACTGAAATCCGTCTGCCAGTCGTTTGACTAATGTCGTCGTTGCATATGTTTTAATGACAACGTATGGTGAAGGATGGAATTTTGTTTTTAATGGCCGTGCACTGCCAGGTACTTGTAATCTGTCAAGTACAAAAACATAGTCATTTGGCTTGAATTTGCGTTCAACTCTATTTTTGTTCAACCGTTCATTGGTTATAATTCTTAGCTCTTTGAGCTTATCGGTGGCCAATTCTACCATTGTTTTTATTTCTTTGTTGAGATCTTCAATGTGCTGCTTGTTACTCATCACCATATGGTGTGGTTGTATTAGATTATGAATGCTTAACATCGATTGACCCTCGCTTACAGTACCAAATACCATGGCCTGTGGGGTGAAACCGGTTTTAGGGGAGACCGTTGAGTTAATTATCTTTGCGCATAGATACGGTAAATACTCCCAATTTAAGGTAGTTTGCACAGATAGCATTTTCTTAAGCATTATCTTGACTGTTCCCACCAGTCTTTCAATTTGACCGCGGCCTGCTGGATGCAAAGCAGCCGAACCGATCATAGTAACATTCAAGGCAGCCATTGTTGAGAGCCATTCTCGGGACCTAAAGCATGGTCCGTTATCGCTATGAATCCGTTTAACGGAAAATATTTGTAGTACGCTGTCTTTTAGCGCTCTTACTACTGGCTCAGATTGTTTTGATCTCAATGGTATAATATGCGTGAAATCTGTCAGGGCACATTGTATTACAAGCAAATGTGCAAATCCATTTATAGGATTGAGATTTTCAGCCAAATCCATGTTTATTTCCTCCATTGGATAGGATGGTGCTGGATAAACACCTAATTTGCCTTGTCTGGTGCCTTTGTTAACCAGAAAACAGGCGCTACAACAGCTAATAAAGCGTCTTGTTATAGCATACATATTATCAAAGTAATATGATTGTAAATCCGCTAACATGCGGTTCATGCCCTTATGCCCAATAAGGTGCGTAAAAGATAATAATAACCCAACCATGCTTGGTGGGACGTATATTTTATAATACGTTTTATGTATCAACAGAAGATCAGATACCAATTTGTATTTGACAAAGTATGGTTCAGAGTCAGGGTAGTCATAGTCGGGTTTATATTCGAAATTATCGGATGCTAGGCAGTGTTCATAAATATCAGAAAATTCAATTTTCTGCTGGCGAATTATTTCGCTCCGAGCCAATCTTTCTTTGAGAATATCAATTGGCTGCATCACACTTTTAACGTTAGATAATCCGCTCTCAATAGATAACGTTATTGCTTTTGAATCGTTAACCGTTAAATACTGTGGATTTGCTTCAACAAAATTTATCCATTCAGCAAATGTAAAAGTTTCTTGTGGTAAAGCATCATGAAAATCTGCTATTTGAATATCTTTTATATTGAATTTTTCCATGTCACCAGGGGGTAGTCCTTCTCTGGTGAGGAAATCAGCTAAATTTTCAGTAGTTTTAACGTGCCTTAATTTTATGTTTGGGTAGTCACTCATGATTTTGAGGCACCATCTGCGTATTTTTACAGATGAATTATTTACTAATGGACTAAACAAATAATATGAAACTTTTGAATCTGTAAGCAATTCCACAGGAACGTTACTTATGTAACGATGTAACGAATATAATGCTGTTAAAATAGCGAATACTTCCAGGTCAAGAATAGGTCTAGATCTGAAAGCTTCCGGAACCGTTTTAGCTACATATGCAACAATCTGAATTTTTCCTTTTAAATCATCTAAACGGAATTCCATACTACGATTAAAGAAAAATGGAAGAAATATTTCTTTTCCATTTCGTTCGTATATTCCATAGATTAAAGGCGGTTTATTTGAAGTGTGGTTGAACTGGAATATAGGCTTTTGAGCATGTTTTTTCAAGGATGAAATGAAAATAATGGGTCTGTGTAATCCTGAGGCCAGGGCTTCCGCCATGTAAAGCTCAGGGTCCATTCCCACTTCTCCCCTTCCAAATTTAGACATATAGTCCTGATATTTGTCGTAGTCCAAGTTGAAAGTAAAATCCTTGAGTTTATTGTTCAAAATCCCGGATTTGAGTTTTTTCATGGCTATAGCACGTAAGGCTAAAGTTGTGGGTACTTGGCAACCATAGAATGCTAATATGGACACAGTTGACCAGAAGAAAGATTCGTGTACATTTTCTTCAGTAAAACCTAATAATGGCTCTTGAGGCAGTATATTTGGTGGAACTGTTTTTACTAATGATGGTTTTGGCAGTTCAATTGGCAAACTGGTATATAATTTTGCAGGGGTATAAGTTAATTCTTTGTCAAAAATGATTCGATGAACAGGGTCATCTAAATCTAATGCCGTAGGTATAACCTTTTCATTTTTGTCCCCTATAATTTTCTGTGCTAAAACTGCACCAAGAACACCAGAACTGGTGGCGGCATCCACCCATAAATATTTCTTTGCCTTTTCGTCAATTAAATTGCCAAATAATGGAGCCGAAGTTAACATAACTTTAATTTGCTCAAATGCATCCTTATGCTTTTGTTCAGGTAAAAACTTTTCCTTACTGCTGGTCAGTGGTGTCAATACTGCAATTTGTTTAATTACATCTAGAGTAACTACTCTTCTTAACGAGTTGACCAAGCCCAGAAACGCTCTTACAGCTTTCTTGCTATCAGGAAATTTAAAATCTTTAACTTTCTGAATGCGTCTAGGGTCAGCAATCACAAAGTTGTGTGAAATGTACCAACCTAAAAACAGGATTTTTGAACGTGCAAACTCACATTTCATGACTGATATTTTCGCGCCATGAAATGCCAATCTTGAAACACATTTTTCGACTATGGAGAAATGAAAATCTAAAGTCTCCTGGTAATTGGATTTTAAGGGGCTTGTTGCCAAAATATCATCAAAGTAATTGCAAACATGCTCAAGAACATCACGTTTTTGTTTAACCACATTTTTAGCTTCATAGATGAGATTTCCTTCATCATCATATTCAGGTGCATAATGTAGAATACGGTTACATGCATCAGTAAAATATGCTGGAGAGTTTGCAGCACCGGTTGGTAATGCCAACCATCTATATGAGCCGGACGGTGTGATGAACGTTGTTAATTTTCTACTTTCTTCATCTATGCGAAGTGCTAAATATGCATAACGCAAATCCAAAGACGTGTATAGTGCTTTTCCTTGTAAGAACTGTAAGGTGGCACTAATCTCAGGGATCACAGAACTGGGAGATTGTATCAACTGGTTTACAGGAGAAAAATCGACTATTAATCGACCAAGACAGTTGGGTTTACTTCTTGGAACTAAATAGGCACTCATGCCATAAAGGTGACAACCATCAGGCTCCATTGGAGAACGCATGATGTATCCAAATTGAATTAGTAATTCACAAATATCATCCAAATGTCGTTGGTCACTTGGTGAAATATGGAAAATTCGTTTGGCTCGTGGCAAATATTCTCCTTCTCTCAATCTTAGCTGTGTATAGCCAAGAGTGAGAGAGAGGTTGCCAGCATCGAGGGAGTGTAAAGACACTACCTGCGGATACTTATCTATAAATATGCTTTTAATATAAGGCCTTATGTCATCTGAGTAAACTGACAAGTCAATTGCCTCAGCTGCAGTTGAATGAATGATTGTAGGTAAATCCAGACCCGAAGGTTCAATTATTTCTGGATTAATAACTGCTTCGCCACCAAATGTGGGCTCTTTTTCCATAATAGCATCAGCATAATCTAAGTCAGAGACTTGGATATCGGTTTTATCGATTGCTGATACCTGGTTTACTGTAAATAAGGGCAATTGAATGTGAGCTGTTTGACTTGAAGGCAAAATTTCACGAGCCAAAGGATAATCCTGTAAAGCTTTTGTCAATCTCGCTCGGTTACTTTCAGTTGTATTAATGGCATGGTAATTATTTACCAACTCATATTTGCCTCTTACGTGACATTTAATCGGACTGTCACTGAGATTAGCTATGCGACCCATGGCTGTGTATCGACCATGGTTTTCTAAAAATTCCAAATCTGATCGGCTAGGAATGATACTTATAGTATCCCATTCTTCGCTGGTGATCAGTATGTGATCTGTTCTGATCACTGGAGCTGCCTTAGGCAAAATAAAATCAACGTCTTGGATCTCATAAGGGCCTAATGTGCATACAGCATCACATGTGTATAACATTTTAGGCGACTCAAAATACACTTCGCAATGATGAGAAACAGGGTATTTAAATACTAATTCAGGATAGGGTGCGTTAGTGGCACCGGTGTATGATAACGTGACCATACCCAATTTTAACATATCGTTGCCCAACAGTATAGGGGGTACATTAGGTATGTCATCTATCACATATGTAGGTACAGTTATACCAGGATGACCTCTGCTTAATCGATATACAGCAGGACATACTCCCCGAATACGTATTTTATGATCACTAAATGAGTGAATGTACTGTATAGGGCTAGGAGATAATGCGCTCAAATCTCGAAATATTTTCATGTATATACTGAGATGCATTATGGTGAGATCACTGCCTGAATCTACACATCCAACTACTCTGTAGTTTCGTAAATATACTGGTATATATATTTTGTTGTCAGTATCTCCGATGTATGAAGTCTTGTCTATAAGTATCTGCTTATCTTCTTCTGTGATTGAGTTCCTGCCTGACTCACTGTCTTGCCATACCATAAATGAAGTAGCGGAAATATTACCATAGCCTGCCATATCTAGTAATTTCTTACTTAAAGGTGTACTGTTATGTTTTACAATGTCAGTAGCATTGGAGACTTTAACCCCAACATTGGTATTGTGTCCCTTATTAGATAGTCATAAAGGACGTTCCAGTGGTCCACCAATACGGTAAGGACACAACTGAGAAGGATGGTTCAAACGAGGAACAATGTTGGCAGGACAGGCTTGGCAAGTTCCAAGGGTTGGCATCATTTTTACTACAGTACCCGCATCGTTTACTATGTAGGGGCAGCCTTGTGCCGCAACGTGGTCTTTCTTGCCACATAATGAACAGTACCGATTGGGAACTCTGGTTCCAGACTGTGGGCGTTGGAAATTCGAGGTATTTCCCTGTCGAAAATTTCCAGGCCTGGACCGATTGGTTCCTGGCTGTGAGTTAGAGCGGGAATTTGGGAACCGCCTTGAAGTGGAATTTGATCTTCCACGCTGGGGAGCACGTTGTGTCCCAGAATTATCAGCCATATATGTAGTGTCCCTGGATGGGTAATGCTGAACCATAGGGATATTTGAAACAGGTTGAGTTACTGCATAGGACGTTTTGTACTTATAGGCACCTCTTCGGGAGAGCTCCTTGGCTCTTTGTATCCCGGTCCGCGGATTTACTGGATCAGCTGTGCGATTCTGTCCATTTGTTTTTATGTCCTTGTCAATGGCATATCTGACACTATGTAGTGCCCTAGATAGCTCTGCTACTGTGGCTGCTCGTCCTTGTCTAGCAGAAAGTTCATTATACTTCATCTGTACTAGACTGGAACTAGATGGAGGTAGGCCTCTAATTAGGGCATGTATGACCTCCATATTATAAAAGGCCGTCCTTGACGGACCAGCAGGGAGCATAGTGGCAGCCCTGTTGGCTAGAGCCATTAAATGTGCTTCTACCTTGGCCAGATTTGAATTCTTAGAAACTTTGAAAGTTGACAATTCAGTTTTGGCTTGCTCAGGCGCAATACGTTTATCATAATGAATAATCAAATTATGATAAATGGTAGGAATATCTTCCTCATTAGCTATCCACTCTCTAATGAGGGCATGTGGTTTGCCTGTTGTTGAAGCCATAAGCATTGCTTTAAATTCTTTTTCAGATAAATTGCATTCATTTTGAGCATCACGCATTAAGCCCAGATACTCAACAATGTCCATTGAACTGTCTTGCATTGACCCCGTGAATTTATGACGAATAGGAAACATTTTCATTATTTCAGCTTTATGTTGCAAATCACGGATTTTTGGTCTAGCGGAAAATCGAGAAGGTGGCTCAATACTCATATTAATTGTATGCGCATTGAGCTCTTTACTGAGTATTCTGTCCTCAATGCCAGAAGTGGCTAACAAAATGCTGCGTTGAGCAGAATCATTCATTAATTTCATTGCTTCAACGAAGTCAGCACATAAATTATCAACATTCAGTTCCATAGATTTAACGTTAGCTTTACGGGCTAAACGTATATTTTCATTCAGCAATCCAAGCAGAATTCTACCCATTGGGTGATTTTGTGTTGCGGTCAAATGACGTGTTGGTCTATAGTCCGGATCATAATCATCATCGTCATGTACATCATGATCTACGTATATCTCATCGTCATTTTGAGGAATGCCTTCCTCGTTATTACTCGCGGACACATTTTGGTTGTTGACAATTATAAGGGGATTGCGTAAAGTTTCATCTTTACTGCTTCCCAAACCAAATATATTACTCAGGCTATTAGCCCTGCTGCTGGATTTGCTTGAAGATGACAGCGCCATTCTCAATTTATGAATATGTTCCGGAACCGATTTTTGGAGATATGGCAATTTATATAGCGCTAAAGGGAATACTTGTAAGTATTCAGTGCTGTCCTTCCTAGTATTTCAACCGGGGCATACAAGGTTCTGGCATACACCTTGTGAATTAATGTCGTCCTGCCTGTAGGTGGTCTCAATCACCCCATGCGCAATGCACGTACCTCTGTAATATGCGGGTACAGCAGGGAATGTAGTGCTTGGTTACTCCACACTTAATAATTTGCATGCATATATGAGAAGTCAAGAAATAGGTGCAATTTTGGTGAGAAAAGCTTGACTTTGTATACACTCTAAGTACAAAAAGATGTATACTAGGTAACCAATTTATTGAATAGTAGCAGAAATCGCAGTTATATCATATTTTTATGCAACCTGTGTATACTGTTCTTTGCGTGCACTAAAATATGATGCGGAGTACGTAGATTTGTAATAATAATTATGCAGGCAGGTATAACTCAAATAATGTCGTTTGTCTATCAGCGAAACTCGTCTTACAATACACACATATGATGTGGATAAAAATTTGGTTTATTGCAAAAATAAACTCAAAAATAAGAGACTAGCTTGCTAGGAATCCCTCCCTTTAGCAGGAAGAAAGGAAAAAGAATGCCGTTAGTCCGGGCATAAAATGAACTAAAAATTGTTTAAAAGAACGATGCACCAGTGTAGAGGTTGCGTGATTATTCACACGGATTTAAGAGTTGAACATGACAGGGCTAACTGAACCTAGACACAATGTGAAAATACACTTTGCTCCAGAACCGAGTTTTATTTCTTTAAAACTGTATCACCAATATCGTCTGTATCAACCGTATTATGTATACTTGTATTTACATACTCATATACCCACGCTCATGTATGAGTAATACGAACTCTACTCAATGTTACGAGTTTACACCAGGTATCAAGAGAAGGTTAACTCACTTTGAATTACACCCAACCCGTACTCTATGATATACACTCTCCCCTGAGTTACCCCAGGCACTCCTATTAACTCTGTTACTGTCACTGTGATTAACTCCTCCAACTGGGACAAGAGGGAGTTCTCTACTTGAGTATGTAAGCAACTATGTGAAGGATTGCATCTCCGCTTCGACTACAATCAGAGCCGGACTATACCGGGGATAACTGTAGCTACTCTGTATGATGCTGATAATACTTCACAAGTTCAACTCAAGTGAGTTCCTAGTTGTCTCAGAATTGTGAGTTCCCAGGGACAATGAAGAGTCAACAGAAATGTGCCACAAGAAATGTATACTGATACCCTGTATATGATTCTTTCCTCTTGGAACAGTATCCCTTAGTCAGTACTTTCAGATGTACTTGAGTTAACTCGGAAATGTCTTATATAGTCAAAACACCACCAGAGTATGGCTACACACAGTAGGTAGAAGGAAATAACCAATTTGATAAACTGTAAACAAATGGTCTTACAATCCATATATTGAACTCATGTACTCTGAATGCTGTAACTCAGACCAAGAATACCATCCCTGTCATGGAATCTGCTATGTTAGTTCAAGTGGCCTTCCTCCTTGAATATATTCTACTGTATTAATACAGGCAGATGGGACCTAGGATACCAATCAAGATAGTCTCTTTATAACTCAGATTCAACTCTCAATAATCGGTCATAAATAACTGGGCTTCAATGAAGACACAGTGAGTTAAATCAATTATCTATAATTTCAATCTCTTGTGTAAAGCAACAACAAGCAATGAGATATCATAATTGATTATCGATAGACAATACAGTATTAATAATGTATTTACTGGTCATATATTGATTGACGGAGCAATAACTCAATAATGTAGGAAGCTGAGAGCTGATGGCTGATGAAGATAGAAGGTCTGATGAGTAGGCTGCCTGAAGGGCAGCTGAAGAAGACGGCTGATGGAGAGATGAGATGCAGCTGAGCTGATCTCCTGTGGAATATGTATTGAATATGAAACTCATATAATACGAACTGATAACTCAGTGTATATGTGTATAGCGAGTGTAGCTGATAACTCCCAAGAGATCTGATGTAAGAGATAAGTTGGGAAGTGAGATAAGGAGAGCACAATACCAATGTGTGGAAGCAGGGACCAGTGAGGAGAGCACTAGGCTTACCTTAGCAGGTCTGGATGGGGTCAGGAACAAGGTCCAGGGAAGTCTGATGTGAGGGCCAGAATGGGCCCTTTATATACCCCTCAGTGAGGGAAGAGGGTAGAGAAAGAGAGAGAGACTGCTCTCTAAGAGTGGAAGTAGGAAGTTGGATGAATGTGGGTGAGGCACAGGGTCAGTGACCCAGCATTGCATCAGATGGTGCAGCCTGGAGAGGTGGCTCCTACTAGGTAGGGGCCACCACATGGTGTGACCCCCGGAGGGGGTGAGGGAGCAAACAAGGTCCCTTAGAGATGTGCCCCAATTTGGACAGGGGGCAGGCAGTTGATGAATTGCCCCTGAAGTGAGAGCAGGAAAGGATTAGGAAAAACAGGTTCCTAATATGAGTCAGGAATGGGTAGCAGGTGGTTGGGTCTTCACCCACCACATCTAGAAGGTGGAAATGATGACGTCATGGGAGCATGA